>OJCB01000027.1_pt1 | contig 75168 bp, 73 predicted proteins | sample 1591501 | NCBI WGS metagenome assembly OJCB01 (sample SAMN05416813, study PRJEB24817) | seawater metagenome | isolation source: Sea water | place: Canada:Atlantic | collected 2013-07 | reverse complement strand
GCATAATCAGACGGCTCAATTGGCAACGTACTCTCCTGATTCTTTTAAATCTAACGCGAAGCTTAGCGGCGCCCTTGTAATGGAGGCGAAGCCGCAATGGAAAAGACGTCGCCGTGCCTGCGATTGTTAGGCTTAGATGCCACAGTTAGCCAGTGCCTGTTTGATATCTTCGCCTAATGCATATTCTCCAGTAGTTGTTGCGACTGAATTCACTCCAAATCCGATAATACGCATTTTGAGCACTTTGCCTACTTGAAGTTGGTCGACAATCTTCTCCGCTTTTTCACCCGCTGTGGCCGTGTACGGGCTTGACATTTTTTGGACATTTTCCATAGTCGCAGCCATAGATTTCTCCATCGCCTCAGCGTCAACACCTTCAATGCCTTTCATGTAAGACATATCTATCTCGTGGGAGCTTGAGGAAAAGCGCAAAGGGGTTTCAGATTGCGATATCGAGATAAAGTTATTCCCATCAATCCGTATCTGAACATCGCCAACAGGTACTTCGTAATCGTTGTGCACCCCAAAAACAACACCATCAGGACCATTCTCAATGAAGGGATAATAATGTATACCGCCTAACCCCTTGACCATTCCCTTACCAAAATCAGTTCCGTAAACTACTCTGCACGTTTTTTGATCGGTAAATTCATCTTGATAGTTTCTTGCCGACCAGTTCGTCGATGCACAAGCACTTAAAAGGACAATGAAGAGTGATAGCACCACCTGTTTCATTACGAACTCCATTTTTCTATAAGCCTAACGCTGAAGCGCACCGGTGACTTTGAAGTAGCGAAGCGGAGACAAAGGCATCCGAGTGACGCGCCTGGCTAGCTGCTCTCGAGCATGTACGCACGGAGTTGCCTTTCCTCCCGCATTACATAAAGGACAAAAACCCGCTTATCATTCTCACGATAAAAAATGCGACACGGTGGAACAACTACTTCCCTGTATACCGAATTAGGAAGCTCTGGAGGAGTCCGCCCGGATTGCGGAAAATCTTCCAAGCGATCGGTTTTATCAAAAACCTCTTCTACCAGACGGCTTGCAGCGGCAGGATTATCCAGAGCAATGTACTCTGCGATTGCGCTTAATTCTTGAAGGGCCGGCTCAGTCCAGATTACTTCAGCCATTTACTCATTTTCTCTCTGGCCTCACTTTGGCTGTACGTTCTTCCCTCAAGTACAGCACGCTCCCCCCGTGACAGCCCCTCAAGCAGCTCAAGTCGGCGCTGCATGAACTCGTAATCCTGCACATCAACAAGGTATGCAGATGGCTGACCATGCTCCGTGATCAGTATCGGCTCTTTAGACACGTGCAAATCTGCCAGAATCTTTGTCGCTTGGCGCTTGAGATTCGTAACCAGCTCAACTTTCATGGGCTCACCCTGAATCAGACTAATAGTGACACTATAGTATCACTATTCAGATGGGGCAATCCCAGCTAACGCGAAGCTTAGCGGCGTCCTTGTAATGGAGGCAAAGCCGCAATGAAAAGGGCGTCCGGCGGCCGTAGGCCGCGAACTACAGCGATTTGTTATCTGAGTTTTCCATTGAAGCTCGGTGAATGGCATCAATGTGGACCAAAGCACTGTCAACGTATTTGAACCCGCATTCATACCCATTGAAGGCCACGAAAAGATCTGTGCCAGCAAGAACAACAGCTTGAGCACCTTGCTCGTCACACATCTTCTTGCCAGCCTGGAATATGGTCTCTCTTTGGTCTTCGTTTGCAGCACCAGAAACAGCAATGCTCATGTAGGCTTCATGGACTTTGTTTAGGCTATCGCCAGGCGGAACAACGATTTCGGTCTCTCGAAAACTATCGAACAGCCGTGTCTCCATGACCACCTTGTTGCCCAATACGCCCACCCTTGTGTAGCCGTTTTGAATTAATGCGCTTTCGAGTCCAGACAACGCATCGATAATGGGAATGGGTGACACTTTCTCCAGTTCGGAAATGCAAAAATGTCCAGCTATTGACGTCACTGCCAATGCTTCGGCACCAGCCGCGCTCAAACGATTAGCCAGTACTTCAAAAATTCTGACCTGCGCATCGACATCGCCAACCTGAATGTTGCGTATCAAATCGCTCGCTTGGGCATGGCAAATCGTCAGCTCCATGCGACTATAACCATCTGATGCCTGATCGGCTTTCACCAAGTTACGATAATAGAACTCTGTTGCGGCTGGTCCGATACCACCGATTAGTCCAATGTGCATAGAAACCTCCATGTGGTGAGTTCTTCTTAAAGATAACGCCTGGCACAGCGGGAATTTGTGGAGTGGATTTTTGTGTTAGCGTAGCGGCCAACACAAAAAGGCCACGGAACAAATTGTCCGATGCTGCCACTTGTTATGTGCTGCGATGAAATACCTACGTAAGAAACTACTCGACGCTGGCACATGGAATGCGGCACATAACATTTGAATTTATTTGAGATTCTAAGCGGTGCTCGATGAGCGGACGGAAGGAACCTTGATGTGACTCGTAACCTTCCATTGGTTACCACGTTGTCTCAATTTTGAACGATCAACTGTACCTTTCGATGGCACAGATTTCTACCCTTCTATTTACTGCGATACCTCTACCGCCACTTACAACCCGAAGGGCACATAACTTTCCAATAACGGGCGCAGACATGTGGGGCATAATGGCGCAGCCGCCCCGCGTGTATGCGTCCCAGCGAACGCAGTGAGTGTGTTGATTGGGTTGTTATACGCGTTTGCCATTAACTGCCTTGTACCCAAAGAGATAGCATAGCCCAACAAGTAGCCATACAACACCCACAATTAAAACCGTGTCAGTTACCTTGTGTGGGTGCCTCATCCAGAGTTGAATTGGCAAAATGCCACGTATAATACACGCAGCAGCAATTGCATATATGCCAAAGCTGAGTAACGGAAGTCTGCGAATGAGTGTAGCGCCCGACAGAGCGTAACAGCCAAAAACGATAAATATTGCCGAAACCACGATCGTACCCAGCGGTGCCAAAAGTGTTCCTGCTTTAGCCGATTCAATTACGCTGACTGGAGCCATTTGAGTCTCAAAGCACTGAGGCCCCAAAAAGATACAGGATAGGTGAGCGAAAGCGGTTAATGCAGCTATTGACGCAGCTATTACTAACAGAACTATTCCTTGTTTAGTGCTCATTGATTAAGAATTCCAGTAGCGTATAACGCCTTACTAAAAGGCGGAAAATGTTTGGCTATACTTTGCGACGAAGGAGCACAAGCCAAGCGTTTTGCGTCCTTTTGAGTAAATTGTTAGGGCTAGTCTATGAATTGTTATTGAGCTTCTTTTGTCTTTTAATATAGCTATACAAAAAAACAAACCAAATAAGACTAAAGAATGTAGGTGTTAATGCTTCAAAATATGAACCTAAACTAAGGTAGTACTTCCCATTTTTAGATAAATATACAATAGCAAAATCACCTGGTTGATAGAGGTTGGCATATTTCTTTTTTGAAATACATGTTGAAATATCACCTGGCTTAACATCCCCAATAATAATATTCTCATTGCTTGATAATATTTTTAATTCTACCTCAATGATGCAGGAGTTTCTAAAACCCACATCGGAATACCTATCGAATTCAGAATCAATTATTTCAGCTTCTAGAACTTCAGAGTCTAAGGCACTAAAAACTTCATAAACCTGAAAAGGCATAAAAAATACTGTAAGTCCAAAACTAAAAAAGGTGAGAACTAAAATACAAATACCTTTAAGCTTGTCCATTGGTCAAATCGATCCTTGATAGCCCTAACGCCCGCATTTGCGGCTGGTTTGGAGCGCAGCGGAAAACCAGTCCGACAACATGCGCTTGTTATATGCTTTATAGCGTAATTTATTTGGAGTTCATTCTTTCTTGTGCTTCTTTTTTATAAGTTACTAATGAACCACCTGGAGAATCATTATTTACTGAGAATTGATTGATTGCTGTTAAGAGTATTTCTTTCTTAAATGCCACGTGGATGGCATCTGCCGTTCCGTTGTTAATTCTGGCTGTCAAGGAATTGGGCCATCTGTTAGAAAGCTCTTTCGGTGCATTGATTGTGTTATATCCAACATACACGCAAATCAATGGTATCTTGTAAAAATCAACAGCCTTTTCGATTTCGTATGACAACATGCTTCCCGTTTTTCTGGTGTCATCACTTAATATTACAATACAGTTTTTTGATGCAGCCAACCTTTCTCTGATTCTTGATTCTAATGTACTCCGAAGACTTGTATCTCTTACGGCTGCAGTTTTGTCATGGCTATTTACAAACTTGAAATCAATGTTTTTTCCTGCGCTCCATGCTTGCATTGTTGCGTAATACTTAAAATCAGACTCCGTAGGGTTTGTTTTTCCTAGTCCGTCAAAAGCGATATAGGTTCCGGTTCTGTTTGCCATGCTATTCCCCAAGCAATATTAATTTAAACATTAGTTGTGACTCAAATTCCATTTTCTATGGCTTTAATATCCAATAGATTTATAGAAGCAATTTTATCTTTGTGAATGACAATGTTTAATTTCGCTGGATATTTGAATTTCATTTCACTCACTCGAAATGTCCAAAGCATTATCTTGAGCAATTCCTCATCACTGATATTTTTATGTTCTTTAATTCGAGTTATGCCAGACCCAAATATTGGAACCGAAACACTTTTCTGAGAATAAACTCGGTTAACGCTATCCCAAAAATTTATCAAGAATTCTAGATACTCAGGCATGCTAAGAACCGCTTTATTCTGGCTATCAAACTTCGAAAATGCAGCCAATAAATAGTCATCTATAAGACAAACGGTTCCTAGTTTGTATTTTTTTGACTTTCCCGTGCGTTTAACATCTCCATCTACTATCTCGCCATCCTCAAATGGATAATCTTCGATAATTTGATCCAGCTCAGCCACTGATAAGTTGGAGTGTTCATTGATGTATATTCCATTCAGTGAGTTCTTGGAAATAATCCTATCGTCCACTTGAGTATCGAAATATTCATTAAATGCTATCGCTTTAATGCCGCTCTGACTGAACAAATCTCCGGTCAATACTGATACTTTGCTTCCATCAATTGAAAGATTCAGGTGTCTGAGATTGTTGTATCTCCACCACAGAAATAGGTACAAGCCAGCAAAGAAAAGTACAACTGACAAACCGGCACAATATTTATACTTATCGGAAACATCAATAAAAATGAAAGCTATCGAGAAAATGGCCGATATTATCGACATCATTTTCAAGAACTCCTGCCGTATGGACTTGTCTGTAATCTTAACTTTCAATCTATGCTTCCTTTTCCTTGATCAATGATTTTGTAGCCCGATGGCTTGGGCATATAACAGTTAATTATACGAACGCGTTCGTATATCACCCGTTCGTAAAACTCCATTCAAACACGCTCAAGAAAAAACGAACTTCTTCAGTAAAAACAATCCCTTGAGCACCAGTTACCACGGCTACCGCGGGAGTTATACGCCCTCTTTTGAGCCACTCCTGCTCCTTCGGTGGGCGTATAACTCCACCCAGTCTTTTCCATCTTTCCAACCCTATCAGATAGTTACCGACATTTCTCATTTGGCATCTGGAGTTTTGCGAACGCATGCGTATAACTCCAGCACCCGGCGCCTCGACACTACCCTCTCACTTGCATACCTGAGATACTCACCTATATCCACCAAACAGGATGTACCGGTCGTCTCCATACGCCGGGCGGTGGGCAAGGCTGCTCCCCTTTCGACAGGCGGGGCACAGGGAAACAACACGACAGGAGGTCACTCCCATGAAACGCATTGCTGTCTGCTTCGATGGCACCTGGAATCGCCCGGAAGAAATCCTGGGTGAGGACTTTCCCACCAACGTTCTGCAATTTGCCCGCGCCATCCGGCCTACCGACGGTAACGGGGTGGAGCAGGTGGTGTTCTACGACTGGGGCATTGGCTCCTACCACGATTCACTCCGCGCCGGCGCCACCGGTTACGGGCTGGAGAAGAACGTGATGGACGGCTACCGGTTTCTGGTGCACAACTACGAGCCCGGCGACGAGATTTTCCTGTTCGGGTTCAGCCGCGGTGCCTACACGGCCCGAAGTCTTTGCGGAATGATCAACAACTGCAGCATTCTGCGAAAAGAACACGGCAGCCGGATCGAGGAGGCCTTCAAGCTCTACAAAACCAAGAAGCACAAGGCCAACGGCGACCACTCCATGGCCTGGAAGGCGAAATATTCGCTGGAGCGGCGCACGCCCATCCGGTTTGTCGGGGTGTGGGATACCGTGGGTGCCCTGGGCCTGCCCTTTACTTTTTTCGGCCTGATCAAGGATCGGGACCTGTTCTACGATTGTAAGATCGGCAGCAACATTCGCGTTGCCCGTCACGCGCTTTCGCTGGACGAGCAGCGGGAGGATTTCGAACCCACGCTCTGGGAGCCGCGAGACGGCACCGATCTGGCCCAGGTCTGGTTTGCCGGGGTGCACTCGGACGTAGGCGGCGGTTACGAGCCAGACAAACAGGGCCGCACCCTGGCGGATATCCCCCTTCTGTGGCTGAAAGAGGAAGCGCAAAAACACGCCCTGGTGTTCAATGATTCCCTGCCCGCCGTAACCCACGCCAACGCCGATCAGCACAATGAGTACAAGGGCAAGTACAAGTTGCTGGGCAAGCTGGTGCGCGAGATACCCCCGCCCGAGACCAACCGCACCTGGGTGCATCCCACCGTGAAAGAGCGCTATGCCGGCGGCTACCGTAGCGAGCCCATCGAGCAGTACAACAAGCTCCACGGCCAATGGCCACCGCTCTGGCCGGGATAAGCCCGCGCGTTATCGGCCTGGTTTTTGATAGACTCCGCAGCCACAGAGTACCGTTCGGTCGTGCCGGACGGCTGTTCACCAATAGGGGGCTGTAAGTTGTGAAGAGCTGGATTTTTCTGGGCGTTGCCATCGTAGCGGAAGTGATAGCCACCACCGGCCTGAAAGCCAGTGAAGGGTTCACCAAACTCTGGCCCAGCCTGCTGGTGATCGCTGGCTATACAATTGCCTTTTACTTCCTCTCGCTGACTTTGAAGGAAATTCCCGTAGGCGTGGCCTATGCCATCTGGGCGGGGATGGGCGTTGTGCTGGTGGCACTGATCGGCTGGCTGATTTACGGGCAGGCTCTGGATGCCGCCACTGTGATTGGTATGGCGCTGATCATCACCGGTGTTGCAGTGATCAATCTGTTTTCCAAGTCAGTCGCTCACTAACCTGTCGGTAAAACCGGAGCTTCTCGATGCACCTCCCTTTCTGGCTGACGACTACCCTGCTCTTTCCGGTACTGCTCTACCAGGGCAAACAGGCGCGCCGCACAACGCCCAGGCTGCCGGAGGCCGGTGGCTCTCCGTGCGGCCAATATGGCGAAGGTACTCCCGCCAGGCGAGTCCTGGTGATTGGCGAATCCACGGCGGCCGGTGTGGGTGTTGAAACCCACGATCAGGGCCTGGCCAGCCAGTTGGCAAGGGAAATCCACGAGCGCACGGGCCAGACCATTGCCTGGCATACCTTTGGGGTCAACGGCATCCGGCTCGGGGCGTTGATTCACACGCTGGAAACCGCCGAGTTGCCAGAGGCGGATGTGGTGCTGTTGAGCATGGGGGTGAACGACACCACGGGCTTCACGCCCCGCTTTCGTTTCCGCCGGCAGTTGCAGGCATTGCGTGAATTGCTGGCGCCACGATATTCAGGGCCTATTCTGCTTTTGAGCGTGCCGCCGATGCATCTTTTTACGGCGCTGCCCTCGCCGCTTCGGCATGTGATGGGGTGGCGGGCCAGGCAGCTGGATAACCTCTATATCCGGCTGGCGCGCCAGTTTCCTGAAGACTTCCGTTACGTGAACTACCCGGTGGTTACCGATCCTGAGCTTCTTGCCAGGGATGGCTATCACCCCGGCCAGAAGGGCTACCGCTATATTGCCGAGGCACTGGCAGACAGGGTCAGCCCCACCAATCGGTCAGGCTAACCCTTCCTTCCCCCCTCAGGGCGCCAGCTTGCGCTTCAGCGCCTTGGAAACCGACAGCGGCAGGCTCGGCAGTGAGCGCAGCATCCAAGGCAGTATCCGGCGCTTTACCCCGCTCAGGGATTCCGGGATCACGGCTTCAATAAGGTGTGGGCCCGGCATTCTCTGGGCGTATTCCAGGGCTTTTGCCATTTCCTCAGCGGTGTGCACCCGCACGCCGTGAACGCCCATGCCGTTGGCCATTTCCGCAAAGTTGATCACCGGGCCCCGCAGGTCCAGCTGGGACTTGGCCTTCTCTCCGGCCTCTTCGGCACCGACCCGCTCCAGCTCGATGTTGAGCACGGAGTAGGAGGCGTTGTTGAAGATGATGGAGGTGACGTTCAGCTGTTCCCGGGCCATGGTCCACAGGGCCTGAATGGTGTACATGGCGGTGCCATCGCCGATCAGGGCGATAACCGGCCGGTCCGGACAGGCTACGGCAGCACCCACTGCATTGGGCAAGCCCTGGCCGATGGCGCCGCCGGTGAGGGTAATCATGTCGTGGCGGGGTGCACCGGCGGTCATGACCGAAAGCATCAGGCTGGAGGTGATGCCCTCGTCCACGATGATGGCGTTCTCGGGCATCAACTCGCCTACCGCTTTGCAGACTTTCTCGGCAGTCAGCTTGCCCCGTGGCCGGCCCGGTCGCTTCTCGGGCTGGAGCTTCGGCTGCGCCTGGCTGGCACCAACGGCGGCGTTGAGTTTGTTAAGGCTGGCCAGAATATCCTGGTCCGGGGCGGCCAGGGTGTGTACCTGGCAGGTATCCGGCACCAGGTAGCTCTTCTTGCCGGGATAGGCGAAGAAGGAAACCGGCGCCTTCGAATCCACCAGGATCAGCTGTTCTATATCGGTCAACTGCACCGTGGCCAGTTCCGCCAGGTAGGCGATTCGTTCGATGTAAGGCAGGCCGGCACCCCGCTCCATGCGGGTGGGGAAGGTTTCCGCCAGCAGGGTAACGCCACTGTGGGCGGCCAGTTTGGCGGCCGCCAGCATGCTGGGTTCCCGCAGGGAATGGCCGCCCATCAACAGGGCGGTTTTCTTACCGGAGCGGATGGCCTTGGCAATGGCTTCCACCGTGGCATCGTCTGCAGGCTCCGGTGTCGGCGGCGCCAGGGGCGCGCTGGGCACACCGCCCTCGCCCCAGGACACATCCGCAGGCAGTATCAGTGTGGCGACCTGCCCCGGCGCCGTACGGGCAGCGCCAATGGCTTCGGCGGCATCCTGGCAGAGGGTTTCCGTGCTCTTGGCGGTGCGCACAAACCCCGGGGATACGTTGCGGGCAACGGTCTCGATATCCGACTGCAACTGGGCATCGTACTTCACGTGGTAGGTGGCGTGGTCGCCCACAATGTTCAGCACCGGCACCTTGCCCTTGCGGGCGTTGTGCAGGTTGGCCAGCCCGTTGCCCAGCCCGCAGCCCAGGTGCAACAGGGTGGCGGCAGGTTTGTCGGCCATGCGGGCATAGCCGTCGGCGGCACCGGTGGCGACCCCTTCGAACAGGGCAAGCACCGCCCGCATTTTGGGCTCGTCATCCAGGGCGGCCACAAAATGCATCTCGCTGGTGCCGGGGTTGCTGAAGCAGACCTCAACGCCGGCATCCACCAGGGTTTTCATCAGGGCTTGAGCGCCGTTTGTCATTGTTGTTCTCCAAGCTTTCCGGGTTCGGGGTTTTGGTTATGTGTTTTGCCCACAGGGTTCAGCCTCCGGCCACGATGGCCCGCACCGCTGCCCGGGCTGTCATGATGCAGCCGGGCAGGAAGGTGCCTTCCAGGGAACGTTTTCCGTTCGCACCGCCGCCACCAAAGCCTGCCGCCTCGCCGACGCAATAAAGGCCTTCAACCGGCTGCCCGTGGGCGCCCAGGACTCGGCTCTGCAGATCGGTTTGCAGGCCACCCAGGCTCTTGCGGGTAATCAGTTGCATGCGAATGGCGATAAAGGGGCCAGCGCCGGATTTCTGCAGCGGGGCCGGCTTGCAGGTGCGCAGGCGGTCCGGCTTCCATTCCCGGGCATGCTGGATCATCCGGATCTGGGGATCGTCGTGCAGGCTGGTGCCTGCCGTGAAGTTGGCATCAAAGGCATCGGCGGTAGCCTTGAGTGTTGCCGGGTTAATGTCGTTGGAGCAGGTCAGCGCGTTCATCTTGCCGGCCAGATCCGTCAGGCTGTCGGCCACCAGGAAATCCCGGCTTTCATGCTGCATCTGCCGAATCAGGGCGTGGTTGCCCAGCAACAGCTCTTTCACAAACTGGGGGAACTGTTTATCCCGGATGCGGGCATTATGCTCGGCCCCCGAGATGGCAAATTCCTTGGCGGCGATGCGCCAGTTAAGCAGGTGCCAGGTCCAGGGCTTTTCCTGTTCGGCCACGCGCTGGCACAACCAGTGGGTATCGAAGCCGGTCACCAGGGGTTCCGGGCCAATCCGCTCGCCACGGTGGTTCAGCCACAGGGCCGACTTGCAGGGAATGGTGGACAGGCCGTGGCCCGGAAAGTGGGGGTACGGATGCGGAAAACCGGCCGCGTAATTCCACATTTCGCCAGCGTGGGTAATCCGGCCTCCGAGGGTGTCGGCCACCCAGTGATGCATGCGGCCATCGGCATAGGGGTGGGCACCATTCAGCATGCGGGTGGGTTGCGGGCGATCCACCGGCCAGTTGGCGCGGCATTCCTTATGGCTGCCGTTTATGCCGCCAGTGGCCAGAACCACGGCCGACGCCGCGAAGCGAACTTCCTCTCCCGTGGCTTCGTTGATGGCTAGAGCGCCGCTGACTTTTCCCGCCTGGTGGTCCAGTTCGGTAATGCGATGCTGATGCAGCAGCGTGAGCTTGCCGCTGGTGTTCTCCCGGTGCAGCGCGGTCATCAGGCAGCGGACCAGTTCCCGGGCGGTGCCCCACACCACATGGTACCGGGGCAACCGATTACCATCGCCGAAACGGCCGCGCTCAACCCAGTTCACGGCGGGCAGAAATTTGATGCCTTCGTTGCTGAGCCAGTCGTAAACCTCGGAGCGTGAATGCTCAACGTAGTAACGGGCCCATTGCAGGGGCAATTCATCGTCGGGGGCCAGCTCGCCAAAGCTCAGCCAGTCTTCCAGGGCAATCTCTGGTGTGTCGGCAATCTTCATGCGCTTCTGGAGCGGCGTGCCCACCAACATCATGCCACCAAAGGCCCAAAGCGCCAGGCCACCCATCCGTTCTTCGGTGTCCCGGTCTGCCAGGGTTACGGACTTGCCGGCGCGCAATCCTTCCAGAGCCGCGACAATACCGGCCAGCCCGCCGCCGACCACCAGAATGTCTGAGGAAATCACCTTGGCCATATCGCATCCGACCCGATTGCAATGAGTTGTCAGGTTTAAAGATATACCGGTACCATGGCTTTAAAATTGACTTCAGAGGCCAACAAAATTGACATTAGAGGCCACGGTTTCCATTGGCTGGGTTAACACCGTCATCGGTGCTGCCGAGAGGCTGTCTTTATGCGCCAACCAACTGCTGGATGAAGCCGGCATTCCGGAAGCCGCCTGCGAACTGGAGCGCTGGCCGATCGACGATATTACCCGGCTCTGGCACGCCGCCGAACGCTGCACCGGCGACCCGGGCTTTGGTTTGAAGGTGGGAGCGGAGTTCTCCCCAATGAGCATCAGTGGCGTGGGTTTTGCGCTGCAATCTGCCGCAACCCTGCGGGAGGCCATTGTGATGGTGCAGCGTTTCCAGCGGCTGATCTCCGATGGCGGGCGGTTCCAGATTGTTGCCGGCAACACAGCCACCTGGCTGGTTTACCATCCCAGGCAGGGCCGGCTGGCCTTCAGCCCGCACCAGATCGAAGCGGTGCTGGCCTCGGTAGTGGGGTTCGGAAGCTGGGTTACCGGCACCCGGATGCAACCATCCCGGGTGCAGTTCAGCCAGCCCCGGTTGGGGCCGTTGGCCGGTTACCAGACCGTATTCAATTGCCCGGTGGAGTTCGAGCAGGCGTTCAGCGGTGTTCAGATCGACAACGCCGTTCTGGACCAGCCCCTGCCCCAGGCGGACCCCCAGCTTGCCCAGGTGCACGAGCGCTACACCAATGCCCGCCTTGCCGCCCTCTCCATCAACAGTGCCTCAGTGCCAGAAATACGAAGATGGCTCACTGCCCGGATAGGCCCGGTTCTGCCCCGCCGGGCAGACGCAGCCGAAGCCCTGGGCATCAGCGAACGCAGCCTGGCCCGGCGGCTCCGGGAACAGGGCCAGACCTTTGACGGGCTGGTCGACGACGTGCGCCGTGAAAAAGCCCTGCAGGCGGTCGTTGATTTCAGCGCTTCCCTACCTGAAATCGCCGAAGCGCTCGGGTTTGCCGAGGTAAGCACGTTTTACAGGGCATTCCGGCGTTGGACGGGCATGCCACCGGTGCGGTGGCGCAAGCAGGAAAACCTGACTTCGTAATTCTTCTTCGGCCGGCGCAAATGGTCACTAAGGTGTCACGTCACTGACACTGCATTGTCACCTCTCAGGATTAGCGTTGCATTGTAAGTCGCAATCAAGCGAGCTTATTCATTGCAAAAGGTGATCCAATGACGCCTGCTTCATACCCCGACATGATGCTTCGCATTGAGGACATGGGGGTGACTTACCCCGGCAATGTCCTTGCTCTACGGCCAACCACCGTTGATTTCAACAAGGGCGAATTTACGGTCCTGCTCGGCCTTTCCGGTGCGGGCAAATCCACGCTTCTGAGGTCACTCAACCACCTGGTGCAGCCAACGGCTGGCAAGGTCGTTTCGGCGGAATTTGGTGACCTTGATAACCGCAGAACCGTTCGGCTGCACCGAAGCCGCACTGCCATGGTGTTCCAGCACCATCAGTTAATTGAGCGCCACACTGCACTCCAGAACGTACTGACGGGCAGGCTTGCCTATCACAGCACCTGGCGCAGCCTGTTACCAATGCCCAGGCGCGATCTTGAACTTGCCCTTCACTGCCTTGAACGCGTTGGACTTGCCGACAAAGCCCTGGCCAGGATTGACCAGCTGTCTGGAGGCCAGCAACAACGAGTTGGCATCGCGCGCGCACTTGCACAACAGCCCTCAATGATCCTCGCGGATGAACCCGTTGCCAGTCTGGATCCGGCGACGTCGGAAAAGGTACTGGGGTTACTGCGCGATATCTGCCAGGAAGACGGTATTACCGCTGTTATTTCACTGCATCAGCTGGAATACGCCCAACGCTTTGCAGACCGAATCATCGGCCTGGCGAATGCCAGGATTGTGTTCGATGCACCACCTGCAGACTTGAAGCAACACCACCTGAATGAGATCTACCACGGAAACTACGAAACCAAACCCCGAACCGTCCCGGTTCCCGCCACCAAACCCGTTAACCCCCAACCGAAGAAACTGGAGATAGCCCGATGAAAGCGTTAATGAACCTCTTGATAGCACTCTGCCTGGTGACAGGATTGAATTCGCAGGCACTCGCAGCGGATCCAGACCCTGATCTTCTGAAAGTTGCTCTCCTGCCCGATGAAAACGCCTCTGAACTGATCAAACGCAATCAACCACTAAAAGACTATCTGGAAAGCACGCTTGGCAAGGAAGTTGAGCTGATCGTGACTACCGATTATTCATCAATGATTGAAGCCATGCGCTTCGGACGTATCGACCTGGCCTACTTCGGCCCTCTGTCCTACGTGATGGCCAAGAGCAAGAGCGACATCGAACCCTTTGCAGCCATGATTGTGGACGGCAAGCCAACGTACCGCTCCATCATCATTGCCAACGCAGACGCCGGGGTTGAATCCTATGCTGACATCAAGGGCAAGAAGATGGCCTACGGTGATCGGGCCTCTACATCGAGCCACCTGATTCCCAAAACTGTCCTGATGGAATCTGCGGGCCTGGAAGCCGGCCGTGACTATGAGGCACATTTCGTAGGGTCCCACGACTCTGTGGCAGTGAATGTGGCAAATGGCAACGCAGAAGCCGGCGGCCTGTCCGAGGTAATTTTCCAGCATGTGATGGATCGTGGCCTGATTGACCGCAATAACGTGAAGGTTCTCGGATATAGCGGCGAATTCCCCCAGTATCCCTGGGCCATGCGCTCAAATCTCGCCCCGGAGCTGAAAGAAAAGGTTCGAAATGCCTTCATCAGCATCGACGACAAGGAAATCCTGAGCAACCTCAAGGCTGAAGGCTTTGCTGCTATCTCCGATTCGGATTACGACGTAATCCGGCGCATGGGCAGCCTCCTGAACCTCGACTTTGCCAAGATGTGAGGAAATCCATGAGTTATACCCCGACGGAACCGGCGACTCTGTCGCCGGCTCCGTCAGCTCCGGTGCTGGATGAGCATGCCCGGGGCTGGCGGAAAAAACTCCTGCAGACAGGTCTGGTCCTTGCGGTGATTCTCATTGCCAGCTGGTACGTGGGCCTGCTCGATTTCAAAACCCTGGCCAATGGCATGCCAGCGATTGGCGTCCTGTTGGGTGAATCTCTGCCGCCCGACTTTACCAATGTCATGAACTGGGTTTCGCCACTTGTCGACACCCTCGCCATGAGCATTGCCGGCACTGCAATTGCGGTTGCCGCTTCGGTACCACTGGCTTTCCTTGCTGCACGGAATACGTCGCCACACCCGGCTGTTTTCCACATAACACGCACCATTCTGAATGGCCTGCGGTCAGTTCCCGAACTGATCATGGGGATTATCTTCGTCGCTGCCGTCGGCTTTGGCGCGCTACCGGGCGTTCTTGCCCTCGGCCTTCACTCTATTGGGATGGTCGGCAAATTCTTTGCAGAAGCCATTGAACATGTGGACGAAGCCCCGGTGGAAGCAGCCGATGCCGCCGGAGCGACTCGCCTACAGGTTCTCTGGCACGCAGTTCTGCCCCAGGTTCTGCCGCAGTTCGCAGATGTATCCATCTACCGCTGGGAGTACAACTTCCGCGCCTCGACCGTTATGGGCATGGTGGGAGCAGGGGGTATCGGTTTCGAACTCATGGGCTCACTGCGCATCATGCAGTACCAGGAAGTCAGTGCCATCCTGATTGTTATCCTCCTGATGGTCACGATTGTCGACAGCCTGAGCGGCTTCCTCCGTAAGAAATTCAAGTAAGGAAAACGAATGAAACCAAGAGTTGTGATAACTCACCGGGTACACGATGAAGTCCTGGCTGCCCTCGAACCACATTGTGAGCTTGTAACCAATCAGTCAAACCGCACGCTCCCGCCAGATTCGGTGAAGGCCAGGGTAGCCACAGCCGATGCCGTGATGGCCTTCATGCCGGACAGAATCGGCGAGGAGTTTCTGGCTGATTGCCCGAACCTGAAGATCGTGGGCGCCGCCCTGAAAGGTTACGACAACTTCGATGTGGACGCCTGCACTCGCCATGGGGTGTGGCTGTCATTTGTGCCGGATCTTCTAACCGTTCCCACCGCAGAACTGACCATCGGACTCACCGTCGGTCTTACCCGGCAGGTAAAGGCAGCGGACGAATTTGTTCGTTCCGGAGAATTCAGAGGGTGGCAGCCGAAGTTCTACGGGCTGGGGATTGAAGGCACCACCATTGGCATTGTTGGGATGGGTGCCATTGGCAAGGCCATCGCCGCCCGTCTTCAGGGCTGGGGTGCGAACCTGCTGTACTCACAGCCCGAAGGCTTACGTGCGGATGAGGAAGTGAAGTTGGGGCTGGCGCGCACAGGGCTGGAAGAGCTTCTCGCTCAATCCGATATCGTAATACTGGCATTGGCACTGAACGAGCATACCTTTCACACCATAAACCCTTCACGCCTGGCACTGATGAAGCGGGGCGCCTATCTGATCAACCCTTGCAGGGGCTCCGTGGTGGATGAGAAAGCCGTATTGGCGGTACTGAGTTCCGGACAGTTGGGTGGCTACGCCGCCGATGTGTTCGAAATGGAGGACTGGGCGCGATCGGATCGTCCGCACGAGATCAGTCCGGAGTTACTTGCGCATCCGAACACATTATTTACCGCTCACATTGGCTCGGCCGTACAAAGTGTAAGGCGAGCCATCGAACAAAGGGCGGCCGAGAACATTCTGCAGGCATTGAGGGGTGAACGGCCGCGAGATGCGATCAACTCTGTGTCGGTACGTGAGGACTTTCCATGCTGAATCCGGTCTGGCTCAAGAGCTTTATTGCGTTGGTCCAGCATCAGAGTTTTCAGACCGCTGCCGAGAATCTTGGAATAGCCCAACCCACTCTCTCCCAGCACATCCAGAAACTTGAACAGGACCTGGATGTGCTGTTGATTCGAAGGGGAAGATCAGGCTGCGAGCCAACCAGAGCGGCTTTGGCACTGGTACCATTCGCAAACAGTATTTTGCGCCTCGACAAACATGCTCGTGAAGCGGTTCGGGGGGCCGGCGTTCGGATAGGTGCGAGCTCAAACATTGGCATCTACATGCTCCAGCCCTACCTTCGGGCCTTCAGGGACGATACAGCCTCGCCAGACGTAGACCTCGTAATTGATAATAACCCCTCAATTGCCCGGCAACTAACGATAGGCGAACTCGACATAGCCATAATGGAGTGGTGGCAGCCCAAACCCGGATTTCTGGCGCAGGATTGGCGGCAAGAACAGATGGTACTCATTGTTCCACCCGATCACCCATGCGCAGATCTTCAATGCATAGATCGGGACACCCTCGCAGAAATGACGCTGCTTGGCGGAGAGCCTGGCACAGGCACAGGTCGGCTACTGGCAAACTTCTTTGGTGACGAGGGACCGTTTCCGAAGGTGTCCATGCAACTAGGGAGCACAGAGGCTGTCAAACAGGCAGTAAAGGCGGGACTGGGTATATCGCTAGTGCTGGAAGCGACTGTGAGGGAGGAAGTTCGCGCGGGCTCGCTACATGCCATCCCTGTCAGTAACCCCGGATTGGCAAAGGAACTTATGGTGGTCTACCCGAATGCCCTGGCCAATCATCCCCCGGTCTCTTCGTTCCTGAGCCATTTATGCCATTGAGCAAATGAGTAGTTCGTTCCACCAAACGAAGCTTATTCGCCAGACAAACTGTGCTATTTTGATCGACAGGGCCAAACCCGAAGTAAGCGCGCAGTGGGTGAAGTCCTGGCAATAAATCGACACGGAGGTAGTCTTTATGCGTATCGCAAAAGAAGATGTACCTGTTCGGATCGATGCCCCCGGTGCAATAGCTCGGCAGAAAACCGATTTCGGTGATGTCACGGGCTACGGGAAGATGGGCGCTGAGTATTTTTCGTTTGGCGCCGGCACCGATATAACGGAGTTGCTTCACGGGCTTGAAAACGACAGTTGTCAGAGCCCCCATTGGGGATATGTTGTTAGCGGCGAAATCACCGCGATTTACACCGATGGAGAGGAAGAAACTTCCCGCAGTGGTGATCTGTTCTACTGGCCTCCCGGGCACAGCGTGAGAGCAGAGGCAGACACCGACATTGTGATGTTCAGCCCCGAGCACGAGCACGGAGAAGTAATCGACCACATCCGGCGTCAAGTCAGCGGTTGAGCCGTTTAGACGCCCCTGACTGTGGGGAGGGCTAGCAGGTTTTCCTTCCTCACAGCCAAGGCGCCGAGCTATTTCATCATCTGCCCCGACAACTGCAGTTGATCCCGCCCGGCTTTCTTGGCCATATACAGAGCCTCATCGGTCGCGTTGATCAGATCCTCCGGGTTGGAGCCATGCTCTGGCGCGGTCGCCAGGCCGGACGAGAAGCGGACAACCAGATACAGGTTGCCAAGGGTCAGTTCCATGGGGCTGTTCTTTCGACGCCATTCCATCATTCGCTGGTGCGCATCGGCCATGGAAAGCCCCGGCATCATGATCAGGAATTCCTCGCCGCCCCACCGACAAACCACGTCCTCCTTGCGCATGCCATGGGACAGCAGCCGACTGAACTCCACGAGCACCTGATCGCCCGCAGCGTGGCCATGTTCGTCGTTCAACTGTTTGAAGTGATCAAGATCCACCATCATCAGGGTGACCGGGTAGTGCTCACGCTGCGCCCTGCTCAGCTCGCGGTTGAGACTCTCCAGGAGGTAGCGCCGGTTAAACAGATTGGTCAGCGGATCGCGGATAGCCTCTTCCTGCAACTGCTGCTGAAGGCGACGGTTCTCAACCAGCTGAAGCTCCAGGGATTCGTTGGTCTTTTTCAACGCCACTTCGGCATTGCGCCGGGCGGTTATATCCCGGGAGATGCCGCAGATATACACCGTGCTGCCATCCTTGCCCAGCAGCGGTGAAATACTGGTTTCGAAGATGGTCATCGGCGCAGGGTCGAAGCCTTCGGTGGTCTCTTCGTAACGGATCATGTGGCCGGCCGCAATGGCGCGGGTATAGTTATCAACAATCCGCTGATAAAGCTCTGAGTCTGGGATTATTTCATCCAGGAAACGACCGTGAAGCATTGCTTCGGCCTGGTTCATGAACTTGTCCATGGCGTCGTTGCAGTAGACAAGCCGGTATCGCTCACCCTCAAGCCGCAGCAGGAACACATGATCAGACATGGTATCCAGCATGCCCGTGAGGAGATGGATATCGGCTGGCTCAAATTCGTTGACCGGGGATGTCACAGTATAAGGTCCCTGTTTTCCAAACACTGAATCAGGCCTGACTATAGCCTACCCTGCCACACTGGGTAACAGCCTGCTGGTAAATTCCTGTTGAGCAGCAGCGCACCAACCAGTAACCTGCTGATCAGACATCAGAGCCTGAGGCCCCATGAAGCCTGACTCCCATCAGCCGCCAGACAACGCCATCGGCGCTACGAGTTCGCAGTCGCCCTCAGAGACAACTGAGCGTGTTGCTGAGCTGATCCACCGTGTGGCGCGAAAAGACCGCCAGGCTTTCGCCCTCCTCTATCAGGCAACTGCCCCGAAACTTCTGGGCACCGTGTTGCGTATCCTCAGAGACAGAGGATGGGCAGACGATGTTATCCAGGACAGTTACCTCAAGATCTGGCAGAAAGCCGAGCAATTTCAGGACGGCAAATCCTCGCCTATCACCTGGCTGGTTTCCATTGCCCGCAACAGCGCTATTGATGAGCTGCGCAAACACCCTGCCGGACGCACCATGACCAGCGATGAGCTGGATGAAATGCCGGGCAGACAGTCATCGGCCCAGGAACAGCTGGAAGACCAGCGGGCGGCAAACCAACTGAATCACTGCATCGACCAACTGGAAAAAGACCGACAGGACATGGTGCGCCTGGCCTACCTTAACGGATGGTCCCGGGAGGACCTGGCAAGCCAGTTTGAACAGCCGGTCAACACGGTAAAGACCTGGCTTCACCGCGCATTGAAACAGCTCAAAAGGTGCCTCGAATCATGACTGAACGCGACGACCTGGACATGCTGGTTGCAGAGTTCGTTCTGGGCACATTGCCAGCCTCGGAGCGGGCCTATCTTGAAAGCCGGCGCAATGAGGACCCGGAGGTAGATGCGCTGATACTGCAATGGGAAGAACGATTGGGCAGGCTGGCTGAAGAAACCGAACCCGTGCAACCCTCACCGGCGCTGTTCGCAAAAATCGAAAAGGCTCTGGACCGCATCGAATCGACACCCCGCGAGGCGGCCGAAACCTCTAACGTGGTTGCTCTGCGCAGCCAGCTGAACCGCTGGCGCTGGAGCACGGCGATTGCCTCGGCGGCCGCCCTGGTTCTCGTGGCCATTCTGGCGTTCCAGCCGCAGCCCGAGCCCCAAGCCCAGTCGTTTGTTGCGGTTTTCCAGAACAACGATGAACAGCCGGCCTTTCTGCTGACGGTGGACCTGAAGGAGCAACGGCTCAATATCAGGCCGGTCACCGCCGAGCCAAGACCCGGAAAATCCTATCAGTTGTGGATCAAGGCCGACGAGCTGGGCCCAAACCCCCGCTCCGTGGGCGTTCTGGGTAACGATTTCGCGCTGGATGAGGGGGCATTGCGCAATTACGACCCTGCCCTGCTCAAGGAGGCCACGTTCGGCATCAGCGTCGAGCCAGAAGGGGGCTCACCCACCGGACAGCCCACGGGACCGGCTATTCACGGTTACCTCTACCCCACCGACGGAAACAATTAATAGGCAGGTGCAAAAAATCTTCCGTGCCTGAAACTTTGCGCACCGGCTCCCGTAGCTGCAGTTAACCCGCCCAAAAACAACCCAGCGGGCGGGAAACACTGACACTCAGGAGAACGCAATGAACAAGCACGCAAGAACATCCGCACTTCTCGCCGCCCTGGTTTCCGGCGCTTTCGCAACCGGTTCTGCATTGGCCGCTGAACACAAGGCCGGTGTCTGGACCAACGATCAGTCTGTTGCCAACGGCGTTGTATCCGCCAGAAAGGTGGTTGCCGAACAGAATGGGTGGCTGGTGGTTCACCGCACCGACGAATCCATGAAGCCGGGCCCTGTTGTCGCCCACGCGCCGTTGCGCAAAGGCATGAACATGGACGTCGCCGCCATCCTGACCGAGGAAGTGCAATCCGGTGACATGCTGATGCTGATGGTTCACAGCGAAGACGGCGGGATGAAAACCGGAATTTTCGAGTACACCCTGGGCGCCAAGGAAGACGGCCCGATCAAGAAGGATGGCAAGCTGGTGATGTCCACTATCACAGCGAAATAAACGCTTTCATTATTGCCGGCTGCTACGCTGACTGGCGGATGCAGCCGGCAACTCAAACCGGCGTCTTAAACCGCGGTCATCCCTGGCTGCCATCGCCTTTTACGCCCAACCTGTCCAGATACAGGTGAAGCTCTGCCTCGCTCATATCCACGTATTCAAGCACCCGGCCATACAACATGGCAGTCGGTACGTTGCGGCCGTTCAACTCACGCTGGGTTTCCTGCAAAACGTAAAGAATGATGCGCTCGGTGCGGGTGAGGCCGTCGCGAACATCGGGGATGACTTCAAGGAGGGCGTGGCGATCGTCGGAAAATTCCATGATGTACTCAGAGTGAAGCCGCTGTCTGGTACATGGTAGCAGGCCGGCAGCGAAGCCCACAGGGGCAACGCTGCCTCGTCTAGCCAAATCAGATCTGCTTGTAGACCACCTCAGACAGACGGCTGCGGTTACCATCGGTATCCAGGGTCCGGATGGCGAAGTACCAGGTGCCCTCGGCGAGCTCGTCTACCAGCAACTCGTCAACGGAGGCATCACCAATCGCCAGGCTCTGATCCAGAGTTTCGGCGCTGGTGCCGTAGACCACTTCGAAGCCTGCGATTTCACCCATGGCAAGGCTCTCGCCATTCTCGCGGGTCAGAGGTGCGGTCCAGCTCAACAGGGCTGCATTTGCAGGAACGGTTTCCTCGATCGTGGTATCACTTGATGTGTCATCGCCTGAAGTGTCGGGCTCAGTGTTACCAGCAACCTGCTCTTCTGAACCCGTGCTGGTATCCGTCGACGTGTCTGTGCCTGTCTCCGTTGAGCTGTCAGAAGTGCTGCCAGAGTCAGTTCCAGCAGTTTGATCACCGCCGGTAGTTTCGTCAGTGGCCTCTCCGGAGTCGACAACGCTGGTATCGCTCTCCTCGTTTACATCGGCAATGGTTTTGAAGCGCTGCACGTTGCGGTGCTGAACAACTGCCAGTCTCTGGCTAATAACGCTTGAATCCACCACATTCTGCAGTTCAGAAGACTGCAATGCTGCTGCGCTGACAAGATCCGCCAGCGCTACGTTGGTACCGTCACCTGTGATGCTAATCTGGCCGGTGGAACTGACCTGCGAGGTAACATCGCCGAGCACATCAGAAATGGAATCCCACTGAGCGTTGTCATTGACCAGAGCCAGGAAGGCTGCATTGGCAATCGCTACCTGAATGGCATCCGCGGATACGCTGGTCGTTACATCCAGATTGGTCAGGTCTGGCGGGGTCAGGCGAAGGGCGCCGGCCGGGAGGCCGAACCAGTTTTCGACCGTGGTGTAGGCAGTGGAAATGGCAACCGCTGAGAGACCGTCTGCACTGCGCTCGGCCAATGTTACCGCCAGGTGGGTCAGCGGAGTGAGGTTCACGGTTTCCATGCGCAAATCACCCGCGCCCAACAAGCTGAAGTTGCTGTCCAGTGGCATGGTCTGGCCAAACGCCACCGGCTCTCCGCCAGCCTGATCGCACTGGGGCACGACATCGCAGATCATGCGGGTGCCGCCATCAGCGGTAAGTTCAACCAGGGCCCAGCCCTCGGCCTTGCCGCGAAGCTGCCACTCGTAACTGCCGTCGTCTGCCGTCAACACTGGCTTCGCCGCCTGGCGCTGGGGCGCGTAGTAGCCGTCTTTGTCCGCAATCAGGCGATTGGCAACAACCAGCCCCTGCTGGATAACGCCCTTCATCGCTGCGCCGGCAATCTGGACAGTCGGCTCGGCCGTGGCTGAAGACTGTGCCGAGGTGTCGTCGTCACTGGAAATGTCCAGACCGCAGCCCGAAAGCAGAACGACCGCAGGTAACATCAGCAGTCCTTGCTTCGAAAGTTTTTTGCCGCAATATGACATTTTTTCGCACCAATTCTTTGACGGATTTGAGCGAATCTTACAGCGGCGGTTTTCGGTTATATGCGGCGCAGTTCCGGATTTTCCGGAGCAATTCCGTCAGGAAATTGGCGCTTACGGAGAGATACACGTTGTGATGGACGGTTACAGCCCAGAGCCCGGATTGCGGAACATAAGGCATTGTTTTAGTGTGTTTTTACGCATCGCGTTTAAATTCTGGCTCAGCGCCATGAACAATAAGCGCGGCGCCCGATTACAAATTTAAACCTTGGTAAAGCGAGAGCGGTTTCACAGTTTTCCGGCGACCGCACCCTGATAACGGAGATTGACCTGCCCCCATGCTCTGCTTCAGCTACGGCTCCAACATGTCACAGCGACGCCTCCAGGCCCGGGTGCCATCGGCCAGGTTTGTGGCTGTGGCAGAGCTACCCGCCCATCGGCTTCGCTTTCATAAATCGGCCGGGGATGGCTCTGCCAAGTGCGACGCGGAAGAAACCGGGCACCCGGACGACCGGGTGATTGGAGTGGTTTACGAGATTGACGATGCAGAAAAACCGGACCTTGATCGGCATGAGGCCCTGGGGTTTGGCTACGATGAAAAGCAGGTAGAGCTGACAACCGGCAGCGACCGGGTTCATGCCTGGATGTACTACGCCACGCGCATCAACAACGCACTGAAGCCTTTCCATTGGTACAAGGATCACGTACTCATCGGCGCCAGGGAAAACGGCCTGCCGGCTGAGTACATTGCGCAGATCGAAGCCGTGGAGTCCATTGACGACCCGAAACCCGAACGGCATGGGCGCGAGTTGTCGATTTACGGCAAGTCCTGAACGGCCCTGAGCGTCAAACCCCCAGTCTGTCACGCAATGCATAGTACCAGGCGCCCATCGCCGTCAAAGGCACCCGGAACGCGCGCCCACCCGGGAACGGGTAATGAGGGAGGCTTGCGAACGCGTCAAACCTTTCCGCCTGACCCTGAATCGCCAAAGCCAATGCCTTGCCAGCCACATGAGTGAAGGTGACGCCGTGGCCGGAGCAGCCCTGGGAATAGAACACATTCTCCTGCAAGCGGCCGATCTGGGGCAGGCGTGACAGGGTTAGAAGGAAATTGCCGGTCCAGGCGTAATCAATCTTCACGTTCGCCAGTGCCGGAAAGGTTTTCAGCATATTCGGGCGAATCAGGCGTTCAATGTTGGCGGGATCGCGGGCGCCGTAGACAACCCCACCGCCATAAATCAGCCGGTTGTCGCCGGAAAGGCGGAAGTAATCCAGGAGGTAATTGCAGTCCTCGACACAGTTATCCGCTGGCAGCAGCTTTTTCGCAAGCGCCTCTTCGAGAGGCTCGGTGGCAATAATTTGGGAACCGCACGGCATGGATTTGGCCCCGAGTTCCGGCACCAGGCCACCAAGGTAGGCATTGCCCGCCAGAACGACATACTGGGCCCTGACTTCACCCTGTTCGGTTTTGACGATTGCCGTTTTCCCCGGAAAAACCTCTGTAACGGCCGAGTGCTCGTGAATCACTCCGCCACGGGATTCCAGTGCCGCTGCTTCCCCCAGAGCCAGGTTAAGCGGGTGGATATGGCCACCGGTATGGTCGATGGCACCCCCAACATATCGCTCCGTGCCAACGCGCTTGCCAATGGCAGCCCTATCGAGCAACTCAAGCTGTTCATAGCCGAATCGCTGCCACAACGCCTGCTGTCCCTCCAGATGCTTCAGCTGCCTCTGGTTGAGCGCGGCAAAAATACCACCCTCTTTCAGGTCGCAGTGAATGCCGTAACTCTTCACCCTTTGGCGGATAATCTGGCTGCCCTCGAAGGCCATTTCGGCCAGCAGTTTCAGGTGGTCACCTGAGGTCTGCCTTTCGATGCTGTCCAGATCGCGACTGAAGCTGTTCACGATCTGCCCTCCATTGCGCCCCGAAGCACCCCAGCCAACCGTTGCAGCTTCCAGAACCACCACCCTGAAACCGGCTTCTGCCAGGAACAGCGCCGTGGACAGGCCGGTGTAACCGGCACCGACGACGCACACGTCCGCCTCGCAGGATCCTCTCAGAGCCGGACGCACAGGGGCCGGGTTGGCAGAGGCTGCGTAATACGAAGGAACCGGAGGATACTGGATCATTATGGGGCGCCAGAGAGGGTGAAAGAGACGTTCAGGATCCGGCGGGCAACGCTGCGCGCCGCAGGAAGTCTATGCCAGCACCGCGCGTTCGGAAAGACACGTTCTTATACCTATATCGCGGGCGGCGCCTGCGGATAAAAGTGCTGCTATGATTGCTCAACTCTACAGCCTGCGAGGCGTCCATGAATCAACCCGTCAGCTCTTCCACACCGACCAGCCAGGCCGAATGGCAGGCCCTGGCTACAAACCTCACTCTGGAGGGCCGCGCCTATCTGAACGGCGCCTATCAATGGGCGGCCAACGGCGAGACGTTTACCTCGGTCAGCCCGATTGACGGGCGCGAGCTGGCCTCTATTGCCAGTTGCGATCAGAGCGATGCCGACCAGGCCGTTAGGGCTGCAAGGGCCGCCTTTGAGGCGGGCATCTGGAGCCAGCTGGCACCGGCAAAACGCAAGGCGGTGCTGCTCCGGTTCGCTGACCTTATCGAAGCCCACGGCGACGAGCTTGCCCTGCTGGAAACCCTGGACATGGGCAAACCCATCAACCACGCCAGGAATGTGGATGTGCCGGCCACCGCCCGGGCAATCCGCTGGACCGCCGAGGCCATCGACAAGGTCTACGGTGAACTTGCCCCCACGCCTCACAACCAGATCGGCATGATCTCCCGTGAGCCGATGGGTGTGGTGGCGGCCATCGTGCCCTGGAACTTTCCGATGATTATGGCGGCCTGGAAAATTGCCCCGGCCCTGGCTACTGGTAATTCCGTCATACTGAAACCCTCCGAGAAATCGCCCCTGAGCGCCATTCGCCTGGCCGCCCTGGCCGGGGAAGCGGGCGTTCCCGCCGGCGTTTTCAATGTGCTTCCAGGCTATGGTCACACCGTGGGCAAGGCCCTGGCGCTGCACATGGACGTGGACTGCCTGGTGTTTACCGGGTCCACGAATGTGGCCAAGCAACTGATGATCTACGCCGGCCAATCCAACATGAAACGGGTATGGCTGGAGGCCGGTGGCAAGAGCCCCAACATTGTCTTCGCCGATGCGCCAGACCTGAAAAAGGCCGCTTCAGAGGCGGCCAGTGCCATCGCCTTCAACCAGGGCGAGGTATGCACTGCCGGCAGTCGCCTGCTGGTCGAGAACAGCATTCGTGCCGAGTTTGTAAGGCTGATATGCGAGGCCCTGAAAACCTGGCGTCCCGGCCATCCGCTGGACCCGGCGACTACCTGTGGCGCGATCGTGGATCAGGCCCAGCTCGATCGGATCATCGACTACATCGGCATCGGGCAGTCTGAGGGCGCACACCTGGTGGAAGGTGGGCAGCGGATTCTGGAAAACACGGGCGGCCTGTTTGTTCAGCCCACGGTGTTTGACGGGGTGAATAACCAGATGCGCATTGCCTCGGAGGAAATCTTCGGGCCGGTGCTTTCTGTCATCGGGTTCGATACCGCAGACGAAGCCGTCGCCATTGCCAACGATTCCATCTACGGCCTGGCCGCAGCCGTGTGGACCTCCAATATCAATACCGCACATAGGGTAGCCAAGGCCCTGCGAGCCGGCAGCGTGTGGATTAACCACTATGACGGCGGCGATATGACCGCACCCTTCGGTGGCTTCAAGCAGTCCGGCAACGGCCGCGACAAATCTGTGCACGCCTTTGACAAGTACACGGAGCTGAAAGCCACCTGGCTGGTGCTGGAGTAGTTCGGAACAGTTTGGCGCAGTCCGGCAAACGAAAAACGGCGCCTTCAAGGCGCCGTTTTTTATCCCGGAATTGATCAGACCGTGTGCAGGTACCAGAGATATTCGAGATCAGAGATGGTCATCTCGAATTCGTTCAGTTCATGCTCCTTGCAGGCGACGAACACATCCAGAAACTGGCTGCCGAGATAATCGGCCATCACTTTCGATTGCCCCAGCTCCCGCAAGGCATCCCGCAGGTTATTCACCAATGAGGCTTCGTGCTGTTCATGGGCATTACCCACGGTGACCGGTGGTGGCTCTATCCTGTTGGAGATGCCGTAGTGAATACCCGCCAGCACCGCAGCCATCAGCAGATACGGGTTGGCATCGGCACCGGCGACCCGATGCTCAATCCGCAGGGCCTCCGGATCACCGCCCGGCAGACGCAGCGATGCAGTGCGGTTGTCCACGCCCCAGGTGGCGGCGCTGGGCACGTAGTACTCCGGACTGAACCGGCGGTAGGAATTGATATTGGGGCAGAACAAGGCCATGGCGTCGTTCATGGTGGCGACCAATCCACCCACGGCCCAGCGCAGCATGTCGTTTGGCTGCTCGGCGTCGCCGGCAAACACGTTACGGCCTTCGCCATCCACCAGGCTCACGTGCAGGTGCATGCCACTGCCGGCCTGGTTATGATAAGGCTTGGCCATGAACGTGGTGTCCATTTCATGGTCGTAGGCCATGTTCTTGATCAGACGCTTCAGCAGAGTGGCGTGGTCGCACGCCTGCACCGCGTCATCGACGTAGTGCAGGTTGACCTCAAACTGCCCGGGCGCGGACTCGGCTACCAGCGCATCCGCCGGCAATTCCTGCTCATGGGCGGCATCCAGCACGTCCGCCAGGAATTCTGCGTATTCGTCCAGATCATCAATGGAATAGGCTTGCGTGCCCGCCGGGCGTTTGCCAGAGAGGGGTGATTTGGGTGGCTGAGGGCGACCGGCGAGGTTTTCCTGGTCAATCAGGTAAAACTCCAGCTCAAAGGCCGCCACAGGAGTCAGACCCAGTTCCTCGAAGCGCTTAATGATGTTCTGCAAGACCACCCGCGGATCTGCGAAAAACGGTGTCTCGCGATCCAGCTCATACATGGTCAACAGAAGTTGCGCAGTGGGCCGCTTCTGCCAGGGTTCCATAGTGAGGGTATTTTCAATGGGCAGACAGACGCGGTCTGCCTCGCCAATATCCAGGCCGAGGCCGGTTTCTTCCACCGTAGTGCCCTGAATGTTCAGGGCAAAGATGGAAGCCGGCATGGCCACACCGCGATCAAAGACCTTCGCCAGCGCAGACGGATCCACCCGCTTGCCGCGAACAATACCATTCATATCCGGGATCAGCAGATCAACAAACTGCAGTTCGGGGTGTGCCTGAAGGAACGAGTCGGCACTCGTAGAACCAGAAGCCATAAGGGAAGCCATCCACAACGCAAACAGGCCTGGTGCCGAGGAGCCGGCGCAGGGGTTTCAACACTCCTTTATCCCGCTTTCCGGGGTGTTTGGCAAGATAGGGACATACCACAAATCCCGGAGTAAAATTTTTATAGCGCAACCCCGCATCTCATGATAAATATCGCGAGAATTCGGCAGGTTCCCCACCGCCGTTTCCAGGACAAGCCTTAAAGGAGTCAAAAGGCGGCGACCGGTTCTTCCCGGGACAACAGCCACCTGCGGCCACCCTCAGCAGACCTGCACAACACCGCGTGCGTCCTGCACGTTTTGTATTTATCCCTTTTGAGTGAGGGACATCATCCAATGTTGAAGTTGTGTAAGCCACAGGCGCTGGCCGCCTCTGTTGCGTTGTCTCTGTGTGCCTCTTCCGCGTTTGCCGCCGAGGAAGTGCGTGTCTACAACTGGTCCGATTACATCGCCGAGGACACCCTGGCGAAGTTCACGGAAGAAACCGGCATCAAGGTGATCTACGACGTTTACGACAGTAACGAGATCCTCGAAGCCGCCCTGCTTTCCGGTCGTTCCGGCTACGATCTTGTTGTGCCGTCCAACCACTATGTGGCCAAGCAGATTTCTGCCAACGCCTTCGTAGCGCTGGACCACAGCAAGCTGCCGAACATGAGCAACCTCAACCCGGATCTGATGGACGATCTGGAAAAGGTTGACCCGGGTAGCCAGTTTGCTCTGCCTTATCTCTGGGGCACCAACGGCTATGGCTATAACGAAGGCCGTATCCAGGAAATCCTGGGTGACAGCGCTCCCACCGATTCCTGGGCCCTGGTATTCGATCCTGAAGTCACCGGCAAGCTTGCCGCCGGCGGCTGCGGTATTGCCATGCTGGATTCCGGCGAGGAAATGGTTCGTGCTGCCATGGCCTACATTGGCCTGGACCCGAACAGCAACAACGCCGACGACATCAGGAAAGGCGGCGAGGTGATCAAGGCCATTCGCCCGAACATCACCTACTTCCATTCGTCGCGTTACATTGCTGACCTGGCCAACGGTGACCTGTGTGTGGCTGCCGGTTACTCCGGCGACATCCTGCAGGCCGCCGCACGCGCCGAGGAAGCCGAGAACGGCAACGTGATCCGCTACACCATTCCCAAAGAAGGTGCAGTCCTGTGGTTCGACATGATGACCATCCCGGCCGGCGCACCGAACGTTGAGAACGCCCACAAGTTGATGAACTTCCTGATGCGTCCGGAAATCATCGCGGACGTGACCAACTATGTGTGGTACGCCAACCCGAACAAGCCGGCCAACGAATTCGTTGATCCGGAGATTCTGAGCGATATCAGCATCTACCCGACCGATGAGGTGATGAAGAAGCTGTACATCATGGAAGGCCGGCCTCAGGACGCCCAGCGTCTGATGACCCGCACCTGGACCAACGTGAAGTCTGGTCGTTAAGCGGTGGAAAACGGCAACAACACCTCCGCGCAAGCGGAGGTGTTACTCAGCATTCGGAGCATTTCCAAAAGCTTTGATGGCACGCTGGCCGTGGACAATGTGAACCTGGACATCCACAAGGGCGAGATCTTTGCCCTTCTGGGTGGTTCCGGTTCCGGCAAGTCCACCCTGCTACGCATGCTCGCAGGTTTTGAAACGCCCAACGCCGGCTCCATCATGCTCGACGGCCAGGACGTTACAGCTCTGCCCCCGTTCCTGCGCCCGACCAACATGATGTTCCAGTCCTATGCTCTGTTCCCCCATATGACGGTGGAGCAGAACATTGCCATGGGCCTGAAACAGGACAAGTTGCCGAAAAGCGAAATTCGCGACCGGGTGGCCGCCATGCTGAAGCTGGTCAAGATGGAACCCTATGCCCGGCGCAAACCCCAGCAGCTTTCCGGTGGTCAGCAGCAACGCGTTGCCCTGGCCCGCTCACTGGCCAAACGTCCCAAGCTGCTGTTGCTGGACGAGCCCATGGGCGCCCTGGACAAAAAGCTGCGTACCGAAATGCAGCTGGAACTGGTGGAAATTCTGGAAAACGTGGGTGCCACCTGCCTGATGGTGACCCACGACCAGGAAGAGGCCATGACCATGGCCAGCCGCATCGCCATCATGGCGCAGGGCCGGATTGCCCAGATCGGCTCGCCCATCGACATCTATGAGAGCCCGAACAGCCGCATGACGGCAGAGTTTATTGGCTCGGTGAACATTTTCGAGGCCCACATCCGGGAAGACGAGGCCGACAGCATCACGCTGACCAGCAACCTGCTGGATGCGCCGGTTTTCATTGATCGTGGTGTAACCACGCCAGCGGAAACCACCGAAACCCTGGTTGCCCTGCGCCCGGAAAAAATCTACCTCACCGCGGACAAACCCGAGGGCGAGCACAACTGGAGCTGCGGCACGGTGGACAATATTGCCTACCTGGGCGACATCACGTCCTACTACGTAAAGCTGGCCAGCGGCAAACGCGTTCAGGCGACCATGGCGAACGTGGAACGCCGTGGCGAGCGGCCAACCTGGGGCGACAGGGTATTCGTATCCTGGGAAGCCTCCAGCCCCATCCTGCTCTGGAACTGAGCCAATGAGACGGAAACTTTTACCCACCCCTCTGACCGAGCGGGTGCGTTCAGTCCTGTTCAATCGACGGGTGGTGTTCGGTATCCCGTTCCTGTGGCTGCTGCTGTTCTTCCTCCTGCCCTTTGCGCTGGTGCTGAAGATCAGCCTGACCTCGGCGGTCATGGCCATCCCCCCTTACGAGCCCGTATTCCGGTGGGTGGACAACACCCTGTCGGTGGTGGTGAACATTGGCAACTACCTGTTCCTGCTCTCGGACAGCCTGTATTTCGCCGCCTATTGGGGGTCGGTGAAAACGGCATTCCTGGCAACGGTGGTGTGCCTGGTCATTGGCTACCCCATGGCCTACGCCATGGCGCGGGCGCCGAAGCACTGGCAACTGGTGTTGCTGTTGATGGTGATGCTGCCGTCCTGGACCTCGTTCCTGATCCGTGTCTATGCGTGGATGGGTATCCTCGGCAACCAGGGGTTGCTGAACAGTTTTCTGATGTGGCTGGGTCTGATTGACCAGCCCCTGAAAATGCTGAACACCAACTTCGCGGTGGTGCTGGGCATTGTCTATGCCTACCTGCCGTTCATGGTGCTGCCCATTTACACCAACCTGGTGAAGTTGGATGTGCGGCTGCTGGAGGCGGCATCAGACCTGGGCTGCCGCAGCCTGACCACCTTCTGGGCCATTACCCTGCCCCTGTCGAAGGCCGGCATTCTGGCCGGTTCCATGCTGGTGTTTATTCCCGCGGTTGGCGAGTTCGTTATCCCGGAACTGCTGGGCGGGCCGGATACGCTGATGATCGGCAAGGTGTTGTGGGAAGAGTTCTTCAACAACCGCGACTGGCCGGTGGCGTCTGCCCTGGCGATCGTGATGCTGTTGTTACTGCTGGTGCCGATTGTACTGTTCCATCGGTTCCGGGCCCGGGAGATGGAAAAGCATGGTTAAGTCCCGTTCCTTCAGTTTCTCTAAAGTGATGCTGGTTCTCGGTCTGCTGTTCCTGTATCTGCCGATGTTCGTGCTGATCGTGTATTCGTTCAATGCGTCCCGGCTGGTATCGGTGTGGGCCGGTTTCTCAACCCAGTGGTACGGCGAGCTGTTCCGGGATGAGCAGATTCTGTCGGCGGTGTGGATGAGCCTGCGGATTGCCTTCTACTCCGCCAGCATGGCGGTGTGTCTGGGGACGCTATGTGCGTTCGTGATCACCCGGTTCAAGAAGATGCGCGGGCGCACGCTACTGTCCAGCATGATTACCGCGCCACTGGTTATGCCAGAGGTGATCACGGGCCTGTCGCTGCTGCTGTTGTTCGTACAGATGGCCCAGACCATTGGCTGGCCGGTGGACCGTGGCATGGCCACCATCTGGATCGCCCACACCACCTTCTGCAGTGCCTATGTGGCGGTGGTGGTATCGGCCCGGTTGCAGGAAGTGGACCGCTCCATTGAGGAGGCGGCCATGGACCTGGGCTGTACGCCACTGAAGACCTTCTTCGTGATTACACTGCCAGTGATTGCTCCAGCGCTCGTATCTGGCTGGCTGCTGGCGTTCACTCTGTCGCTGGATGATCTGGTGATTGCCAGCTTCGTTTCCGGGCCGGGTGCAACAACACTGCCGATGGTGGTGTTTTCCTCCGTGCGGATGGGGGTTTCGCCGAAGATCAACGCGCTGGCCACCCTGATCATCGTGGCTGTATCGCTGATTGCATTTATCGCCTGGTATCTGATGCGCCGGGCGGAACGCAAACGGCTGCAGACACCGGACGCCTAGCGTCCGGAAGCCCCGCTCGCGCCCTCACAGGGCATCGGGAAAGGCAGAGACAAGGTAGTCAACCAGCGCACGGACTTTGGGCGTAACGAACTTGCGGGTGGGATAGACGGCGTAAACGCCCAGCTCGGTGGAGCGATACTCTGGCATCAGCTCCACCAGCCGCCCGGCTTCCAGGTCTTTATGAACCAGAAAGCCGGGCTGCAGCACGATGCCCTGGCCGGCCACGGCAGCGCCGCAGCAGGTTTCGCCATTATTGGCGTACATCCATGGTCTTACCCGCACGCTTATTGCGCCATCGGGGCCTTCAAAAGGCCAGTCATTGCCGGTCGTGAAGTTGCTGTAGCCGATAACTCTGTGGCTGAACAGGTCTGCCGGTTTCGCTGGGGAGCCGTGAGTGGCAATGTAATCCGGCGAGGCGCAAGCCATCAGCCGGGTGGAGGTTATCCGTCGGCTGACCAGTGTAGAGCTTTGCAGTGTGGCAATCCGGATGGCCAGATCAAAGCCTTCCTCGACGATGACCACCAGCCGGTCTGAAAGGTCGATGGACAGCTCCACATCCGGGTAGCGGGCGTGAAACTCTCCCCACAAAGGCGCCAGGTGGCTGATTCCGAAGCTGACCGGCGCATTCACTCGTAACGTGCCCCGTGCGACATCATTGCGGGAGGTGATTTCCGCTTCGGCCTCCTCAACGCCAGCCAGTAACTCCCGGCATCGGACATAGAACACCTCCCCTTCTCCCGTCAGCGACAGCCGGCGGGTGGTCCGCTGCAACAGCCGAACCCCTAGACGGGTTTCCAGCTCGCTGACATAACGCGAGACAGCGGCCTTGGACATCCCCAGATTCTCCGACGCAGCCACAAAGCTCCCCGCCTCAACCACGGTGCAGAACGTCTGCATCTCCAGCAATCGATCCATTGTTTCATTTTCCGGAACAGTTAATTCATTAAAGCCACGTTTATCCCTTTTATTGATATTTGTAAAGTACCCACATGCTCACAACACACCCAAGGAGATTCATCATGAACAACGCATTCCTGAACAAACTGATCGCCACTGACGCAGGCTGGGGCGCTCTGGCCCTTCGAATTCCCGTCGGTATCATTTTCGCCGCTCATGGCGCCCAGAAACTGTTTGCCTGGTTTGGCGGCTATGGCCTGGAAGGCACAGGACAATGGATGGATTCCATCGGGCTGAGTCCCGGCTACCTGATGGCCTTGTTGGCCGGCGGTGCGGAATTCTTTGGTGGCCTGGCTCTGATCATCGGCCTGCTGGTTCGCCCCGCCAGCGCGGTACTGGCATTCGCCATGCTGATCGCCATTTTCAGCGTTCATATCGGCAACGGCCTGTTCATGAGTAACAATGGTTACGAGTTTGGCCTGGCCTTGCTGGCCGTATCGGTATCCCTGGTATTCAGCGGCGCAGGCCGCGCGTCCATTGACCGCGCGATTGCAGCCCGATAACCACCGCAACCCGGAGGAGCAAATCATGAGTCTGTTTGTTTCCCACGGCGCTCCCACCTTTGCGCTGGAGCCGGGCCTTGCTGGCCCGGCCCTGACAGAGCTGGGCAAACGCCTGACCCGGCCCGCAGCTGTGCTGGTGGTTTCACCACACTGGATGACGGAAGAAATCCGGGTAGGCGTCTCGGAAACACCCGAGACGATTCACGATTTTCGGGGTTTTCCACCCGAACTCTATAACCTCGACTATCCGGCACCAGGCCATCCGAAACTTGCGCGAACTGCTCTGGCGTTGTTGGAGGCAGGGGGCTGGAAGGCCAGTGCTGACGAGACCCGGGGGCTGGATCACGGGGCCTGGGTGCCAATGATGCACCTGTTCCCTGATCATTCGGTTCCGGTATTCCAGGTTTCGATGCCAACGGATCTTGGGCCTGCGTCTGCCTGGCGGTTGGGCCAGGCCCTGCAGCCGCTCGAGCATGATGGTGTGCTCATCATCGGATCAGGCAGCCTTACCCACAATCTGTATGAGGTTCGCTGGGGTGACCCGAACGCATCCGGGTATGCGAGGGAATTCACGGATTGGGTCCGTGCCAAAGTGCAGGACGGCGACCATCAGCAACTGATAGCAGCGTTGGAGGAGGCCCCCCATGCCAAGCGGGCGCACCCAACCACCGAGCATTTTCTACCTTTGCTGGTGGCCGCCGGTGCAGCCGGGGAGCAGCAACCCGGCGGGCTGATTGATGGCGGGATCGAACACGGTGTTCTGGCCATGGATGCTTTCGTTTTTCAGCACCCAGCCTGAACGGTCAGCGAACTACGCTGCCGGTTGGCGGCGGTCCCGAACAGACTGGATCCATTTGTAAAATACCGGGACCAGCAATGTGCCCAGAACGGTGGCGGCAACCATGCCACTGAGAACCGTAATACCGAGGCTTACCCGGCTTGCAGCCCCGGCGCCACTGGCAAAGCCCGCTGCCGCCTCCCCGGAGATGGTTACCGAGCGCTTCAAGTTGAAATGCTGGATGCTTGAGGGCCCGAGCACAGGCTGGAGCGAAGCCAGCGTGGTCAGTGGCACCATGTCGCCATCCCGGTTGCGGACAAAGTAATGGGACAGGTCCTCCGGACGCTGCCGGAACTCGCCTTCGGCCTGAAGAAGTACGCGGTAGTTCTTGCCGAAACGGGTGAAGTCATTCACGTAGAGCGAGCCGAGCTGGGTCTGCAGGGTTGAGAAGATATCGGAGAGCTCAATACCCAGGGCCTTGGCTTTATTCCTCTCAACCTCCAGCAGATATTGCGGAATGTTCGCGCGATAGGTGCTGTATACCCGGGATAGTTCTTCCCTCTGGTTGGCCTCATAGATAAGGCCATTCATAACCTGCGCCAGTTCGGAGACGTCCCTGCCCTGATTGTCCTGCAGACGGAAATCGAAGCCGGATGAGGTTCCCAACCCGGGGATCGGAGGCGGATTGAAGACCATCACCTGTGCCTCGGGGATTGTCCAGAGCCTGGAATACAGTCTGGGAATGACCGCCCCCAGACCCAGACTGGCATCTTCCCTTTCTTCCCAGTCTTTCAGCATTACAATGCCAAGGCCATTGTTTGAGGATGCGCCACCCAGCAGCGAGAAGCCGGATACCGTAATGAAGTCAGTTACTGCCGGGTCTTCCAGAACCATGTCCGTTACTTTGGTTAGCACGGCTTCCGTGCGCTCCAGGGAAGCAGCATCGGGCAACTGCACATCCACGAACAGGAAGCCCTGATCTTCCGGCGGGACGAACGCCGAAGGCACTGATTTGAACAGGCCGGCACCGGCAACCAGAATCACCACCAGGGCAACGCCAACGAGCGCCCCTTTGCGCAGGAGCTGCACCACCAGCTTCGAGTAGCCGCTGGTGGTCCGCGTAATCAGTACCTCGAAAGGCCGGAGCCAGCCAATGGCTTTGTCCCCGCTCCTGCCAAGCAGCGCAACGCACAAGGCCGGGCTCAGTGTCAGCGCATTGATTGAGGAAATGATCACGGCCACCGAAATGGTGACCGAGAACTGCTGGTAGAGCTTGCCGGTGATCCCGGGCATGAAGGCAACAGGCACGAACACGGCCAACAAAACCAGCGTGGTGGCAATCACCGGCCCTGTGACCTCCGCCATCGCCTTGGTGACCGCCTCGCGTATTGGCAGCTTCTCCTCAGCAAGAATGCGTTCCACGTTCTCGATAACCACAATGGCGTCATCCACCACAATGCCAATCGCCAGAACCAGTCCGAACAGCGTGATGGTGTTGATGGAATAGCCAAGCACCGACATAACCGCAAAGGTGCCGATCAGAGAGACCGGGATCGCGATACTGGGAATCAGCGTGGCCCGCCAGTTCTGCAGGAACAGGAACACCACCAGGATCACCAGGCCGACGGCCTGGAACAGGGTAACGATGACTTCGCTGATGGAGCGGCTGATAAACTCCGTGGTGTCGTAAAGTACGGTGTGATTCACACCCTCCGGAAAACTCGCGGACGCCTCATCAACCAGTGCTTTTACCCGTTCCGCGACCTCCAGAGCATTGGCATCGGGCAGCTGGTAGATCACCAGGAATGCCGTGTCCTGATTGTTAAGTTTCGCGGTGGAGGTATAGGAACGGGAGCCCAGTTCGATACGCCCGACGTCCCTGAGGCGCACAAAGCCGCCATCAGGCCTGGAGCGGAGAATGGTCTGGGCGAACTCGTCGGGATCTGACAGGCGTTCCCGGGTCTGGATACTGTAGACAAACTGCTGGCCCGCAGGAACGGGCGGCTGGCCGAGTTTGCCGGCCGCGACAATCTGGTTCTGCTCACGAAGCGCGGCAGCAACCTCGGCGACGGTCACATCCAGTGAGGCCATCCGGCGGGGATCCAGCCAGACTCGCATGCTGTAATCTTTCGCGCCCATCACTTCCGCAGAACCGACGCCTGGCACCCGACCAAGGGCTTCGACCAGGTTATTGGAGGCGTAGTTGCTGAGAAAGACGCCGTCCAGGTCCGGTCGCTCGGAGGTCAGGTTGATACCCATCAGCATGTTGCCAGCCTGCTTGCTGACCACCACGCCCTGTCGCCGGACTTCATCGGGCAAAAACGGTTCCGCCAGGGCAACGCGGTTCTGGACGTTTACCTGGGCGCTGGCCCCGGGAAGCGATGCGGTCACCTGAACCTGGGGCGGGGCCATGTCCGGATACATATTGACCGGCAGAATGCGTAACGCCAGTAGCCCGGCCAGGGTAATCAGGATGGAAATAACAAACGCAAACTTCGGTCGATGGATAAAAACCCGGCTGATCATTGGCTCGCCTCACCCGTCTGGATGAGTGCTCCGGTTTGCGGGTCAATCTGTTTTTGAGCAGCACTGACTGTGACTCCGGGCCGAACTTTCTGGAGGCCCTCCACAATCACCTGGTCACCGGCTTCGAGCCCTGAGTTGACCACCAGCAGCGCTCCTTCCCGAGAGCCGGTCTGGATGAAGTGCTGGGCAACCTGATTCTGGTCATCAACCACCAGAACAAACTTTCCTTCAATGGTCTCCTGAACCGCTACCTGAGGGACAAGCACCTTGGCCTCACCCGACTGCCCCTCAACCCGGAGTGTCACGTACAGGCCTGGCACGAGGACCGCATCGGGATTGGGGAAGACCGCTCGCATCTCGACGGTCCCCGTACTGGCATCGGTCTGTACGTCGGCGAAATCCAGCACACCAGGCTGCTCATAGCGCTCGCCATCCGGCAAAGTCAAAGAGAGCCCCAGAGACTTCGAAAACGCTTCGGCGGATTCAGCGCCCCTCCGGCGGAAGCTGACAAAATCAGCTTCGTTGACCTGGAATTCGACGTACACAGGGTCCGTCACCAGCACGGACGTCATGGGCCCGCTTGCAGGACTGACCACGGCACCGACGTCATAGTTCAGCCGACCAATCCAGCCATCAAAAGGGGCTCGTACTTCCGCATACTCCAGATTGGTATCGGCCTTCTGAACCGCCGCCTGGGCGGCCTTTAACCGACTTTCAGCTGCACTGAAACGGTCTTTGAGTTTGTCCAGGTCCGCGGCGGAGAGGAACCCTTTTTCTGACACTTCCTCTCCGCGCCTGAGGTTTCGGGTTGCGGACTCCAACTCGGCGCGGGCGGCGGCCAGTTCAGCATCCGCCTGCTGAAGATCGGCGCTTGCGCGAGTGTCCTCAAGCCGGATCAGGAGCTCACCCTGGCTGACTTTCGCTCCCTCGGTGAAAAGAAAGCAGTTTGCTGGCGGGGTTCAATCAAGTCGAAAATAAGATTAGTCGAATCTTTGCTATATTTCCCTGAATCGTTCGACTCAGAGATTCATGAAATGAAAATCCCCAAGACCGCAAATTTTGCTTCCGTCATTATCGGGTTTTCCCTGGCGGGATGCTCGGTTCAGGATACCCTCTCAGTGGGCGTGGAGGACCCCTGTGCCTCACTGAAAAACATCGTTGCTGACTACCCGGCCGGATTCGAACAATATCGGGGCAGTGCAAACGATTTCCGCTCGGTAACGGTCTACAAAGCGAAAGAGCAGCTTATTCGGGGACACTGCGAGATCTGGAGCTGGGCCAACAACGACAGTGCCTATGTCTGCTCCGGCAATACTCCGAACGATGAGGTTGCTACCACACGGTACAACACGGCCGTCAACTGGATGGGACAGTGCCTTGGTGATAGCTGGAAAAGCCAGGAAAACCCGAGGACACGGGATGGCGAGAATGCCGGAATGGTGACCCGATTCAGCACTTCAGAAACGGGCACACCGAATGTGTCGGTTCACAGGGTGGCTTTCCGCGGGGATTCCGCAGTTTATGTCTATGTGGGAACACCCAGTCGTTTAGCCGAGTTTTAGCAAACGGAAACACACCCCGGATATATAATGCAAAAGGGCCACCCCGAGAGGTGGCCCTTTTGGTTTTCAGGGGTGCAGCAGGCTTCAGCCCAGATTCTTTTTCACAAACTTCTGAATCTCACCCACGATACCACTGCGGAAGGCCAGTACCGTCAGCACGAAGATGCCGCCAAGGATCGGGTCTACCCAATCCCGCAAGGCTCCCTGGGAGAGTTGGTACTCGATATTCACCACAAAGGTGGCACCGACCACCGGGCCAAGCAGGGTTCCCATGCCGCCAACCAGGGTCATCAGTATCACCTCGCCCGACATATGCCAGTGAGCATCGTTCAGAGAGGCCAACTGGAACACCACAGACTTCATGGACCCGGCGAGACCTGCCAGGGCTGCCGAGATCACGAACGCGAGCACCTTATAGCGATCCACGTTATAACCGAGGGAGACCGCACGGGGTTCGTTCTGCTTGATGGCCTTCAGCACCTGGCCGTACGGACTGCTGACGATACGCTGCACCAGCAGGTAGCAGGCAATGAACACCGCCAGCACGAAGTAGTACATGTTCAGGTTGTCTTCGAGGTTGATGAAGCCCAACAGCTCACCCCGTGGAATGCCGTGCATACCGTCTTCGCCGCCCGTAAATTCAGACTGGACGAAGAAGAAGAATACAAGTTGCGCCAGCGCCAGGGTCACCATCGCGAAATAGATACCCTGGCGACGAATCGACAGCAACGCAAAGCCAGTACCGAGCACTGTGGCCGCCAGCGTACCGGCGATGATGCCCATCTCGGTGCTTAGCCCGCTGTAATTACTGAGCAGGTAACCGGTGGTGTAGCCCCCTGTGGCCAGGAAGGCTGCGTGGCCAAATGACAACAGGCCGGTGAAGCCGAACAGAAGGTTGAACGCCACCGCAAACAGCGCGAAGCACAGGATCTTCATGAGGAAGACCGGATAGATCATGAACGGTGCCGCCAGCAGGAGGAGCAGCAGGACACCGTTCAGCATCATATTTTTGCGATCCTGAGCGGCCTGTTCCTGAACGATAGCCTTGTGAATGTCGGCGGAATTGACTGGCTGATTCATGGTTATGCCTCCTTACCGAACAAGCCACTGGGCCGGAACATAAGAACCAGAACCATGACCAGGAAGATGATCGCCGAGGATGCCGGCGGGTAGAAGGTTTTGGTGAGCCCTTCAATCACGCCCATCAGAATACCGGTGATGATGGCGCCGCCGATGGAGCCCATACCGCCGATAACCACCACGGCGAAGACCGTAATCAGTGTGGCCGACCCCATGACCGGTGTCACCGAGTAGATGGGCGCGGCCAGAACACCTGCAAAGGCTGCCAGCGCAACACCAAACCCGTAGGTGAGGCTAATCAGAAGCGGCACGTTAATGCCAAAACCCTGCATCAATTGAGAGTCTTCCGTGCCGGCCCGCAGGTAGGCGCCCAGCTTGGTTTTCTCAATCACGAACCAGGTTGCAAAGCAGACGACCAGTGCCGCTACGATGACCCAGGCCCGGTAGTACGGCATGAACATGAAGCCGAGGTTTACGCCACCCTTGAACATGTCCGGCATGGTGTAGCGAAGCCCGGAAACCCCGAACCAGTTCACCAGTACACCCGAGATGATCAGCGCGACGCCGAACGTCAGCAGCAGGCTGTATATGTGATCCTGCCCCGCAATGCGACGCAGCAGAAAATATTCAATGGCGACACCGAAGGCACCAACCAGAAGTGGCGCCAGCAATAAGGCGACCCAGTAATTCACGCCCAGATAGTCGAACATCAGGACGGTGGTCAAAGCGCCGAGCATATACATTGCGCCATGGGCAAAATTGATGATCTTCAGCAGACCGAAGATGACCGCGAGCCCAAGGCTCAGAAGGGCGTAAAAGGCGCCGTTGATTATTCCGATCAGGAGCTGGCCGGATAGCACAGCTAAAGGGACGCCGAAAATCATGGACATTGGGCTAACTCCAGAAGCAGCACAGGGATTGTTTTTTGGCTTTATTCTTTTCCGTTTTCATGGGTTCGCCCTGCCCTGTTGCAGGACGAACCCATAACGGTCGCTTTTAGTTATTGACCAGCTTGCACTTGCTCTCGGAGAGCGGACGGTAGGACTCTTCGGCCGGGATGGTCCGCAGAATCTTGTACAGATCCCACTCGTTCTTGGACTCGGCCGGGGTCTTCACTTCCGCCAGGTACATATCGTGCACCATGCGGCCGTCAACGCGGATCTTGCCGTTCTTGGCAAACATGTCGTTGATCGGAGTGTCCATCATCTGCTTGCGCACAGTCTGGGCATCGTCAGAACCGGTGGCCTCTACGGCTTTCAGGTACTGCATGGCGCTGGAGTAGATGCCAGCGTGAACCATGGTCGGACGCACGCCGGTTTCTTCCATGAAGCGATCAGACCACTCACGGGTTTCATCGTTCATGTCCCAGTACCAACCGGTGGTGAGCTGGATACCCTGGGCCGTCTGAGCGCCAAGCGCATGTACGTCAGTCAGGAACAGCAGCAGTGCCGCCAGAGTCTGGCCGGACTGGGTTACGCCGAACTCACTGGCGGTGGTGATGGCGTTGGTTGTGTCGGCGCCGGCGTTTGCCAGACCGATAACATCAGCACCGGATGCCTGAGCCTGCAGGATGAACGATGAGAAGTCCTGAGTGGGGAACGGATGACGCACTGAACCGATGATTTCACCACCGTTGGCTTCGACCACGCGAGTCACGTCGCCTTCCAAAGCATGACCGAAAGCGTAATCGGCAGTCAGCATGTACCAGGTTTTGCCACCTTCTTTAACGACCGCACTGGCGGTGCCGTTGGCCAGCGGATAGGTGTCGTAGACATAGTGGATGTGGTTGGGGGTACAGTGTTCGTTGGTAATGCTTGAAGCAGCTGAACCGGAGATGATACCCAGGCGATCGTTCTCTTCCAGGATTTTGCTCACGGCAATGGAAACTGAGGAGGCCACCATACCGGCCACGAGGTCTACATCCTCGTTCTCAACCCAGCGACGGACGGTGCTGGATGAGGTATCCGGGCTGTTACGGTCATCGGCGCTGACCACTTCGATCTTGGCGCCGTTGACGTTACCACCAAAATCAGCGATGGCCATTTCCAGAGCTTTCAGACCGTTTGGTCCTGCCAGGTCACGGTAGGTGCCGGACATGTCCGCCAGATAACCGATCTTGACCGTGTCGTTGGAAATGGCCGCCTGGGCTCCGCCTACCATCATGGCTGATGCAACGGCTGATGTCAGAAGCTTTTTCATCATTGTCATTGTTGTATCTCCGCTACTGTCTTGCGTTGGTTCGGGTTGTTGTTACTTTTCTTGCTCTCGTCCTATCCGGGATCAGACCCCCAAATAGCCATCCAGCACCGACTGTTTTGCACTCAGTTCGTTGGCGCTGACTTCTTCCACAATCTGACCGTGCTCAACAACGTAATGACGGTCGGCTAACGGTGCTGCGAAGTGGAAATTCTGTTCAACCAGGACAATGGTCAAGCCCTTGTTTTTCAGGGCAATCAGGACCTCTCCCAGCTTTTCTACAATAACCGGGGCCAGGCCCTCTGTGATCTCGTCCAGCAACAGCATGTTGGCGCCGGTGCGCAGAATACGCGCCATGGCCAGCATCTGCTGTTCGCCGCCGGACAGCTTGGTGCCCTGGCTGAAGCGACGTTCATAAAGGTTGGGGAACATGTTGTAGATTTCTTCCAGGCTCATGCCGCCGCTACGCACAACTGGCGGTAGTGTCAGGTTTTCCTGGACACTGAGTGAGGAAAAAATGCCCCGATGTTCGGGGCAATACCCGACACCCAACCTGGCAATATGATGAGGTGCACAGGACATGGTCTCCTCACCATTGATCATAATGGAGCCGGTGCGCCGGCCAACCATATTCATAATGGCCTTAAGGGTTGTGCTCCGGCCTGCGCCGTTGCGGCCCAGCAAGGTCACCAGCTCTCCGCGATTAACCACCATGTCGATGCCATGGAGGATATGGGATTCGCCGTAAAAGGCATGCAATCCTGAAAGGCGGAGCTGTTCGTATTCGCGATCTGAATTACTGCTCATTGCGCCGCCTCCGACTGTTCGCTGTCAGCGGTAGTACCCCGCTCTCCACTGCCATCACTGCCCATGTATACCTCTCGCACCCTTGGGTCGGCAGAGACAGCAGCGTAATCGCCCTCAGTCAGAACGGCGCCCTGGGCCAGTACGGTGATGCGATCACAGAGTTTGCTGACTACGCTGAGGTTGTGCTCAACCATCAGGACAGTTCGTCCTTCGGCAGCCTTGCGTACCAGTTCCACAACGCGATCAACGTCTTCCGAACCCATGCCCTGGGTTGGCTCGTCCAGCAACAAAAGTTGGGGCTCCATGGCAAGCGTGGTGGCCAGTTCCAACGCCCGTTTGCGCCCGTACGCCAACTCAACCGTGGTGGTGTTGGCGAATTCAGCCAGGCCCACGGCGTCCAGGAGCTCCATGCAACGCTGGTTGAGCTTGTGCAGGGAGTTACCGGATTTCCAGAAACTGAAGGAGGTGCCCTCGAACGTCTGCAAGGCTACCCGGATGTTCTCCAGCGCGGTCATGTGTGGGAATACGGCTGAGATCTGAAACGAGCGAACAATGCCCTGGCGGGCAATGGCGGCGGACTTCATGGTGGTGATGTCCTGATCCTTGAACAGGATCTGGCCCCGGGTCGGGATCAGGAATTTGGTGAGCAGATTGAAGACCGTGGTCTTGCCGGCACCATTGGGGCCGATCAGGGCGTGAATGTGGCCTTTCTGGACCTTCAGGTTCACGTCGTCGACCGCAACAAAGCCCTTGAATTCTTTGACAAGGTTACGGGTCTCCAGAACGTACTGTTCACTCATGAGCCAATCTACCTTTGTTATTGTTGTGCGTTTTATCTGACTACCAGATTAGATTGACGTATACGTAAACGTCAACCCTTAATTGCAATTTCTAACTACACTCCCTATAAACAAAAAGTCGTATAGAACATCTACTATACTATCCAGCTTTTCCGGGTGCGGAGAATTCCCAGCGCCCCGCCAGAAGCAGTCAAAAAAGTATTGCAGTTTTAAAGCACACTCTCTCTTCGCAAAAAGTCGTATAGAAGGTCTACTACCTGGTCCTGCTTTTCCAGGTGCGGAGAGTGCCCTGCATCCTCAAGAAGCACGCCGTGGGCGTTCTCCCCGATGCCGGCAACGATGTCTGTCACCTGCTCAGGGACTCCGTATTCATCGCTTTCCCCCTGAATGATCATAGCCGGACATTCAATTGCTGCCAGCCAGCGACTGAAATCCATCGCTGCCTGGAAGCCTTCGTCCCGCCAGACAGTCTGCCAGGCGTTGAAAAGGTCGTCAGTCCGGTCGCCATGATAGCGTGCCAAACGCTCCCGGATATCGGTCTCCCGATAACGAACAGCCATCTCCTCGATGCCGGCAAGGGTAAGATGATCCGCATAGATATGCGCGGCCATGGTTACCAGAGCCTTCACGCGGTCACCCATGGTACCGGCCGTCACGAGGGCAATGGATCCACCATCACTGTGCCCTACCAGCACGATATCCTGAATTGCGAGCTTGTCCAGTAACCTGGGCAACCACCGATGACCGGCAACTTCCAGGTAATCATACGGGCGAGGTAGCTCTTCGTCAGACGAGTGGCCATAACCCTGACGATTGTAGATCAGTGCGTCGCAGCCGGTGGCTTTGGCCAGTTTTTCCGGGAACTTCCGCCACAGGGCAATGCTACCGAGGGATTCATGCAGAAAAACCAGCACTGGCCCTTTCGACTCCTCATGCTGGATTCGCCTGACCTCCAGCTCCACACCGTCACCGACCGGCACCATCGTATCTCGAATCTGCATGGCGCTACCGGTTTGGAGGAATTGAATAGGTCATGGTGGAGTGAGCAACCGGCTCTTCGGCACCTTCCGAGTAAACGAACACTTCGCCCACTCCCATGGTGCGGCCGACTTTCAACATGGTGGCCCGAGCCCAGATGGGCTGATGGGCTACCGGCTTGCGGAGAAAGTTGATGTTCAGGTTGGTGGTCACCGCCAGGGGAACCAGGCCAATCTTGCTCAACAGCGCCGCATAAAGGGTGACGTCCGCCAGCCCCATCATGGCCGGCCCGGAGACGGTTCCCCCGGGCCTGAGGTGCTCCTCATCCACTTCCAGCTTCATCTCTGCCCAGCCATCCCCGAGCTTCTGAAGGGTGCCGTAAGCGGCCCCCTGCGGAAACTGCTCGTCGAGGAAGGCCTGCAGCTCTTCAAACGTAATGATCATGCGCCGATTTCTTCCTTGGCCTGATTACGCAGAACGAACCGCTGGATTTTGCCACTGGGCGTCTTGGGCAGCTCATCAACAAACTCGATTTCCCGGGGGAAGGCGTGGGTGGAGAGTCTGCGACGCACCAGTTCCTGAAGCTCATCTTTCAGCGCCTGCTCGTCTCCGACGGCATAATCGCCCTTTATCACCACATAGGCCTTGATGATGGAACCGCGCTTCTCATCGGGCTTGCCGACAACACCTGACTCCGCCACAGCGGCGTGCTCCAGCAAGGTGCTTTCCACGTCGGCGGGGCCCACGCGGTAGCCGGCGGTGGTGATGATGTCATCGTCCCGGCCGCTGAAGGAGAAGTTGCCATTGCCGTGATTGATGACCATATCGCCGGTGAGGTAATAACCGTTCACGAACGGATCTTTCTCACCCCAGGTGTAGCCGTCGAAATGGAAGAGCGGGGAGGCCTTCACGTCGACAGCCAGCTGCCCGACTTCGCCCTCGCCCACAACTTCGTTCTTCTCATTCAGCGCAACTACCTTGTGGCCCGGGGAGGCATAGCCCATGGAACCTTCGCGGACCGGATGCGCAAGGCCGTGGAAGTTGCAACAGGTCATGCCGGTTTCGGTCTGGCCGTAGTGGTCTTTCACGGGGCAGAAGTGGCGGTTGCGAATCCAGTTCACCACTTCCGGGTTAAGAGGTTCACCGGCACTGCTGGCAACACGCAAACCCAGGTTTTCGCCTTCCGGCAGAACGTGATCGTTGGCCTTGAGCAGGCGGTAAGCCGTAGGCGCCGCTGCCAGGTTGGTGATCTTGTATTTGCGGATCATGTCGTAGGTGGATTCCGGCGTGAAACCGCCCGGGTTGAAATGGGTCGCGTGGCCCATCAGCAGGGGCCCTACCACCGCGTAGTAAAGACCGTAGGCCCAGCCAGGATCGGCCACGTTCCAGAACTTGTCGCCGTCCTGCAGATCAATGGCATACTTCATGTAGACGTAGAACGCCAGCAGTGCTTTGGCGGGAACCGCGACGCCCTTGGATTTACCGACGGTTCCGGAGGTGAACATCTGAAGGAACGGATCGTCGCCCTTGATCATGACTGGCTCAAACTCGCTGGACTGGGCGGCCAGAGTTTGTTCGAAATCGGGAATGTCCGCACCAATCTCACTGGCGTTGACGCCAACAACTGGCGGGCACACCTTGACGTCGTTCAGCTTGGGGTAGTTTTCCGGATTGGTCACCACCAGCTTGGTACTGGCTCGTTCAAAACGGTATTCGATAGCCCCGGAACCGAAGGCAGTGAACAGCGGCTGATACACGGCACCGGCACGTAGAGTTCCGGCGATAACGATCAGCAGCTCAGGCGTGCGCGGCAGGAGTGCAGCCACCCGGTCGCCCTTCCCGATGCCTTTGGATTTCAGATAATTGGCAAAACGCGCGGAGGCCTCTTTCAGTTCGGCGAAAGTCAGGGTGCCGTCACCGCCATCCTCGGTTTCGTAGTAAAGGGCAACGCGACTGGGATCATCCGCCCACTTGTCGCAGATTTCGTGACATACGTTGAGCCCGCTATCCAGACGTCCATCCAGGATGTCCGCTTCCAGAGCAGCAGGATCGAAGTTGTTGTAAACGTCGGTATATTCCGGAAGGCTCATTCTCAACTCCTGTTGTTTTTATCATTGAAAGCACGGGTCAAGGTTTAGCACAGGCTTCACTTTACGTAAAGGTAAACTTTAGACCAAAAAGGAAGAAATCTGCGTGGTTTTATGAGGTGGAAAACCAGGCGCGGCGGGCATGCCGCGCCTGGAAAAGAGTTCCCGAACAGCCCCCAGGATTGAGGGGGAGTTTTTCAGGAATGGCGGCTGGACAGGATGTGGTGGAGGGATCCGCACTCAACCATGGGGTCGTCACAGTTGACCACAATGTCGGAGCGGGCGATGACATAACCCTTACCGGTGATGGTGTTCTTGATCACCTGGTATTCACCCTCCTCTTCAACAGAGGTAAATTCTCCGATAAAGCCGGTCTCTCTCAGGGAAACGGTTTCGAGCTTGTTGCCCGGCTTAATGCTGCCTTCGTAGTTCATCAACGCCAGGCGGGCGGAGGTGCCAGTGCCGGTGGTGCTCCGGCAAATCACACCCGGATGCACATAGGTTGCAGACCGGGAGCGGTAATAGCCCTCGGCCACATGCTCCACAGGGCCCATGAAGTGAAGGAACGGCAGTGGCCCCACGTCCCCAAGGGTGTAATGAGAAAAGCCCCGTTCGGCCTGAATGGCCTCAACAATGGCATGGGCGGTTTCCGACAGCTTGCGCTCTTCGTCCAGGGTCAGATCAAAGCCCAGACTGGACGCATCCACCAGCGCATAAAAGCCACCGCTGTAGGCCACGCTGTAGGTAATCTCACCCAACGAGGGCACGTCGATGCTGGCCTTGTAGGTGTGAATATAACTGGGCAACCCTTCACAGGTGATGGCTTCCACCACGCCGTCCTGTACGGTCGCCTCGATCTGAACCAGGCCAGCAGGAGATTCCAGGAGAAAGTTCTGATTGCCTTCCTGTTTCGGCACGATACCTGATTCCAACACTGCGGTGGCCGTGCAGATGGTGTTGGAGCCGGAGTAAATCGGGTAACCCATGACTTCCATGATGATGTAACCGGCGGCCGCTCGGGGATCCGTTGGCGGCACCAGCAAATCCACGGACATTTCGGGCACGCCATATGGCTCTTCCAACAAAAGCCGACGCAGGCCATCGGCATCATCGCGCAGGTATTCCATCTGCGCACGAACCGTATCGCCGGGCAATTGATCAATGCCACCGGTCACGATCCGGCTGACATCACCGCCGGCATGGGTATCCATCAACTGAATGGTTGGCTCGGGTTTCATCAGGCTCTCTCCAGTGACCAGGGTTGGCCGTGTTCTTCCCATTGTGAGTCGGGAACGATCACGATCTTGCCGAGATAATTGCTACCCCGGTTCACAAAGTATTCTTCTGCCCGATGCAGATCAGAGAGCCTGAAGGCACCGTGCAGAACCGGTTTCAGTTGCCCTCCCCGGATCCAGGCCATCAACTGTTCGGCCTCCTCCCGGGTGCCGTGGGATACCCCGAAAATCTGTACCTGGTAGAGGTAGATCCGGGTCCACAGGATTTCGCTGATGTTGCCGCCACTGGCCCCGGCAATACTCAGGCGCGGGTAGGTGCTGCGGGCGTTCATATCGAAGATCATGGTGTCGATGAACACATCGGTCATCTCTCCGCCCACCAGGTCCATCACCGCATCAATGGGCTTGCCTCCGGTTTCCGCTTTCACCCGATCTACAAAGCTGTCCATATCGGAGCGATCCAGCACCGCCTCGGCGCCCAGTTCCAACAGCGCTGCCGCTTTGTCCTGTTTACTGAGAGCATAGGGAATAGCCCCCATAATTCGGCAAAGCTGGATCAGGGCCGTGCCAACGCCCCCGCTGGCGCCGGTCACCAGGACCCGCTCTCCGGCCTTGATGTTGGCCGAGGTAAGCATGTGCATGGCGGTCTGGTAGGAACACATGCCCATGGACGCCACTTCGGCATCCGCCAGTTCGGCATTGGGTATGTGATGGAACTGGTCAGCCGGCAGCGCTACGTATTCCGCGTAACCGCCGTCGGCACCGTGGCCGTAGTAATCGGGCGTGAGATTGATGTCTCGGCGGTCATTGGCGTAGATGTTGAAATCCAGAAGGCCCCGTTCTCCAATGCGGGACTCATCCACACCGTCACCAACAGCCACAACGCGCCCGGCGATGTCTGCCCCCTGGATCCGCGGAAAAACCAGCGTGGGCTTGCCGCCCATCTGGAAGGATGTCATTTCGCCTTTTTTGGTGGGATACAGCCCTTCCCGTGCCTTGCGGTCTGTGTTGTTCTTCGCCGTTGCCGTAACCTGAACAAGCACCTGACCGGCTCCGGGCGCAGGAACAGGCACGTCCTGGTACTCCAGTTTATCGACATCACCGTGACCGGTAAGAACCATGGCTTTCATGGTGTTCGGGATCATGGGCTGACGATCCTCCCTGTTTGCTGAATTTCGGGTATTCAAAGAGGATAGGTGAGTTTAGCGGGCGTGTCAGTGCGTGTTGCGGGTATCCATTATCAGACTACCGGGCAATCACTTTATAGACAGGACGCAGCTTGGGAATCTGCTTGAGTACCACCTGGATGACCGTCATCAGAGGCACCGCCAGGAGCACGCCTACCGGCCCCCAGAGCCAGCCCCAGAAGAAGATCGAGACGAAGATGATCACCGGATTGATCGCCATCCGAAAGCCGTGAATCCAGGGTTCAATAAACAGTCCGACAAGCGTGGTCAGCCCCAGGAATCCCAGGGGCGCGACAGCCATCATCCAGAGCTCGTCCAGACTGACCACAGACACGATGGTCAGCAACGAGATCGAGAGAATATTGCCCAAATAGGGAATGAACCGCGCCAGCCCTGCGACCAGTCCCCAGACAGCCGGATCGGGAAGGCCGACCGCCCAGCAGATCAGCCCGGTGGTTGTGCCCACAACCAGATTGCTCAGGCCCAACACGCCAAGGTACTGGGCTATCTGGTGCTGGGATTCGTGGGTCATCCGCAGCACGGTTTTGCGTTGTTCTATCGGTAATTGCCGGATGAAATTGTGGATCAACCGATCCCCGCTAACCAAAAGGAAATAGGTCAGGGCCAGGGCCAATGCCAGGCCGGCGATGCCATTACGGACCTTGGCCATCAACTGGCTCCGCCAGGAGTCCGTCTGCAGAACAACAGTGGTTGCCTGCTGCTCTGTCTCAGAAAGCTCCTCTACGGACTTTTCAACTTGCTCAGCCGACTCCGTGACTCTTGCGATCTGGCGACTGATCTCGCTTTCACCAACCAGCAAACGGGAGATCCCCTGTGGCACCTCTTCCACCCACTTTAACGCTGGAGTTGCGACCGCAAGGGTAATACCAACAATTCCTGCGAGCACCAGCAGCACGAAAATCAGAGAACTGACCATTCTTGGGATCCGCCATTTTACGTAGGCTCTTTTGACCAGGGGAGACAGTAGCAGGCTGGTCATGACAGCAAGAATGATGGGCAGAACAATCTGGTGAGCCACATACAGCGTGTACAGGATGCCCAGCCCGAACAGCCCGTAGATCGGCGTAGCGAGATCCGATGAAATCAGCGGGCGCTTGTTCTCGCCCGCTGGTTCGTTGTTTGTGGATTGGCCGTCCATGATGAACCCTGCATACCGTGAAATAAACTGGCCCGGAAGAATCCAGGCCAGCATTTGTAACGGTCAGTCTACCTTCACCATTGCCCGGGCGCATCCGGAAGAGGGTTACGTGGGGTTCACTTGAGTGGCATTTCAGTGACTGAAACAGGCCGCCAACTTCGGCCCGAAAGACGTATCAACCAAATATTTTCTTGGGCAGGGAGTGCTTCTGGAAAGCAACCGTCACTCCGGATAGGGTATTGGCGGGTCCATCGAGGAATACCATTGCCGCAAGCTCTGAACCATGACCCAGTGCTTCGGCTTACCGAATTTTCGGCAGTTGATACATCGCAATTTACCGGGTTCGTAAAACTCGAATTTAAGCACAGTTCCTCTGTCCTCCTCGTTTGGGCTAGCACAACCATCGCCAAAGGAGCTAAAAAACAGAGCATAGTTATCGCTATAACCACAGAAACTGAAGGTATTCGAGAGAGGTTGCCCGAGAACGTTAGCCATAAACATGCTCGTTTTCGATATGATGATTCTCGCCTGTTTGTTAAAGCGCTCCCCATGATCTCGGTAGTAAGCTACGAACTCTTCACCCTCTTCTACCTCAAAGTGCGGGTGGTAGACTCCCCACTTAGCCTCTTCCAGCTCATTGAATTGCGAATCAGCCCATAACAAAGGACTCAACACGACCGGCAACGACGTCATGAGGGCGACCAAACCGAAAGCAGGTAATCGCTGATTCGAGGATTCACTCAACGCTGGCAATGCCAGCATCAGCAAACCAATCCAGCCAGAAACCAAACACGCCGCCAGAGCAGTCCGCTCGGCAACAAATAACCAGACAAAGATCCAAGGCCAGGTCACAAAGCCCAACAACAACCCTTTGCCCAAAAGAGTAATTTGATTGTTATCGCGAAAAGGAACACTGAAGAGAACGGTCAACCAACCGGCCAGGGTGCTAATGGCAAATACGCTCATGAACCCAATGTTCAAGAGCCAATTCTCAATTTCCAGAAAGGATGCCTCGGCACCTTCAAATACCGAAACGCCAATGTAGCTGATAAGAATTAGAGTCGAAGGTATAAGTAAAAAAGCTGAAATGTACTGCATCTAGCCTAACTTCCTTGTTCATATGGCTTAGCCTATCGATTGATCGGCTTCGGATGATTAACTACACAGCGGAAGCCGTTGCCGCCAGCGGAAACAGGCACACCGGATCGCGCAAACACAGTAGCATTGCCACCTACGTGGTCTCCGTGGCCAGCCCAATCTCTTACAGTTTTCTCCGGACTATCTGGGTCAATGGGTTTCAGCGGACCTCTGGGATTGGTACGCGGCGCATGCTGATAATAGTCCTTCTGAAACCAGTCCTGAGTCCATTCCGCAACATTCCCTGACATGTCATGAAGTCCTATCGGATTGGGCGGATAACTACCAACAGGTCTCCTCTCCATGACTAGAGAAGAATGGCTAAGCATATTGCCGGAAGGAGGGATACTTGGATCAATATACTGCCTGGGCCTCTGCAAATATGTATCGTTATCTGCAACGCCTGAATTTGTGGCGAAGGGAACATTACTGCCCTTACTTCGTGCAGCGAATTCCCATTGCGCTTCCGTAGGGAGAGCAAAAGGCAAGCCGGTTTGATCGCCTAACCAGGCGCAGTAACCTTCTGCTTCATGGTAGTTTGGCGTTCTGGCAGGTTTAAGATGAAAATAAGGAGACAAGGGATCTTCACTTGGTTCGGCGATATACTTCTCGTCATAGAGAGAGTCCTCATACAAAGAAAAGCGTCCAAGTTCTTCGTAATAGACATGCATTTCTCCCCAAGTTGTCTCGTATTTGGAGATTGAGTAGCTATCGACGCTAACCTCGACAGCAGGCCGAGCATGATCGGTTAAAACTACATAAGGCGAACCATTCGGGTGTCCTACATCACCCAACTTAAAAGCACCTCCGTCAACAAAGACCAGATTTTCAATCGCTTTTTGCTTGATTCGAGAAACCGCATCGGCCGAGCCGTTACCAAACCCCTCACAAGCAGATAATGAGGTTGCAAGCAACACCAACAACCCCAGCTGCAAACCATTGTTCAGAACCATATGTGGTTTTCCTTAGCCAATCCTACAAATACGGCAGACGTCAAAAGGATCCATTCTCACAGGCCTTCCCGCTATTGCTGCTTGACCTTGAAGCCCGAGCATGAACATGCGCTGATCCGCTTTGTTTTTTCCAATGAACGCAAAAAGTCGTTCAACGTTCGAGTCGAAATCCTCTTGCCTTGCAAAACCCTCAGGGTTCATTCGCATAACGGTTTCCTCGAAATCGCGCCACCCCTGGAAGGTTTCCATTATGTGCTTAACAGCCTCAATTTTGATGTCATCGTCATCCCAGAAATCGGGTGTCACCCACCAGTCATAAAGAATATTGTCCAGAACCGTACCTTTGACCTCAGGTGGGGCATGTAAGAAAACGGAATTTTCCTTCAATTGCAGATCAGTGAGTATGTTTTGCGCGATCTCAGTGCTTTGTTTTTCTCGGTAACGATTAACAAAAACCTCCTCGACGTATGTAGCCAGCTCATTTGCGATAGAACCAGCAAACTCGTTAGCCACTTCAAATGCCGACAAGCCTCTCGCTAAAGCATATAGCCCCATTCGTTTATACCACTCGAAAGCGTCGGTACTTTGATCAAAGAGCTCTAAATATCTGAAATCCACATCCAATAGTGCGTTGTAGACGAAATGGAGCATCCGCATGACTTTCTGAGTCTCAATCTCTAAGAGAAAGCTTCCGGATGGCCCAACGCCTAGTACAAGCCCAGCGTGTGCATTTACATAAAATTTGCCAGTCGCCGGGCTGAATAACAGCCTGAGTTCGGCCTCTGCCCCTGCCCCGAACGCTGCCTCGACCTTCTTACCTACACGACAAAGCATTTCCCACTCACGCTTCTCGGTCAGTACGTCTTTCCAGCGCAATTCACCTGCCACCTCACAGCCGCCACGAATGCCTGCAAATACGCCTGCCTCGCCCCCCGCTTTTTGCCCGTTCGTCCTCGACGCAATACCCTTCAGAGTGGGGAGGCCATTATTGGTGGACACGTGAACATTTCCAGCAATAAGAGCTGAAGCGCCGGCAAAACCGGAGAGCGACGCATTGATCGCGGCCTGGAAATGGCCGAGCGATGCAATCTTGCGCTCGCCATCCCAGCCTCCAACCCTATAAGGAATCCGGATTTCGGACCGGTTATTCACCGGAAACGCCTGCTCAACACCAACCTTGCCCTGAGCCAGCGCATACTGCGCTTCCGCTTTCGCCTGGAAATGCACTTTTCCCTTGCGCGGATCAAATTCACCCGAAGCTGCCGCGCCGGCAGCAAAGCGCATGAATTGTGCCTCTGCGGAGGCATCAAATCCGGTTTCATCGACCGCTTCCCGCCGGGCTTCCGCGTCTCCCCAGATGGACCAGGATGCCTCATCGTAAAACTTGTTCAACGTCGTCATAAGCGCGCCATTTTTATCGGGCTCCCAGAGGGTTGCGTTGAACTTGATGTTAAGTTCGCTTCGGATAGCATCTCGTAGCTTCGCCGGATCAACCCCGTTCTCGTTTAGCCAACCCTTGCTGCGCTCCCTGTCTCGCGATGTCATCGAATACCGGCGAGGGTGGTTCGCGATCTTGTCAGAGCGCACGAAAGTGACGTGCTTATTGCCAGCCAATCGTTTTATTTCGGTAATGGGCGGGATGGTTTGCATGTCGTTGGTCAGCACTGATCGTGCTTCCAGCTCGCTCATCAGCCGCTCTTTCTCTTGCTGAACTTCCGATAACAACTGGCCCTCGCCATCCGTTGCGCTGAGTTCAGAGTCCGTCTCGCCATCATCAAGCACATCCAGCCTGGCGTAGAAGTCGTCAACTGGCCCACATACGAACTCTTCCTCTTCGATCCACTCGGCAAGCTCCACTTCAGTAAGCAGGATCAGCTCGTCAGCGCCGGTTACGTGAACAACCTCCACGATTTCCTCGGAACAAGAAGGCTCCTGCGCAACAGCACCCACTTCGCAGTTGGAGAATTCTTTATCGTTCGCAGCAGGCAGCTTGAGTAACTGTCCCGGAAAGATACGATCGGGATTTTTAATGTCGGGATTCAGCCGCATCAAACTGCTCAGGGTGGTTTGATGTCGTTGTGCGATTGCACTGAGGGTGTCGCCGGAGCGAACTGTGTATTCAGAACTCATCAGGCAACTCCGTATGCCAAATGTTTATCCAATGCTTTCAAGCGCGCGCCAGCAGACAGTTCTGGGTTCGACAAAATAGTCTGGCTTTCCGGGTGTGTGATCTGATCCCCATGAACCACAGCCAGCTCAGCATACCGGCTAACCTCCTTCTCGGTTCGGAAACCCAGGGAGTTTGCCTCCTTAATCAATCTGTTCAGCCGCACTTGATCGTCCGTCGCGAGAAAGCGACCCAACTTTTCGATGAACTCGTTCCTTGCACCGTCGGATATTGCTGCCAGATGCTGTTCCGAGAGCAGGAACCACCCTTCATCAGAAGCGGTTTTGACAGGCTGCGGCGCATCCGAACTAAAACGAGACCACGCACCGTCTGCCTGGAAAGCCAACCATTCCCTGACCGGCCCACTGAACCGGTTTCGTTCCTGCTGGGTGAAGGCGAGCATCAGCCGCTGAAACTGTTTGGGCGAGTAATACCTCAGATAGGAATACCCGCCATCCGGTAACTGCACGCTAAGCAGACTGCGCAAATGCCCGGCGATGACCGACAGGCTTTCGTCTGCGACAAGGACGACGGCTTTGTCCCGCCACTCTGGCTGTGCCCGCCACAGCCGGCTGGCGCGAGAGGGTTTCACCAGGCATGGGGTGACTTCAAGAGCAGCCTCATGGGGTGTTCCGAGGAACAGGTATTCCAGCTCGGGCTGGTCGTCTCTCTCATAAATGAATCGTGGTGCATCGAAAAGCGCGCCATCCAGAAGGATGCAGGCCTTGTCTCTGATGTTCGCATCCAGCTCAGTCATACGGTGGCGCCCTCGCAGGAACAGGATGCCAATGCGCAGTTGCCATCCGGCTTACGCCCGCACTGTTTCACCAGCGCAACATCCTTTTTAGCCGCCGCTTTCAGGGCCTGGGCTGAACTTGGTGCTGGCGCGGCAATAGGCCGGGTGTCGGTTTCCGCAAGTTGCACCGGTTCACCAGCGCAGGGCTCCTCACTCAGACTGGCCGGCAGGGCCGGCCCCCGGACTAACACCCCACTCCCACTCCCCGGCCCTCCGCCGGAATTCATACGCACCGAAGGCCCAGATACAGTCACCCCGCTGGGATCAAGCTTCAGAAAGCTGCCACCCGCCTTGAGCGTGAGTTCGGCGCCCGCCTCGATTACGACTTTCATACCCGCTTTGTGGTGGATCTCGGTGCCAGCTTCAACGAGCTGGTTTTTGCCCTGTTTGCTGTGAAGACTGCCACCGATGGAGAGGCTGTAATCACTTCCGACCGACTCACGCTGTTCGCCATCGACAGTTCGGTGCTCATTGCCTTTGACGTGACTGAATTCGTTGTTTTCGACCGTGCGGTGACTGTCGTTTCGAATCACCTCCGTGCGGTTGTTCTCGGTGAGCAGGTCCAGGTCTTTCTGGGCGTGGACGTAGATCTGTTCCTGATCCGCCTCATCCTCAAACCGCAGTTCGTTGCTGCCCTCGCCCTTGTGGGTCTTGGTTTTCAGGGTGGTGCGGGTTTTGTGTTCCGGCAGCCCATAGGGTGGCGTGTTGGTGATGTGATGGGTTCGCCCGGTGATGATGGGCTGGTCCGGGTCGCCGTCCAGGAAGGAGACAATTACTTCGTGGCCGATTCGTGGCAAGGCCATGAAGCCATACTGGCCGCCGGCCCAGCCCTGACTGACTCGGAGCCAGGCGCTGCTGTGTTCGTCGTTTTTCGAGTAGCGATCCCAAGGGAAACGGACTTTGACCCGGCCATGTTCATCGCAGTGGATCTCTTCGCCTTCCGGGCCGGTGACAATCGCAATTTGCGGGCCGTCCATCAGAGGACGATGGGGCGTTCGGGGACGCCAGGTCAGGTCTGCAGGTATGGCATTGAACCGGTTGTGATAGGTGGTGGGTTCGCTGCCGCCCTCCTCTTCCAGGGCCTGGGGCTGGGTGCCGGTGTGAGTGACGGCGGTCAGCAGCCATTCCCGATTCAGGGCGTCGCTGTCGTGCTCCTTCAGCTCAACCTTGGCGCCGGCGCTGAAGTCCGGGCGATTGCTCTCACCGGATGCGGTACTGGCATCATTGCGGAGGGATTGCAGTCTGGCTTCGGTAAACGGCTGGCCACTGGCATCGGCCTTGAAGCGGCCGGGGTAATCGTAGTGCTGGTAATCTTCCCGGTGCTTCAGGTCGCCGGAAGCATGCTGATGCATCAAAGCATAGGCGGGATTCTTAAAGGTATAATCCTTCATGGCCACAGAGGCCACCCTTACCCGCTCTTCATATCGAAATCGGTACATGACCGGGCGCCTGCTGCCGCCGCCGGCTTTGGCGTTATATTCTGCCGGCTCCAGCTTCGGTGCATCACCATGATGGTCGGCGATTACAAGCGCCGGCTGTGTGTCTGCGTCCACGCTCCCGTGTTCATACCTGTAATGCCAGCCCTCTTCAGCCGCGAGACGTTCGAGGAAGGCCAGGTCGCTTTCTCGATGCTGAACACAATACTCCCGCTGCTCTGGAGTGCGTTTCAGATCGAAAACCGAGTCGATAATGCCGCGCTCTTCCAGCAAGGTACCCACGATGGTATCGCTGCTTTGGGTCTGGAAAATCCGGCTGTTGTGCATCAGTCCCAGACGCCAGAGCGGCGACTGAATATTCAGTTCATAGCGGGTGCGCCGGTGACCGGCATCGCCCCGAACAAATTCGTTGACCACACCGGTGAAGCGCCTTAGAGGCTCGCCATCCTGCCAGACCACAAGATCCACCGGTTGCTCAAGAATTTCCGCTGCCTGAATTGAGGGATCGGTACTGGCCAGCTCAAGCCGACCGTGAAACACCTCGGACAGGCATTCGGTCAGGGTAAAACCGACGAGTGAAAAAATATCAGAGGGGAGACCGCCAACGCGGACGGTGAACTGCAATCCATTTGCCTGGGGCATGTCTTCAATCCTTTGAAGTCATCAATCCGGATGATTCTGCTACAAAAACTGCACTATCCCTGGCAGTTCTTCCATCGTAGCGGGTGAAACATTAACAGCGTAGTCGCGGTTATTCAACGAAAAGACCGAACGTTACTCACTCGCCTCCTGGAGCGAACGATACCATTCGGCGTACGGCGTGTTCTCGATCTTGCATTGGGTATAGTCAGGTTCGTCATCAGACCACCAGACCGGCCCGCGCTCACCCAGGGCGCGCTTGGCGTGATCCACCTGTTGCCGGGCATCACGCTCCTGGCTCTCATCGCCGGACGCTTTCGCATCACGCACCATCCGGCGAGCAGCCATCAGGCGCTTGACCTGTTCCTGACACACCGATTCCGGGAGACTGGGATCCGAACAACGCCAAAGGCGCCCCTTGATCACAAGGTAGCGCTCGTCTGGCGTTTTAATCGTTTCCTTGGTCAACCTTTATTCAGGCTTGTAAAGCCGCTGAATGCTGGAGAAATCCAGGCCACCATTACCCTGCCCGGCGTGCAGCTGGAACAGGTTACGGGCCAGAGAGCCCATGGGAATGGAAGCCTGGTTCTTGACGGCGTTGTCGAACGCCAGCCCCAGATCCTTGGTCATCAGATTGACCAGGAAGCCGCCCTCGTAGTTACGGGACGCGGGTACGCCTTCCATCACACCTGGCCAGGGGTTGTAGACATTCAGCGCCCAGTTGCCACCGGAACTCTGCTTCATGATTTCCGAGAGCACCGCCGGATCCAGACCGTTTTTCACTCCCAATGCCAGCGCTTCGCTGGTGCCGGACATAAGGATGGCCAGCAGCATGTTGTTGCAGATCTTGGCCACCTGGCCGGAGCCATGATCACCGGCGTGGAAGATGTTCTTGCCCATGGCATCGAGAATCGGCTTGGCCTTGTTAAAGGCCTCTTCCGAGCCACCGCAAATGAAGGTCAGCGTACCGGCCTTGGCACCGCCCACGCCGCCGGATACCGGCGCATCGAGGAACGGGATGTCCTTGGCTCGTGCCACTTCGGCCACGCCCCGTGCTGTTTCCGGCGCGATGGTGGAGGAGTCGATAACCAGGGTACCAGCAGGCAGTTTCGCCAGCAGGCCATCATCACCCAGGTAAACCGCTTCCACGTGTTGCCCGGCAGGCAGCATGGTGATGACACATTCAGCGCCATTGGCGGCTTCGTGGGCCGTGTCTGCCGTTTTTGCGCCTTCGGAGACCAGCGCAGCTACAGCATCTTTGGACAGGTCGAATACGGTGACCTCGTGGCCAGCTTTTACCAGGTTTCCGGCCATTGGGCCGCCCATGTTACCGAGACCGATAAAGGTAATCTTTGCCATGTCTTTTCTCCTTGTTCTTGTAATAGATCAGCTAAAAAAATCGTCGATCCAGGCGCTGTCCATTTCGGCAAGGGACGCATAGCGCCAGCGGGGCTGCTGGTCCTTGTCGATCAGAAGCGCTCGGATGCCTTCGGCAAACTCGCCCTTGGTCAGGCACTTGGTGGAAAGCACCAGTTCCTTGTCGAGCACCTCTTTAAGGCTGTCGTGTTTGCAGCCGTGCAGGTGCCGCCAGACCAAAGCCAGGGATGTGGGTGACGCACCAGCCAGGGAGCGGGTCGCTTTCGCCACCCAGCCGTCGCCACCAGACAGTTCTTTCAATTGATTAACGTTCGCTTCCAGGGAGTCAGCATCGGTAACCCGATTGATCTCATCGAAATGAGTGCGAACAGGTGACTCCGGCATGGCGTCGGCGCTCTCACGCTCGTATTGACGCAACACACTACCGACCACTGCATGAGGATCTTCGCCCTGCCAGTTACGCTTGCACAGCTCGGCAACAACATCGGCCTTCAGATCATGCCGGATGAAGCGGTCGGCAAGGCCAGTAAAGATTGCATCAGCGCCGTTCAGGCGAGCACCGGTCAGACCCAGGAACAAGCCGGTGCGCCCGGGGGTGCGGTTCAGGAACCAGCCCGCCGCAACATCGGGGTAGAGGCCGATGGTGATCTCGGGCATGGCAAGCTTCGATCCTTCCGTCACCACCCGGTGAGACGCGCCCTCCATAATGCCCATACCGCCACCCATTACGATGCCGTGTCCCCAGCAAACGAGCGGTTTCGGGAAGGTATGGATCAGGTAATCCAGCTCATATTCCTCGGTGAAGAATGCCTCACCCTCACTGGCACCCTGTGGCTCGGTCATGCTGCGATACAGGGCAACGATGTCGCCACCGGCACAGAACGCCTTGTCGCCCTCGGATTCCAGCCAGACGGCCTGGATTACGGGGTCCTCCGCCCAACGCTTCAGTTGCGGAGTCAGCAACCGGATCATTTCCAGAGACAGCGAGTTCAGCGCTTTGGGCGTATTCAGCCGGGCCACGGCGATCAGCGCGCCATCGCCCGTCTTCCATTCTTCGAAGATAATGGGTTGATCACTCATAACAGGTCCTTGAGCCAGCCATCAAAGCCGGCTTCAGCGGTTTTTCCATTCCGGCTTGCGCTTTTCGAGAAACGCGTTTACGCCTTCTTTCTGGTCTTCGGTAGAGAACAGCTCAACAAACAGTTCCCGCTCCATGCGCCAGCCGTCGTCGTGGCTGCGGCCATCGCGGGCGCTCATCACCAGGGTCTTGCAACGAGCCGTTGACGACGGGCTCTGCTGGCACGCCATTTCCGCCAACTCCAGCGCCTTATCAAGGCTCTGTCCGCTCGGCACCACTTCCTCAACCAGGCCGATTCGCAGTGCCGTATCGGCCTTTACCCGCTCACCGCACAGAATCATCCGCTTGGCCCAGCCCTCACCCACCAGCCAGGGCAGGTTCTGGGTGCCGCCGGCACAGGGCAGCAGGCCAACGCCTGCTTCGGGCAGTGCCATCTGGGCATGCTCTTCGGCAATGCGGATGTCACAGGCCATGGCGCACTCCAGGCCGCCACCCATGGCGTAGCCGTTCACCGCCGCGATAGAAACACCGCGGAACCGCTGCAGCGTGGAGAAGGCCTCGCCAAAAAGCTGGCCCATCTCGTTCGCCCGGGCCTTGTCGCCATCGGCGAAGGTTTTCAGATCGGCGCCGGCAGAATAGAACTTCTCGCCCTGCCCGGTCATTACCAGGGCAAAGATGTCCCGGTCTTCGTTCAGTTCCTTGACGATGTTCGTCAGGGCAATGAGGGAATCCTTCGTCCAGGTGTTGGCCGGTGGATTGTTGATGGTCAGTACCGCGATATGTCCGCGTTTTTCGAGCTGAATCAGGTCACTCATTTGCTATTCCTCATACTGAAAATGGGGTCGGATGACGATGTCATCAGACCCCATTTCTATGCTTATTGAATTGCCTCAGCCACGCCGTCATCGAGCAGGCGACGGGCAACAATCAGACGCATGATTTCGTTGGTGCCTTCCAGGATCTGGTGCACACGCAGGTCACGCAGATAGCGCTCAAGCGGGTATTCACGAATGTAGCCATAACCGCCGTGAAGCTGCAGGGCCTCGTTGACCACTTCGAAACAGGCATCGGTGGCGAACCGTTTGGCCATGGCACAATGCAGTGTCGCTTCCGGATCGGCGTTATCAAGCTTGAACGCGCCCAGACGAACCATCTGCCTCGCGGCAACCAGGTTGGTGGCCATGTCGGCCAGCTTGAACTGCAGAGCCTGGAAAGCCGCCAGCGGCTTACCGAACTGTTCCCGCTCGTGCATGTAGTTACGGGCACGGAGAAGAGCCGCCTGGGCACCACCAAGGGAACAGGTGGCGATATTCAGACGCCCGCCATCGAGCCCCTTCATGGCGATGGCAAACCCATCGCCCTCGTCACCAACTCGGTTGCTGGCCGGAATGCGGACATTCTCCAGGCTGATCATCCGGGTAGGCTGACTGTGCCAGCCCATTTTTTCTTCGTTCTTGCCGTAGGAAATGCCGTCGGCATCTGCGGGAATCACGAAGGTGGAAATGCCTTTATAGCCGGAGTCCGGCGCTCCGGTTCGGGCCATCAAGACCAGAATATCGGTGGCCCCAGCGCCGGAAATGAATACTTTACTGCCGTTGATTACGTAGCTGTCGCCATCCCGCACGGCCTTGGTGCGAAGACTGGCCGCGTCTGAGCCGGCACCCGGCTCGGTCAGGCAGTAGGATGCGAGCCATTCGCCGCTGGCGAGTTTAGGCACGATTTCCTGCTTGAGATCATCCGACGCAAAGCTGGCGACCATCCAGGTAGCCATGTTGTGGATAGTGATAAACGCGGCGGTCGAAGGGCACGCAGCAGCGAGCTCTTCCACGATGACCGAGGTGTCCAGCCGGGACAGCCCCATGCCGCCAAGCGCTTCGGGCGTGTACATACCCATGAAGCCCATTTCGCCGGCTTCCTTCATCACATCGACCGGGAAAATATGCTCGTTGTCCCACTTCGCAGCGTGGGGCGCCATGGATTTTTCCGCGAACGCCCGCGCGGCCTCGCGAAACGCCAGCTGATCTTCGGTGAGGTTAAAGTCCATCGTTACGCTCCAGATATAGAGGGCTTGGCATTGGGCGGGGAAAACAAGGGGCCGGAAACAGGTTCCGGCCCAAATACCCCACCTTCAACGCAATTAACGCAACTGGATAGAGAAGTTGGCTTCCGAGCTGGTCGCTTCACTGGAGAACCAGCGGGAGGTAACCGTTTTGGTTTCGGTGTAGAAGCGAACCGCCTGCTTGCCGTAGGCATGCTGGTCACCGTAGAAGGAACCCTTCCAGCCGGTGAACGAGAAGAACGGCAGGGGCACAGGAATGGGGATGTTCACGCCCACCTGGCCTACGTCGATCTCATGCTGGAAGCGACGCGCGGCACCACCGGAACTGGTAAAGATGGAGACGCCGTTGCCGTACGGGCTGTTATTTACCAGCTCGATGGCATCACCGAGGGTGTCGGTTTCCATGCAGGAGAGCACGGGACCGAAGATTTCCTCGTTGTAGATATCCATCTCGGTGGTAACACCGGAGAACAGAGTCGGGCCAACCCAGTTGCCATCGGGCAGTCCGTCTACGGTGCAGCCGCGACCATCCAGCAGAAGGTTAGCGCCCTGCGCTTCACCGGTCGCGATCAGGGACTCGATACGGTCTTTCGCCTTGGAAGAGATGATCGGGCCATAGCTGGCACCGGAATCGTTCCACGCGCCTGGACGAACTTTCGCCATGGCTTCTTTCAGCTCCGGAATCCACTGCTGGGCTTCGCCCACAAAGACCGCGACCGAAATTGCCATGCAGCGCTGGCCGGCAGCACCAACCGAGGCGCCAACCAGGGCATTGATCACTTGCTGTTTGTCAGCGTCCGGCAGGATCACCATGTGGTTCTTGGCACCGGCGAAACTCTGTACACGTTTCATGTTGCGGGTGCCGGTCTCGTAGATGTAACGGCCAACAGGCACAGAACCTACGAAAGAAACGGCCTTGATGGCGGGATCAGTCAGCAGTACATCAACCTGCTCCTTGCCACCGTGAACCACCTGCAGGACGCCCTTGGGCGCACCGGCTTCTTCAAACAGCTCGGCAAGGCGCATGGGGGTCAACGGATCCTGCTCGGAAGGCTTGAGGATAAAGGTGTTACCGCAGGCAATCGCCATTGGGAACATCCACAGCGGGATCATGGCCGGGAAGTTGAACGGCGTAATGCCGGCGCACACGCCCAGCGGCTGGATCCAGGAGTGGGTATCCACTTCACGGGCAACGTTCTCAACCGTCTCACCCATCATCAGAGAAGCGACGTTTCCAGCGTGCTCAACTACTTCAATACCGCGCCAGACATCCCCTTTGGCGTCTTCAAACGTTTTGCCGGTTTCCTGCGAAAGGATTTCAGCAATCTCGTCATGATGTTTTTTCAGAAGTGCCTGATAGCGGAGCATAACCCGGGCGCGCTCGGAAACCGGCACTTCCTTCCAGGTCTTGAATACCTCACCGGCATACTTGATGGCCTGCTCCATTTCCGCATGAGTCGTGTTCGGAGCCTTGGCGATCACTTCGTTGGTGGCGGGGTTGGTAACTTCAATCCAGTCCTTGGTCTGGCTCTGGATGAATTCACCTGCAATATACAACGGTACATTTTTCATGTTGATGTCCCTGTTTGTTGTTGTGCGGGAAGCCGGCCGGAACCTGAGGGTTCCTTGCCACGTTTACCCAAAGGCTAGCACGGGATTGACCAATGGGTGATTGACTAAATTTCGCCCGTAATGGACTATCTTTCGATAAAGCTCAAACAAACAAGACCAGAAATGACCCAAACCTCACAGTGGCCGGTGCCCAAAGACAGCATTCGCTACGTGGTGCCTGAGCCGATCATTCGACTGCTCGCGAGCCATCCACTTACCCGGGATCTCTATCCGCTGGCGTTCGGCCACTACCGGCGCGCCGTCGGCCATCACATGCATCGGGAACACCATCACGACAATCTTTTGATCTACTGCACGGAAGGCCGTGCGTTCCTGAACGTAGGCGGAGAGCCGTACACGGTGGAGGCTGGCGATCTGCTGCTTTTGCCGGCCGGTGCCAACCATCGGTATACCGCCGATCCGGACAACCCCTGGACCATTCACTGGGTGCACTACACCGGACCACTGGCAGCAGATTTTCAACACTACATGGGGTTCGACGGCCCGACCCGGATTCGTCATTTGGGCCGGCAACCCCGGCTTCTGGTTGACTTCAATGGCCTGCTATCGGTGCGACAGACCGGTTTCCGGGCCCGCGGCCTGATCCACGCGGCCAACCGGCTTCGGCAACTGTTGGCTGCGGTTCCGATCAACGCCGACGAAACCGGGCACGAGCGGCAGGCAGAACTGGAAACCATTCACAACTATATGCGGGAGCATCTGGATGAGCGTATCAGCCTGGAGCAACTGGCCGATCTTGCCGGCCTCTCACCGGCTCATTTCGCCACCCGGTATCGGGAACAGACCGGCACCTCCCCGATCCAGCACTTCCTGCACCTGAAGGTGGAACGCGCCTGCCAGATGCTGGATACCAGCAGCCTGAGCTTCGCAGACATAAGCCGACGCCTGGGCTACGACGATGCTTACTATTTTTCGCGGCTTTTCAAAAAGGTAATGGGCCAGTCACCCCGGGACTACCGGCATACCGCCCGACACTGACCCGTCGACAGAGGCCAGATTGAAACCTGCCGCCTTCTACGACTTTTGTTGTAGGAGCCAAGGGGTTAGGCTGGGGGCATCAAATCACAAAAAGAGTGAGCCCATGGCCATGTACACCATTGAAATTGATGAAACCTTTGACGTACCCCGACGACGGGTTTTCGCCCTGTTCGCCGACCATTACCGTTTCGGAAAACTGCTGGGAGCACCGGTCAAACGAATCAAGGACAGCGATCAGGCTGATCCCAACGGCATCGGCTCCGTTCGCAAAATCGGCATCGGGCCGGTCGGCCTGGAAGAAACGGTGACCAGCTTCGAGCCGGATTCACTGATCGAATACACCATCACCAGCATGAGCCCGATCCGCAACCATCTGGGAAGAATCCGTTTCGAGGACACACCGGAAGGCCACACCCGGGTGAACTACACCATCACCTTCGAAGACATCGTACCGTTCACCGGGAAGGTCTTCAGCAGCGCCCTTGAACAGGGTATTCGCCGCGGGATCAAACGGGTACCACAGCTGGCCTGAGAGCCGGCAACAACAAATCGTTACTTGAGGAATATCAGAGAATTGACCTGAGGCAAGAGTTGGCTTTTGTCAATTTTGTAATCTCCGCGCAGCTTGCAATATCCGGCCATTCCGGCCGGATCAAACTGTATTTTGCGGGAGACCGAAATGGCAGCCGAACCCATTGTCCTGTTCGATAACGGACACCACAAATGCCTGATGTTCGATTCCCTGGTAACCGGAGAGGGCGTCCAGTCCAACCAGTTCCTGATTGTCGACGGTAAACATGAAGCACTGATCGACCCGGGTGGTGACCTCACCTACACCCCGCTGTCGGTGGCGGCATCACGCTACATGAACATCCGCGACATGGATTACGTGTTCGCCTCTCACCAGGACCCGGACATCATCGGTGCCATCGACCGCTGGATCGTTCATACCCGCGCGAAGATCGTAACTTCGAAACTCTGGGCCCGGTTCCTTCCGCACCTGGTTTCCAGCTACGTGACCAACCAGCTCAGCGGCAGCGTGTACGACCGCATCGTTAGCGTTCCGGATGCCGGCGCCAATGTGAAATTCGGGGAATCCTATCTGCAATGTCTGCCAGCCCACTTCATGCATTCGGTCGGCAACCTGCAGTTCTATGACCCGGTCTCGAAGATTCTGTTCTCGGGCGACCTGGGCGCCTCCATGGGGGGCGAAGACGATCACCTGCCTGTGAAGGACTTCGACAAGCACATACCGAGCATGATCGGCTTCCATCGGCGCTACATTGCCTCCCGGAAGGTTTGCCAACTCTGGGCGAATATGGTCCGCGACATGGATGTTTCGATGATTGTGCCCCAGCACGGCAAACGCTTCGAAGGACCGGTGATGGTCGATCGCTTTCTGAACTGGGTCAGCGACATGGAGTGCGGCATCGACCTGATGACCCAGGAAAACTACCGGCGCCCGGTCGATTACGTTTAACTGCCGGAAGGCGAGCACCGAGACCGGGGCAATTTATTCTCCGGTCCGGCACTCGGCCCCAGCGCTGACAGGAACTGCTGTGCTGAGGGCTGGCCGCCGTCAACTGCCGCCAGCCGGATCAGACACAAGCCTTCAGCCATGCGGCCTTCGTCAAAAAGGCTTTTTCCCAGCCGCCAGCGGGCATCACTGTTTCCCGCTTCCGCAGCTCGGCGATACCAACTGAGTGCTTCGTCTTTATCCAGGACGGTTCCCCTGCCCTCTTCATAGGCCATGGCCACTTCGACCATACTGATGGAATCACCACTGTCGGCTGCCCGCAGGTACCACTGGAAGGCTTTCTCCTGGTTTTGTTCAACGCCCTGCCCCTGGGCATACATGTTGGCCACATTCAGCATGCCCTGGCGGCTGCCCTCCTCTGCCAGCTCCAGATACTGCTCGAAGGCCGATTCATATCGCCCCATCTTGTAGACGACATAAGCGTTGAGAACCCGGATCATGTCCCGTGCCACCTGGTCCTGATCGCCGTTCTCGTTACCCCCGGCACTCGCCAACGAGCATGAAAAGACCAGGCACAGAAACAGCATCCGAACCATTGTCTGCGTTGCGCTTTGTCTTTGCATTCTGTTCCCCGACGCCTGCCAGTTGTCCTCTCACGCTAGCAGTGGCTTGCCTATAGGTCTGTGCATCAAAAGTGCTGTCCTGCTGGCACCTTGGTATTGGCGGATCGTGAAAACCATCCCGGAACAGGGGCCAAATAAGCCTATCCCAAACCGGCAATGTTGAGTAAAATCCGGCCTTTTCCAGAGAACCAAGAGGCAGCGCAGATGGGCAGAGCCTACCAGAACCGCAAAGAATCCATGGCCAAGACGGCTGCGGCAAAAACCAAGGTCTACAGCAAGTACGGCCGCGAGATTTACATGAGCGCCAAGTCCGGAGGCCCCGATCCCCAGGCCAACCTGTCCCTGCGCGGACTGATCGAGCGGGCCAAGAAAGACCAGGTGCCTTCGCACGTCATTGAAAAGGCCATCGACAAGGCCAAGGGTGGCGCCGGCGAAGACTATGCTGCAGCTCGCTACGAAGGCTACGGACCGGGCAACTGCATGGTGATCGTGGACTGCCTGACCGATAACCCGAACCGCACCTTTGGCGACGTGCGCCTGGCCTTCACCAAGACCAAGTGCAAGATCGGCACGCCCGGAGCCGTGTCTCACATGTTCGACCACAGCGCTATTTTTGCGTTCAAGGGCGAGGATGAAGAGGCCGTACTCGAGGCGCTGATGGAAGCGGATGTCGATGTAACCGACATCGAGAATGAAGATGGCCTGATTACCGTGTTCACACCGAACACCGAATACGCCAAGGCTCGCGAGGCACTCGTGGACGCAATCGAAGACATCGATTTTGAAGTGGATGAAATCCAGTTTCTGCCCAAAACCACCACAATGGTGGAAGGCGACGACATCCCCATGTTCGAGAAATTCCTCGACATGCTGAACGAACTGGACGACGTGCAGAACGTGTTCCACAACGCCGAACTGCCAGAGCAGTAAACAACCCGGGCCGCCGGCCGCGCAGGAAGATAGCACCATGCAACAGAACGCTCCCACAAACCGCAAGGCGCGCGTGGTGGTCCTTAAAACAGGCACCACCTACCCGGACATTCGGGCAAGGTTTGGCGATTTTGACGAGTGGTTCCTGCGCGGGTTGTCAGACGAGCTGGATATCACCGTTGCCAATGCCGAGGCCGGTGAACTGCCGGGGAATCCTGAAGACTGGGACGGCATCGTGGTGACGGGCTCCCCTGCCATGGTGAGCGACCGGGCCGAGTGGAGCGAGAACGCGGGGCGTTGGCTGGTAAAAGCCGTCAGAAGCGAAGTGCCGGTGCTTGGTGTCTGCTATGGCCACCAGTTACTGGCCCACGCGCTGGGCGGGGAAGCTGGTTACCATCCGAATGGCCGGGAAACCGGCACCCACGAGGTTGAACTCCTTCCCGAGGCAGCTTCCGATGTCCTGTTCCGGGAGCTACCGGAAAAATTTCCGGCCCAGCTGACACACCGGCAGTCCGTGCTGCGCCTGCCTGAAGGCGCGGTGTTGCTGGGACGCAACCAGTTCGAGCCTCATCAGGCTTTCAGAATTGGTCCCTGCGCCTGGGGCGTGCAGTTCCATCCAGAGTTCACGGACGCCATTATGAGCGCCTACCTGAAGGTCCAGGCGCCCGACCTGACACGGGAGGGGCTTGATGCGGAGGCCCTGATCGCCGGCGTAAAGCCAGCGCCGGATGCGTCCTCGCTGCTTTCCCGTTTCAGCAGATTTGTTCAGGATCGGATCCGGTAATTCGCGGGCCAACCGTTAGGGTCAGTCGAGGATATAGGCGGTTTTTTCCATTGCCTGCTCTTCTTCATCGATGAAACGGAACTCATTCCAGCCAATGCGCACCATGTCGTTGCTGTTGAGACGCTGGCGGTCAGCAACCCGCAATTCGTTCACAAAAGTGCCATTGGTGCTGTTGCTGTCGGTAATGTAGTAATCCACCGTACCTTCCAGATAGGCATTGGGCACCGCTTCTATCAGGGCGTGCTGGCCGCTCACAGAAATTTCATCAATCTGGATATCGTTGTCCGGGCGCCGACCGATGCGCGTTTCCGGTTGACCGAGTTCAAAGGTGTTAACAACAACGTTATCCACCAGTTGCGAAAGCGAAGCCATGTCAGTTTCCTCAATACTCCAACGTCAGTAATACCACAGACACATTGTCACCCGCCTCGTTTGCCAGGCCGGCATCAATCATTGCCTGAACCGTGCGCTCCATGCCGTCACTTTCCTTATGGATTTCAAGCCACCGGTATTCCGGAACCGAATCAGTTAACCCATCGGAACACAGCAGCAGCACATCTCCTTCATCAAGCGTTTCACGCCGATAACTGGGGGCCGCCTGCTCCACCGTTCCCACGGCCCTGGTCAGGACATTCCGGAACGGCACATTGGGCACGTCGGCCCTGGTAATGCTGCCGTCTTCCAGCATGTTCTGGACCACGGTATCGTCCCGCGTGAGACACAGCGCCTGGCTGCCACGCAGGCTGTAGCAACGGGAATCGCCAATGTGAGCAATATGCGCCTGATTGCCACTCAACCAGGCCACCACCAGTGTCGTGCCCATTTTTTCAAGTCTTGGATCCCCGGAACGGCGGCTCACTATGCGCTCATTGGCCAACCTGAAGGCCCGATCCAGTTTTCCCCGGATATCCGCATCCGTGGTGCCGCTCGAGGCATCGGCGATTTCAGACTCAAGGGATTCGATGATGGCATCAACCGCAAGGCGACTGGCAACCTCGCCTCCCTGGTGACCGCCCATACCGTCAGCAACCACCAACAACGCCTGGTCACCCGCATCATTGATCCGCCAGTCCACCACATCCTGGTTTGATTCCCGGACGGCCCCGCGATGACTCTGGCCGGCAACGTGATATCGCATCAGGACGACACCTCCTGGCCAGCCTCACGAACGGCCAGACGACGCACGGCCTCGGCCATGGTGGCGGCACTGGCAAAGCGCTTGTCCGGCTCGCGCTGGATAGCCTTGTTGATCAGACGGACCACCCCGTTTGGCAGATCCGCGTTGAACTCGCGGACGCTGCGTGGGCGCTTGTTAAGAATCTGGTAGGTCAGGTTGGCCAGGGTATCGCCCTGATAGGGCGTTTCGCCGCTCACCAGCTTATAAAGCGTTACGCCCAGGCTGTAAATATCGGAGGCACCGGTTACCTTCTGACCCTTCAACTGCTCCGGCGACATATACAATGGGCTGCCCATTACCGCGCCGGTGCGGGTTCGCGAGTCATCGGAGATCTTGGCAATGCCGAAATCGGTGATCTTTATATCGCCATTGTCAGGATTGAAGATGATATTCCCGGGCTTGATGTCGCGGTGGACGATTTTCTGGCTGTGAGCGTAGGCCAGAGCGTCCGCCACGCGGGCAACGATATCCAGAACCCTGGGCAGGGGCAGTAACCGTCCGGTTCTGCCGAATTCACTGAGCGGACGTCCTTTCGCATAGTCCATGGCGATATAGGCGAGGTCTGCCTCCTCGCCAACGTCATACACGGTGACGATAGCCGGGTGGCTCAGGCGGCCAGCGGCTTCTGCCTCCCGGAAGAATCGCTCCTTGAGATCCTGAAGCTGTCCATCATCAAACGCCTGGTAGCTGAGAGTCTTGATGGCAACGGTACGGGCAATCTTCGGATCCTTGCCCAGATAAACCACACCCATGGCCCCTCGGCCAATCTCCCGCTCGATTTCGTACCTTCCGAGGGTCGGGCGACTAACGGTGGGCTCGGGCATCAACAGGGTGCGGGTATTGTCGAAACTCCCTCCCTGCATCAACGAGTTATCCGGTGCGAGTTTCTCCAGTGCCGACAGCCTCGCGGCGGTATCCCGAAAACCTTTCTTTCGCACCTGAATACTGCGGTAGGTGCTGACCGCCTTGTCGTACTGGCGCTTGCGCTCCTGCTGGATGGCGGCGTCGTAGCGCAGCTCGATCTCGCTTTCACAGTCGGGGCAGCGATCCAGCGCTTCGAGGGCCTCGTCTGTATGACCTTGTTGCAGAAATACCTTGGCCAGCTTCAGCCGCGCATCCCGCACATTATCTGTCAGTGCACGGATGTGTTTGCGGGGCTGCAGCCAGAACAGCATCACCACGTAACCGACCACCAGCAACGTGAGCACCACGCCAAACGGCACCCAGGCATTGCGGTAGAACATCAAAGCCGCCTGGATCACCACGAGCGAGCCACCAAGCAAAAGAGTGACCGGCAGGGAAACGGCCGCGCCCATCGCCGGAATTGCAAGCACCAGATACAGTGCCGCAATTGCCAGCCCGGCGGTCACCGCCATGTCGGACCAGAGTGGTTCCGAAAGCCCCCGATCAGCCATAGCCGGCCCGAATGCCTCCTGCGGGAGAATCGTGGCCGGGGTCGCGCCCTCTGGCACGCCGAGAATGCTGAATAGCGCACGGTCAGCCCAGCCAACGAGGGCAAGCTGGTCCCCCATGACGGCAAACACAACAGCCAGAACGAGAATAACGGCCCGCAGACTGAACAGGCGCGGTATGAAAGAGAGTATGGCGTTCACAGGCAACTTTGTTATAAATGGTTGATCTGGCTAGTTTAGAAAGCGTGGCGGAACTTCGATACAACGACCGGGGTGTTTTTTGTAAGTGTTTGTTTACCTGAGAGAGAGGTCACGTATAGTTATGCCGTCGTTTACCTCAGGGATGATGGAAATACACACATGACACTGAAGTTACTGATTCTCCTGCTGTTGCTCACCCTGGCCGGCATCGGCCTTTACCACACCCAAAAGCCACTGCCGCCAGGCATCAGCTATCGTGGAACCGCGGTGCCATTGGAGGAACCCGTCCTGCTGACAGACGTCACCCGTCACTATCAGAACGGCCGTGAGGAGCGAGACCATGAAATCTTCGACGAGGTGTTCCGGCTTGTGGGACAAGCCAACGAGTTCATTCTCATCGACATGTTTCTGTTCAACAGCACCAAGCCGGAGGATGTAGCCCACCGGCCTCTGGCTCAACAGCTCACAGAGGCCCTGCTGGCGAGAAAAGCGGAAAAACCGGAGCTATCCATTACGGTTATCTCCGACCCCCTGAACACCATGTATGGCGGCACGACCTCACCCTGGTTTCAAGCCCTGCGCGATGATGGCATTCCGGTTGTGGAGACGGCACTCCGGCCGCTACGGGACAGTAATCCCACCTGGTCTTCAATCTGGCGGCTGTGTTGTCAGTGGTTCGGCAACAACCCCGACGGAGGCTGGCTGGACAACGCCCTGGGCACCAGGCCTGTTACCCTTCGAAGCTATCTCGCCCTACTGAACTTCAAGGCCAACCATCGCAAGCTTATGGTCGCGGATGAGGCGGGCTCCCTGAGGGCCATCGTTACCTCGGCCAACCCCCACGACGGCAGCAGCCGGCATAGCAACCTGGGGCTTAGCTTCACGGGGCCGGCGGTCTTTGATCTGCTGAAAAGCGAGCGGGCGGTTCTCGCCATGTCGGGAGCGGACACCACGCCCATTGATGAGCGAATCAGCATGGCTCCCGAAGTCACTGGAGAACCGCAGAAATCCGAAATCCCCCTGGTGGCAGTGCTGACCGAATCGGAAATCCGGGATCAGGCTCTGTCCATGATTCAAGAGGCCTCGGCCGGTGATCAGCTGGACATGGCCATGTTTTACCTCTCACATCGCGATATTGTCACAGCCCTGGTCGACGCCGCCAGACGGGGCGTTGCACTGCGAGTTCTGCTTGATGCCAACAACGAGGCCTTCGGCCACCAGAAGAGTGGCATTCCCAACAGGCAGGTCGCCATGGAACTGGTTCGCGCGGGCGTTCCGGTACGTTGGTGTAATACCCTGGGTGAGCAATGCCACACTAAACTGTTGATGTTGGCCAGAGAAAACGGCGCAACAGAACTGCTCCTGGGTTCGGCCAATTTTACCCGGCGCAATCTCGACGATCTGAATCTCGAGACCGATGTCTGGGTATCGGTGGTGGAGCAGTCACAGGTTGCGAGCGGAGCCCGGCGATTCTTTGACGAGCAATGGCAAAAAGGCCCTGGCGACGATCCGGTGATGAGCCTGCCCTACGAGCGTTGGGCCGACGAATCCAGACTTCGCTATTGGCGCTACCGGATTATGGAGGCGACCGGCCTGTCGACCTTCTGAACAGAACAGGACAAAAGCCATGACAACACCCGTGCATGCGCGCCCTATCGCAGAGCGTATCGACTGGCTGATGGAGCTCAGCCGGGCCCATTCGGCCAGCTTCTGTAGCCCGGAAAACCATCTGGCCAGGCAGCGCTACCTGGCAGAGCACAATACCCAGATCATTGCCATGAAGTGCATGGATGGCCGCATCCACCTGCCCTACGTGACCCAGACGCCTCTTGGTGTCATTCACCCGTTCCGGAACCTTGGCGGGATCTTTGAGCTGGGCTGGCCCTACCTTGGCGACATGCTGGCGGACACGGTCCAGCAAGCCGTAACCCAGGGACGACGGGTGCTGATCATCATTACCTACCACTATTCAAAAGGTTCACGGGAACGGGGCTGCGCCGGCTTTGACTGCGATCGTGAGGCCGCCATGCGCCATGCGTTCCAGATCCGAAGCCAGGTGGAAAAGCTGTTCGGAAACGGCCACCGAACGGTCTATCCCCTGGTATGTGGCTTCGAGAGCGACGAGGATGCACTGGTTCTGCACGGTAGCCAGGAGCGAACGCTGGATCTGTCTACCATTCCTGTAACGCGACTTGCCGATATGGCCTCCGAAATCGCCTCCCTTTGTCCGGATATGCCGGAACCGGTTCAGCGTGATCTGCTGCCCCTGGTTGAGGGCAATATCCGGCACGTGAACGAGATTCGGCGTTTTGACCGGGAACTGAACATAGAGCACCGGGAGTGGGTCATCTGCCTTGGCAGGGGGTTCGATTTCCTGCACGCACCCAACGTAGCCCTGATCATCGGCCCCTACAGCCCGGATCTGTCCCATCCCATCCGCCAGGCCGCCGGGATCATAAAGAGCAACATGGATAATGGCCGTGTTCCGGACGATGGTTTCCTGCTGCTCTGCTCCGCGCCCTACCAGGAACCGGGCACCCAGAAGGCCCGGGCAGAACTGAAATCGGCGTTCCTGGCAGAGTTCGGTGCCAACGTTATCCACCAGGCGTACCCAGACCTCGCCAGCCGAATGGTCGCACGCTCGGCTATACTCCATTGGCCGGAGCGAAAGCTGCAGGTTTGTGAATCCTGAACGATTCGTATGTTGAGGGAACGCAACCGACTGTTTTATCGTCCGGTTAGTGCAAGATGACTAACAAACCGCTACACCGGAAGTAGCCAACGAACAGGAGTGACCCATGTCAGGCATTCGCAAGCACTTGAGGTACGTTTGCTTTTTTATGGCCATGATGATGGCCCTTGGTTCCGTCTGGTCGGCCACCGCTACCGCCGGCATGGTTGGAACCGGCGAAATGATCGGGCAACAACAGGTTCAGCTGGACCGGCAGGAGCTGATCAGCATGCTCGACAGACAGGATGTGCAGGCCAAGTTGGCAGACCTTGGGGTCAGCCAGGACCAGGTCAAGGAACGCATCCAGAACCTCACGCCCGCGGAACTGGCGGATTTTGAACGTCAGCTCGCCGAGGCCCCTGCAGGGCAGGATGTGGTCGGCATCATTGTGTTGTTCCTGCTGGTATTCATTATCACCGATATGCTCTGTGCTACGAATGTCTTCCCGTTCGTGAACTGCATTCGATAGCGGGATCAGTGGCTGTCATTTTTCCCTCTCTAGAAGCGACATCCAGCAGGCTGATCCTGATGTTACTGGTCAGCCTGCTGGCCGGTTGCGCCAGTGCTCCCAAATGGCCAGCGCCCGAAACTCACCAGGCCATGCTGCCCGACAAGGTTGTGCTGGACGACGTACCTTTCTACCCCCAGGAAAGGTATCAGTGCGGGCCTGCGTCGCTGGCAATGATGCTGAACAGCCAGGGCCTTTCATCCAATCCCGATATTCTCAAGGAGCTGGTTTATATTCCGGGCCGGGAAGGCTCCCTTCAGGTCGAAATGATCGCCGGCGCACGCGCCCATGGCATGTTGGTTTACCCGCTGGACGGTAGATTAGAAAGTGTCCTGACCGAGATCGCAGCAGGCAATCCAGTCCTGGTTATGCAAAATCTGAGGTTTGGCTGGTGGCCCCAATGGCACTTTGCGGTTGTCATCGGCTATGACGCCGGCGAGCGAGACCTGATACTCCACACCGATACCCGCAAGCATGAAGCGATCGACCTGGAGGTTTTCGCCAATACCTGGGGGCGGGCCGATAACTGGGCCGTCACTATTCTGCCGCCGGATCGGGTTCCAGCTACCGCAGCACCGCTTCGTTTTCTGCAATCCGCCCATGACCTCGAAACAACCGGACGAACGACAGCCGCCGGCATTGCCTATAAGACAGCCGAGACGACCTGGCCGGACCAACCGACGGCCACTATGGCCAGAGGCAACCTTGCCTGGCAGTTGGGCCACCAAGGCGAAGCACAGGAGCATTTCTTGCGCGCGGTGAAACGTTTTCCGAAATTCGCCGAAGGCTGGAACAATCTCGCTTTCGCGCTGCAGGCGAGCGGCTGCACAAACATTGCGACCCAGGCGGCGAGATGCGCCGCCGCACTGACACCGGACCGCTTCGGTGAATCAGAATTGCTCAAACAAGAAGGCACCACATCCGCGGAACAGTGTCCTGCACTTCCCGAGTGCCCAAGGGAAGCCCCCTAGCCCGGATTTCTCATAGTGCTCCAACAACCTTCGCAGACCAAGCCTGGTAGTGCCAGATCCGAGTGGTCATGGTCGAAGTTGGCGATTATTTAGCCAGTTTCCGGCATTCAGGCACAACTCCCCCTTTCCCCCATTGGTATCGGGCCGGGGGAGCCCGATTATCTACTGGGGCACCAAGCGCTGAACCAGTGCTGAGAGATCGTTCTTGTGT
>OJCB01000026.1_pt1 | contig 75352 bp, 66 predicted proteins | sample 1591501 | NCBI WGS metagenome assembly OJCB01 (sample SAMN05416813, study PRJEB24817) | seawater metagenome | isolation source: Sea water | place: Canada:Atlantic | collected 2013-07 | reverse complement strand
CAACCACCAATTCCAATGAATTTTGGACCAACAGGCGAAGCATAAAGTGTAAATTTTACACGATATGATGAAACTTGGGTTGCTCGAAATGTACCACATTTCAACCACCAATTCCAATGAATTTTGGACCAACAGGCGAAGCATAAAGTGTAAATTTTACACGATATGATGAAACTTGGGTTGCTCGAAATGTACCACATTTCAACCACCAATTCCAATGAATTTTGGACCAACAGGCGAAGCATAACTATTAAAAACCCAAAACATTTGTTTTGGGTTTTTTTATGATGTAGTATTAAATTTTTTAGAAAGATTATATTTTTCTGGTTTTGTTAAGCAACCAAAAATCTGCCAATACCAAAGCAGTTAAAGCTTCAATAATTGGTACTGCTCTTGGAACCACACAAGGATCATGACGTCCTTTACCCATAATGGCAGTTTCATCACCTTTAGAGTTAATGGTTTGTTGTTCTTGCATAATAGTAGCAACTGGCTTAAAGGCTACTCTAAAATAAATATCCATACCGTTGCTAATCCCTCCTTGTATACCCCCAGAAAGATTGCTTTTGGTAGACCCATTTTCGTTAAAGATATCATTATGATGGCTACCTTTCATCTTGGTTCCTTCAAAGCCACTACCAAATTCGAAGCCTTTTACGGCATTTAAGGTAAGCATTGCATTTCCTAGAGCTGCATGAAGTTTATTAAAAATAGGCTCTCCTAAGCCTACAGGAATGTTTTTGGCAACACAAGAAATTGTTCCACCAATGGTGTCTCCTTGTTTGCGTATTTCTTTTATTTTTTGAATCATTTTCGCGGCCATTCTTTCATCTGGGCAACGAACAATAGTAGCTTCTGTTTTTGTGAAATCTAATTGGTGGTATTCTTTACTCATTTCTAAATCACCAACAGAAGAGGTATATGCATTAATAGAAATGTTAGAAATTAACTGTTTGGCCAAAGCACCAGCTACTACCCAGTTGGCAGTTTCTCTGGCAGAAGATCTTCCTCCACCTCGGTAATCTCTAATACCAAATTTTTTATCGTATGTAAAATCTGCATGAGAAGGTCTATAAACATCTGTGTTATGAGAATAATCTTGAGATTTTTGATTGGTGTTTTTAATGATAAAACCAATAGAAGCACCCGTTGTTATCCCTTCAAAAACCCCTGAAAGAAATTCTACAGTGTCTGGTTCTTTACGTTGGGTAACAATAGCAGATTGGCCAGGTTTTCTTCTGTTTAATTCTTCTTGAATGGCATCAAAATCTACCACAAGACCCGCAGGAAAACCATCTATAACACCCCCTATAGCAGTGCCATGAGACTCTCCGTAGGTAGTTAGTTTTAATAAATTGCCAAATGAATTAAAAGCCATTAAAAAAGATCTAAAATTTGAGAAGCTAAGATACTATAAAAATCAGGAAACCATAGTTTTATTGCCATTGCTAATACCATAATAATAAGCACTTTTTTTACGAATTTATCACCCTTATCTACAGACCACCTACTCATAACCCAACCTCCAGCCGCATTTCCTATAGAAAGTATTAAACCGTATTTCCAATTAATACTATCGTTATAAGCAAAAACAGCAACTGCCGCTAAAGAATAGATAAGGGCTACACTTACCTTAACAGCATTACTTTTTACCAAAGAAAATTGATTAATACTAGACAATAATACCAAGATAATAAAGCCTACTCCGGCTTGTATAAAACCACCATACAAGCCCACAAAAAAAAAGGCCACCATACTTAACCAAAAATATTTTCCTGTAATTCTTTCTAAGGTGTTTTTTGTGCTAGCTTTAGGTTTAAAAACCATATAAGCTACAATAACAAGCATAATAATACCCAGTATTTTATTAAATAGTTCTCCTTCTATTTTTACTCCTGCAAAAGCACCTATAATAGCACCAATAGTAGCCGGTATGGCTATGTAAACACTAAAAGGATAGGTTTTTACTCCTTTGCTTTGAAAGCCTTTTACGGCAAATATATTTTGAATTATAATAGCTATTCTATTGGTTCCGTTGGCTATGTTTGGTGGCAAGCCTAAGAAGATTAACATGGGTAGGGTAAGTAATGAACCACCCCCTGCAACGACGTTAATCACTCCTGCAACAAAACCTACAAGTACCAACAATATATAGTCCACCATTTTGTCGTATTTATTTTATAAAAGTATTATAAATAAAGAAGAAATACCCCCTAAAAATAATCCATTAAAAAAAGCATAAATGCTTTTACAAAATGAAAAGCTTTTCTATATTTGCACCCGCTGTTAGTTATTTGACAGTAAGACCGGAGAAATGGCAGAGTGGTCGAATGCGGCAGTCTTGAAAACTGTTGACTGTTACAGGTCCGGGGGTTCGAATCCCTCTTTCTCCGCAAAAAGAAACTCACAACTAAGGTTGTGAGTTTCTTTGTTTTCAGAAATGCCGAAAATTTATTTTCATAAATAACTGAAAACAAAAAACTAATCACACCTGCGGCAAATAGTTTCTGAACGCCACTAGTTACAAACTAGCGGGAGCGGGTTGTTCAGAATTTACTTTTGGGATGCACGAAGTGAACCCCTATTTCTCCGAAATAACTTTTGTAAATCATTGATTTGTAGTTTTTAGTTTCATTACCCAATTACAAAAGCTGTTAATTTTTTTTAACAAAAACCATACAATGTTGCCAAGGAAGATTATTTATATTTTTTTTGAGTTTAAAGCCAGCTGCTTCCAATTCTTTGACAGCTTGTTTTTTAGACATCTTGTGTATTTCTTTAATAGGAACACTAGAGTCTTCACTTCTGTATTCGATTAAGAATAACTCTCCATTTGGTTTTAAGGCTTTTTTTATTGAAATAATTATTTCTGCTGGAAAATTGAATTCATGATATACATCCACCATTAAAATTTTATCAATAGAATTAGATGGTAAATGAATACTTTTTTCACTTCCAAGAATAGTTTCAATATTTTTAATTTTACCAGACTCTTTTGTTTTTTCTATCACCATTAACATTTCTGGTTGAATGTCTATGGCATACACAAGGCCATTCTTAGTTAAAGAAGCTATTTTAAATGTATGATATCCAGATCCAGCACCTATATCTGCAATAACATCATTGGGTTTAATTCTCATGTTTTTAATTAATTTAGAAACATTTTCCTCTTCCTCTCGTTCGGATCTTTCTAACCAATCAATTCCTTCGAAACCCATTACATAAGCAATTTCTCTACCCATATACCATTTTCCAATTCCGTTATAATCTCCTCTTTTAAATGTGTAGTTATTGTCTTTATTGGTGTTTTGACCCAAAAATTCATTGGAAAATAAAAACATTACGGATATCAAGATTAAAGTAGTTTTTTTCACTTTTAAAATTTATTTATATCTTTTAAAAACATCGCTCATATAAGAGTTAAATATATTTCTTAAAGCATTGGGCATATTAAATTCTTGAGGCATGCTTGTTCTGTATTTTTTTAGAAGAGGATAAGCTCTTCTGTCAGAATCTTTTGTTGCTAAAAAAAAACTATCATTATGTTCTTTAGAAATATTTATTTTTTTGGTATCTAATATATCTCCATTATTATCTATAATTTCAACTATAAGTTCTACATAGCCAGAAGCGGTTAATTCATATTTATACCCTTCACAATACCATTTTTTAACGGTACCATCTTTTTTCTTTTTTTCTTTTGTATTTGAGTAAAACTCCTTGCTTTTAATAACGGTTGGCCCAGCATAATATCTAGAAAACTTAAACTTTACTAATTCATCAATATTTTTAAGTTGAGCTTTTCCTTTATCATTAAGCATCCCTAAATTTCTTAATTGAATTTTGTTACTAATTTCTGAATAATTAGCAAAAGTGTAATTATTAAAAAACCCAGTTGTATTGCTAACCAAGTCCTCCATCGCTTTTTTATTACTTCTATTGTTACTTAAGTTTCTTACAGGGAAATAACCAATATTTAAGATGGATAAATTCAGAGATTTATCTAAATATGCATTAATGTCTTTGTATTCTTCAACATAGTTTTTAGAATTTTTAAATATTTTGTAGGCCTCTCTATACTCGTATTTGTTTTTGGCATTGTTAAATACTTTAATTCCTTCAGTGTAAAATTCATCAGCTGCATTATTGTTGTAAGCATTCAGCAAATTCTCGGCTTCATTTCTGTTTTTTTCATAATCAACAGTATGAAGTAAAATGAACTTTTGTTGTTTTGAAGACAAGCTATTAGATACTTCTAGTAATTTTTTTTGAACATTGTCTAAATTAGCATAGGTGATGAAAATTTCTTTCATTGAAGCTACAGATTGGTAGTCTTTATAAGGAATTGCATTGGCTTCTAACTCTTTGATATAGCTGGCTGCCCAAGTGTTTATTTGAGATAGCGATTTTTCAAAAATATCATTAGATTTTTTAAAATTCTTTTTCGCTTTTAGAGATTCTATAGATTTTAGTGTTGCGGTCACATAATCTTTTTTATTTAAAGCTCTTTTTGCTTCTCTATAAGGTTTTCTGAAGTTTTGAGCACTAATGAGTTGAATACCAAAACATAAAAGGATAACTAGACTTAATTTTTTCATCTTTTTTATAAATAGAATTTGTAAGTTTATAAGAATACTTGCAATACATATTTTGGGGATGAAAAAGCATTAAACTTTTTACTATACATATGTAAAAGTATTACTTTACTTTTTAATAGCATAAAAAAGTACTGTATTTAGTGACTATGTTCATTTATTATTTTTACCTATTATAGGTATCTTTGAATTATCCAAAAAAATAGTCTCGTTATTTCTTTGTTAATATACTCTCAGGTGATTAACAAGATCTTATTTTTTAAATTTTTTTTAAAAAAAACACATACATGAAAAAAATAATAATTCTTCTCGCTTTGCTAGTTCTAATTTCTTGTGAAGAAAAAAAAGAACTAGAAATTTTCAAGACCTATGATGAGTCTGAACTCATACAAAAACAACAAGAGCATCAAATTCCTAGAATGAAATTTAAGCTGCTTCAATCTAAGGTATTAAACATGAATACCATTTTTAAACCATTTAATGATGAGTTAGCGACTAATTTTTCTGAAGAAGAATATAACAATTTAAAACCATTAATCTTAGAACAAGATATTCCATCCATACAAGAAAGTATCTCTAAGGGGATTCTTTCTTATGAAAAACTAACCTTATTTTATTTGTACAGAATTAGAAAGCTTGAAAGTGACAGCAGTACAACATTACATGCTATAATTGCTTTAAATTCTAGTGTTCTTGAAGAGGCTAGAGCCAGAGATAAGAACAGAGATACTTCTAATTTTTTGATAAATGTGTCTATGTATGGAATGCCAGTTTTAATAAAAGACAATATAAATACATCTGGAATGCCAACAACTGCTGGTGCTATAGCTCTGCTAGAAAATGAGAATACAGAAGATGCGTTTATTGTAAAGAAATTAAAAGAAGCTGGAGCACTTATTTTAGGGAAATCAAATTTAAGTGAATGGGCTTATTATTTTTGTGGTACCTGCCCAGTTGGTTATAGTGCAACAGGTGGGCAAACTCTAAATCCATACGGAAGAGCCATTTTTGAATCTGGAGGATCTAGTTCTGGAAGTGGGGCTAGTGTGGCGGCAAATTATGCAGTAGCTGCTGTAGGTACAGAAACATCTGGCTCTATTACATCTCCATCTAGTCAGAATTCTGTTGTAGGTTTAAAACCTACTATAGGTTTGTTGAGTAGAACAGGGATTGTTCCTATTTCAACTACTTTAGATACTCCAGGACCCATGACTAAAAATGTTATAGATAATTATATTCTATTAACAGCAATGCAAGGTTACGATGCTGCAGATTCAAAATCATTTGAAGTTGTTGAAAAAGATTTTGGTGATTTAGAAAATTCTTTCAAAGGAAAACGATTTGGAGTATTCAAAGATATTTTTAGAGATTCTGTTTTTAAGTTTACTATGGATAAAATAAAAGAAGCTGGAGGAGATATAGTTCTAATTGCTCCAAGAAAAGTTGGTCTACCAGGCTTCTTATCTATCTTAAATATTGAAATGAAACATGAGTTACCAAAATATATAAAAAATCATGCAGATAAAAAGGTGGAGATTACAAGTGTAGATGATGTCATTGCATTTAACCGATTAGACCCAGCTTTAAGAGCTCCCTATGGCCAGTTACGATTTATGAATATTGGTAAAGACACCATAACACAAATCGAATTAGAAGTTGTTAAAAAAAACCTTAAGACTATTGCAAGAACTTTTTTTAAAGCTTTAGAAACTCAGAATTTAGACGCTATTTTATCTATAAATAACTCTCATTCTGCCTATTGTGCAGTGGCTGAATACCCCAATTTAACAATACCAATGGGCTATAAGAAATCTGGAGAACCTATAAGTTTAACCTTCATTGGCAAACCAAATGAAGAAGGTAAATTATTACTTTTAGGCCATACTTTTGAACAATTAACTAGCCATAGAAAAATGCCAAAAAATTTCAAGTAAATTTCACCTTAGAAAACGTATTTTTGTCATCCTAAAAATAGAGAATGAGAACGAAGTCGGTAAAGAAAAATAAGATCAATGTTGTTACATTAGGATGTTCTAAAAACATTTACGATTCTGAAGTTTTAATGGGGCAGTTGAAAGCCAACGGAAAAGATGTTGTACATGAAGATAAAAACGATGAAGGTAATATTGTAGTAATCAACACTTGTGGTTTTATAGGGAAAGCAAAAGAAGAGTCTATAGATACTATTTTACATTACGTAGAGAAAAAAGAAACTGGAGATGTAGATAAGGTTTTTGTAACGGGTTGCTTAAGCGAACGTTATAAGCCAGATTTAGAAAAAGAAATTACCAATGTAGATCAGTATTTTGGAACACACGATTTGCCAAATCTTTTAAAAGTTTTAGGAGCAGATTACAAACATGAGCTTATAGGTGAGCGCTTAACCACCACTCCAAAACATTATGCATATTTAAAAATTGCCGAAGGTTGTGACAGACCTTGCTCTTTTTGTGCCATTCCTTTAATGCGAGGTAAACACAAATCTACTCCAATAGAAGAAATTGTAATTGAAGCAGAGAAATTGGCTCAAAAAGGGATCAAAGAAATTATGCTAATAGCACAAGATTTAACCTATTATGGTTTAGATATTTATAAAAAAAGAGCTCTGGCTTCACTTTTAGAAGCTTTGGCTAAAGTAGATGGTATAGAATGGATTCGTATGCATTATGCTTTTCCAACAGGTTTTCCGATGGATGTATTGGAGGTCATGAAAAATGAACCAAAAGTGTGTAACTACCTAGACATTCCTTTGCAACATATTAATACAGAGATTTTAAAATCTATGAAACGTGGTACAACTCACGAAAAAACAACCGCCTTAATTCATAAATTTCGTGAAGCCGTTCCTACTATGGGAATTAGAACAACTTTAATAGTTGGCTATCCAGGAGAAACAGAAGCACAATTTCAAGAATTAAAAGATTGGGTAGAGGAGATGCGTTTTGAACGCTTGGGTGCTTTTGAATATTCGCATGAAGAAAATACAGGTGCTTTTGTCTTAGAAGATGATGTTCCAGCAGATGTAAAGTTTAGACGTGTAAATGAAATTATGGAAATTCAATCACAAATTTCTTGGGAAATTAATCAAGAAAAAATAGGAAAAACGTTTACCTGTTTGTTTGATAGAAAAGAAGGAAATTATTTTTATGGTAGAACAGAGTTTGATTCTCCAGATGTAGACAATGATGTTCTTGTAGATGCCAGAGAACACTATATAAAAATAGGAGAGTTTGTGGCTATTAAAATTCATAAAGCCGGTGACTTTGATTTGTATGGTACACCATTAAAATAAAATCTACAGCTTAGCTTTTCTTACTTTCATTATTCAACATACTTGACAATCAGGTTTTTGTCTGTTTTAGTTATTTCTGTATCTTTAAGGAAAACTTAGCAGAATGAATAAAAGAGAATTTTTAAAAAATGTATCTCTTGCAGCTGTTGGACTACCTTTTATAAGGACCTCCTTTTCAACAAGTTTAAATACATTAAAACATCTTTCGCCTAATCAAATTGCCACTGAAGAAAATTTTTGGTTACAGGTACGTAAAGATTATTCGTTAAAGCCAGACTATATAAACTTAGAAAGTGGCTATTATAATATCATACCAAATCCTACATTAAACCATATGATAGACCATGCTAGAATGGTGAACTATGAAGGTTCTTATTATATGAGAACTGTACAATGGGATCAAAAGAATGCAATGGCAGCTAAATTAGCTAAGGTGGTAGGTACTAGTGCTAAGAACCTAATCATTACTAGAAATACCACAGAATCATTAGACATGGTAATTAAGGGAATGAATTGGGAAAATGGAGATGAGGCCGTGTATGCAAAACAAGATTATGGAGCCATGAAAATGATGTTTGAGCAGGTGTCTAGACGTTATGGAACAAAAAATATAATTGTTTCTGTTCCTAATCATCCCACTTCTGATGAAGAAATTGTAAGGGTGTACAAGAATGCAATTACTTCTAAAACCAAGTTATTGATGGTATGTCATATGGTGAATATTACTGGTCAAATCTTACCTATTAAAAAGATTTGCCAGATGGCACATAAAAAAGGGGTTCAAGTAATGGTAGATGGCGCGCATTGTGTTGGCCATTTTCAATTTAAAATAGACGATCTAGAATGTGATTATTACGGTTCTAGCTTGCATAAATGGTTGGCAGTTCCTCTAGGAACAGGGATGTTGTATGTGCGTGATAAGCACATAGATAATCTTTGGCCTGTATATGCAGAACATCATAGACAACCAGGAGATATTGCTAGATTAAATCATACAGGTACACATCCTGTTTATCATGATTTAAGTATTGAGAATGCCATAGAGTACTACACAATGTTAGGAGCAGAAAGAAAAGAAGCTCGTTTACGATATTTACAAGAGTATTGGTCATCTAGGGTGAGAGCGCATCCAAATATCATTGTAAATACACCAAAAGAATCTTTTAGAGCTTGTGGAATTGCCAATGTTGGTCTTAAAAATTTAAAACCTCATGAATTAGCAAAGCAATTGATGGACCGTTATCAAATCTTTACAGTTGCTATAGATTATGCTAATGTGCAAGGTTGTAGAATTAGTCCAAATGTTTTTACTACTACTCAAGAATTAGATGTATTTGTGAAAGCATTGCAAGAATTGGCTTCATAGTGTTGAAGTTTATTAGTAATTTTAAATGAAGCAACTTAAAAAATATATAGTAGTAGTACTGTTTGTTCTTTTTTTACTGCTGATACCGTTCACAATGATGCTGTTAACAGATCGTATAAGATGGTCTCTGTTAGACTTTATAATGGCGGGAGTTTTGCTCTTTATAACAATTTCTGCAATTTACTTTATTTTCAGAAAAATAAAAAACACCAAGTATTTTTTCGTTATCTCTATAGTTTTTCTAACACTAATGCTACTTATTTGGATAGAAATTGCGGTAGGAGTATTTACTTAAAAATTTTAATAGAACAATATCAAATAGTACTTCTTTAGTAGTTATGATGAGTTTTTATTTAGTCAAAAACACCAAATATATTTAAAAACCTAATATTCATAATGTTGATTATTATTTTGTCTCCCTATAAATGGGGAGTTAAAAATTTCACTATTTTTAGGGATTGACAAGAGTACTTTCTATTCCTACTTTTACTTTTTTAAAATTGTAATAACTACCCACTAAAAATCTACCCCTAAAATTAGTTAAGTTGTATCATTAAAACATGAAGTATGATAGATGATTTCATCAAAAGCATTCCTAATGAGTTAGAAAGTGGAGCTAATTTTATTTTAGACAAGATGTCTAAATTCCATCAAGACAATCAAAATAATACTGTAGAATTTCATCAAACATATATAGAATTTTCAGCTTTATTAGAAGCTTTCTTATTAAGTTATAAATTCCCCTTTAAGAAAATAGATCTAGATCTAAACAAAGAAGATAATATTCTTAAGATTATGAATTTTTCTCATCAAATTAAACTTGACTTCAGCACTATGTCTAAGAAAAGGTTGGTTCAGGATTCTTCAAATACCTACAAAGCACCGTTTCAATATCCTTTTTCGCAGGCCATTGTTTCAAACGAACTAGACAAGACACAATTATTGATTAATGAATTAAGAGAAGTTCTTTCCATGAGTTCTGTTTTTGGGATGGAACACAAATCTAGATTGTTAAGACAATTAGGGAACTTAAACAGAAACTATATTCGGAGTTTTCTAAAGTATTCAAGTTTAGGAGTTTTATAGACTTAAAAACTGTTTTAATTACTTTCTGTTGGTATCGCTTTTTACAATCAATACAAATATAGAATACTTATGAATTCTCTAACCTATTATCTTGGCAGCAAAGCTCTACATTATTTAATGATACTAGAATTTCTAAAGAAAATAGCATTCACAAAAAATAGTTTTCCGTTGTCCCAAAAAGAACGAAATAATGGATTATCTACCATGTAAATAATACTACCACTTCCTTTTCTCTCTTCTCCAAATAATAATGATTCTGGAATATTTTTTAACGCTTTTTTTCCTGCAAAACCAGCTAAATTAGTAGCACTTTTATTAAAGTAAGCTACGTTGCTGCCATTTTGCAAATAGGCATAGCTAGCGTTATTTAATTTTAGCGAAAAGTACACATCGTCGTATCCAAAGGCCAAAGGATGGCTACTGTCTACTTTACTTTTAAAAATAGCTCCAGTAATTAAAGTATTGGCTCTGTTTCTTCTAGTATCTTCATAGGCAGTTAGATTTGCTGTTTTATTTTCTTTGCCCTTAGTTGGTTTTTTGCTTTTCAAGGCAAAATCTTCTTTGTTGGCAAAACTTCGTAAAGCTGTACCAATAGCAATAACAGTTCCGCCAGCTTGCGCAAAGTTATTTATTTTTTCTAAACCACTTTTATTTAAGATAGTACTATAATACCCATTGGGTATGATTAACACATCATATTCATCTAAATCTACCCTGTTGATATAGTCTGTATCAAGTGCAGTTAAAGGATAATGTAACTGAGTTTCAAAGAAATGCCAAATCTCACCAAAACTTAAAGAAGAAGTTCCTTTACCAGAAATAACGGCTACTTTTTGTTTGTTAATAGGGTTTACACTAGATGATCCAAAGTCTTTTCCAGAACTTACAAAGCCTGTTTGTACTGGAGTTAGTTTTCTATTGTTATTCTGAGCGATAGAAGTTATCTGTTTGTCAAACCCCTTATTTGTTTTGTTGTCGCCACGTAAAATAATTAAGGTCCCTTTAGCATATGAATTTCCTTCTATGGTAAAATCTTTTTCAGAAAAACGAACACGAACATCTGCCTGAAGTAAGGCTGCTAAGAAAGAAGCATCTTCTAAACTGTTCCATTTTGATACATATGCATAGGCATTTTGATCTATTTCATTATTTGCAGTATCTACCATGACATCTTTTCTAGAAGAAACCTTGGTAGTTGAAGCTATTGCTTTAAAACCATGCGCATAGGGTAGAGACCAAGCAGTAATATCATAGGTTAAAGAATCGGTTAGTTTTGCATTGGGTTCAAATAAAACTTTTACCATTTTTCCTTTTGGTTGTTGGGTATGAATAACCAAATCTTTTGTATTTACAGACATGCGAGATTCTTGCTGAGTGAGATAATTATATCCTTTTACAAGTCCTTTATTAGTGAATTCATAATCAATTTGATGCTTGTCTAGTAAGGCAAGTAAACGAGTAGTTTTATCTTTGTTTTCATTTTTTAAAACATAACTTTTATACTTGAAGCTTTCTGTATCAAAGAATTTTTTAAATTCAGTATTTAATGTAACAGCGTTTTTGGAGGCTATCTCTACAGTAGACAGGCCAGTAGTTTTATGATGCGCTACTCTGTCTACCAACGTAAGTTCATACCCATGATCTGTATCTACTCCTAAACCACCCATGCCACCACCAGCTTGTTCATAGGTCATTCCAATAGCACCCATATACGTTGGATACGTATCTCCATAACTAGGGTAGAGTAAATCAAAACTTTCTTTGGTAAAATATAACCATCCATTTTTATCAAAATATCGTGCGTGATTTTTTCCTATCTGGGTTTGGAAATTACGTTGCCAGTCTGTAATAATTTCATGAAAAGGCTCAGCAGCAGGAGCAAAGTAATACGGATTGTTCATAGATTGTTCGTGAAAATCTACATGAACATGTGGCATCCATTTGTTGTAAATCTTTAAGCGTTGCGTAGACTCTATTTGTGTAGCCCATGCCCAGTCTCTATTTAAATCAAATAAATAATGATTTGCTCTTCCACCTGGCCATGGTTCTCTGTGTTCTTTTGCATTTTGATCTGTAGTATAGGGTTCACTTTTTACCTGATTGTACCAATTGGCATATCTATCTCGTCCATCTGGATTAATACACGGATCTATAATTACCAAGGTGTTTTCCAACTGATCTTTTTTTGTTGTCACCAATTCATACAAGGTTTGCATGGAGGCCTCTGTGCTAGATGCTTCATTACCGTGAACATTATAACTCAACCATACAATAGCAATATCATTAATACTAGCTGGTTTTAAGCCTGTTTGACCTAGATTGTTATGTCTTATTTGTTCTATGTTTTCTATATTCTTTTTAGAAGAAATATAACTCACGTACAAAGGTCTTCGCTCATTAGTTTCACCGTATTTTTCTAATAAAACGTTGTCTAGTTGAGTACTTACATAGGTAAAATAATCTACAACTCTGTGATGGCGTGTAAACTGTGTTCCTAGTTTGTAGCCTAAAAATTCTTTAGGAGATTGAATATTTTGAGAAAAAAGAGAAGATGAACATATAATTGCCAATAGTAAAACTCTAAACTTCATAAGGTATCTAATTGATGAAAACCAAAAGTAAGGATTTATTTAGAGAAAAAGAGGCTTTAAAAAGCTGTTAGTCCGTACATTTATTAAAAGCTGACCACAAATTTAGTATTTTTGATAAATTTTTAATTTTATTGCTTTCAACCATTGCAATAAAGTGTTTTTTTAATAGCGTTATGGTATAATTTTATGAAGTTTACGCACATTCCATTTCAGAAAACAGGATTCTTTTCTAAGACAATGACTGATTATTTAGATCAGAAAGAATCGATCCAGCCGTTCTATAATAATTTTCCAGATATGGAGGGGTTTGCCGCACAAATTCAGGAGAAAGCAACATCTTTTCCACTAGCAACTAGAAAAGAATTGGTAACTGTTTTACAAGACCAGTACAGTAATGTGTCTATCTCAGATGCCACACTAGAAAATATAAAATTATTAGAAGACAAAGACACTTTTACAATTACAACAGGCCACCAATTAAACCTATTTACAGGGCCTTTGTATTTTTTGTATAAGATACTCTCTACCATTAATTTGTCAGAAACTTTGGCAGAGCAATTTCCTTTGCAACGGTTTGTTCCTGTGTATTGGATGGCTACAGAAGATCATGATTTTGAAGAAATTAATTATTTTAATTTTAAAGGTAAAAAAGTAACTTGGGATAGACCAGACGGTGGTGCCGTTGGAAGATTTTCGCTAGAAGGTCTGCAGGAGGTTTTTACTAGTTTTTCAAAACAATTAGGAGATTCTAAAAATGCAGTATTTCTATCAGAACTTTTTGAAAGAGCATATGTGTCTCATGCCTCTCTAGCTGAAGCTACTAGATATATTGCCAATGAGTTATTTAAAATGTATGGCTTGGTTATTTTAGATGCAGATGACCAACGACTGAAAAATATATTTGCTCCTATTATGAAGGATGAATTGCTTCATAAAATTTCTTGGAAAGCAGTTTCTAATACCATAACAAACTTAGAGAAGAAATATAAAATACAGGTAAACCCAAGAGAAATTAATTTATTTTATTTAACTGTAGACTCTCGAGAACGAATTATAGAAAACGAAGGACAGTATACAATTCACAACACAGACCTTGTTTTTTCGGAAGCTGAAATACTTAACGAGCTAGAGAACCACAGTGATAGATTTAGTCCAAATGTAATTATGAGGCCTCTATATGAAGAAGTAATTTTGCCTAATCTTTGTTATATTGGAGGTGGAGGTGAACTAGCTTACTGGTTGCAATTGAAAGCCTACTTTGAAGCCGTAGAGATTCCTTTTCCAATATTATTGTTGAGAAATTCAGTACAGATTGTTTCTAAAAAACAGGTTAAAAAATTACATAATTTAGATATTTCTTTTGAAGAAATGTTTATGAAACAGCATCTTTTACTTGCTAAAAAAGTTCAAGAGAACTCAGATATTCAATTTAGTTTTGCAGATGCTTCAGAATTGTTAACCCAACAATTTTTAGCCCTAAGAAGAATTGCAAATGACACAGATGTTTCTTTTATTGGAGCAGTAGATGCACAGCAAAGAAAACAACTAAAAGGATTAGAGAATTTAGAAAAACGATTGTTGCGAGCAGAGAAAAGAAAACAAGTTGATAGAACCAATAGAATTATCGCATTACAAGAACAATTATTACCCAATGAAAGCTTAGAAGAGCGTCATCGAAATTTTTCTGAGTATTATTTAGCACACGGACACGACTTAATTATCGCATTAAAAGAATCATTAAAACCACTAGAACAAGCATTTACTATCTTAGAACTCTAAATGAACTTAAAGCCGGGATTGCATCCTAGAAATAAGCACAAAAATGGTTATAACTTTGAAGTTTTAACCAAACACAATAAAAATTTAGCTTCTTTTGTTACTAAAAACAACCACGGAACTCTTACCATAGATTTTTCTGATCCAAAAGCGGTGAAAGAATTAAATAATACTTTATTAGAAGTTCATTACGGAATCAAAAAATGGGTTTTCCCAGATGAGAATTTATGTCCACCAATCCCTGGACGAGTAGATTATATGCATTATATATCAGATTTATTATCAGATTCTAATTGTGCAGAAAAGATTACTATTTTAGATATAGGTACTGGTGCAACTTGCATTTATCCATTACTAGGTGTTAAGGAGTATGACTGGAATTTTGTAGCAACAGACATAGAATTAGATTCATTAGACACAGCACATGATATCATATCTGATAACAATCTTAATTCTAAAATTACACTTAGGCAACAGTTTAATGAGGCTAATATCTTAAAAGGAATTATTGAAAAAGGAGATTCTTTTTCAGCGGTTATTTGTAATCCACCTTTTTATAAATCAGAACTGGAAGCAAAAGGAGCCAATGCAAGAAAATCTAGAAACTTAGGAAATAATGCGGTTCGTAATTTTGCAGGAAATAACAATGAATTGTGGTACCCTGGAGGTGAAAAAGCTTTTTTACATAATTATTTATATCAGAGTTCTCTGTATAAAGATACTAGTGTTTGGTTTACCAGTTTAGTATCTAAAAAAGAAACCATAGAAAGTCTGCAAAAATCTGGAGAGAAATTGAAGGTGAAAACTATGAAAATAATACCCATGCATCAAGGAAACAAGATTACTAGAATTGTTGCTTGGCAGTTTTAGATTCAATTATTGTTATTAGAGACTAACTAGAGCCTCAGTCAACTTCTATTGGTTCATTGAGGCTCTCTAAGTGAACAGCTGCTGATTTTTTTTGATCTACGTAAAAACAATGTCTTTAATCTTCCATTTTTTACAAATAAAAGATAAGATTCCGTATACTAACATGTGCACAAAAACTAAGCAGATAAATGCATAAAGAGGAACACCAAATATTTGATAGGGCCAATAGTAAGTCCAAACCCCCAGATTTATGGTAATTACTTCACCAAAAGCAGGAACAAGTAATGACAGCCAAAATGCTATAATAAGCTTGTTGCTGATGGTTTTGTTTGTTAAAAAAGCAATCAATCTAGATTCTATACTATACAGGAAATAAAAAGCCAGCATCCACGCAAAAGGAAGCCATAACGGAAGTTCTTTTGAAACTTCATGATATTTCCAATAATTATTGCCAACACCCCAGTTTTCACCAACCATTCCGCCAAAACCAGTTACTATCATTCCAATGAGTAATATCCAGTTTTTAGTTTCAGCGATGATAATATTTTTGTAAATAACATGAAGAATTTTTAAAAACAAAATAATTGCTATGATTGCATCATAAGATTTTAAGAATCCAATGAGGAACCCAGCAATACAAAGTTTGATAATGGCTTTTAGAATTTCTAAAAGAAATCCTCTATAGTTAGTTATTTGAATCATTAATATATTTTGAATGACAAAAATCATGAATTTTATTTTCCTCACAAATATTATTTTAACATTCATAAACAAATTTTGTAAATAATTAACTCAATTTACTGTTTTACTATAATAATCTTATGAAATATTAACATATTAAATCTATAGTTTTGAAGCTCACAAACTTTAAAATTTATTTTATTATGAAAAAAGTACTATTTACTACAACTCTATTGTTGTTTATTTTTGTCAGCGTGCAGAGTCAAGAAATTGAGAAAAAAAATGAGAAAAAAATAGTTTTTGGAATTACAGGCGGTTTTAATCAAAATTTCCAAACAAGTTCACCATATAGTTTTGATGGTTTAAATATGTATGTTGGTTTTTTTGCAGAGAAAAAAATATCTAACAGATTCGGATTGCAATTAGAAATATTACATACCATACAGCAAGGTTCAGGATACAACACTTTAGAATTTCCTTTTCTGGTAAAATATAAACTGAATAATAAATTTAGTTTGTATTCAGGAATTCAGCTTAATTTATTTTATCAAGATGTTTATAGTGAAGATATTTACTTTAATAAACCTAATGATTTTGCCTTAAATCTTGGGATAACTTATGATTTATCGAGTAAATGGTATATAGATGCTAGATTTATTTACAATACTAATAACGAAAAGCAATTGGGTAAAATTGTGAGAAACCATACTTTTCGTATTGGTGTTGGTTATCGTTTTTAATACAAAAACCAAAGCTAGCAACTTTGGTTTAGGGGTTATTCTCTTTTTCTTTACAACAGTTCCCACAAAATACAGTTTAAATAAAAGTATTTTGAATTTACATTTGTTATAAACATACTTCCAAAAACTATGCCACAAAAAAACCGAAGAAATCTCTTCGGTTTTTTTTAATTTAATTTTTTATAAATGGATTACTTCATCATAAGCATCAGCAACAGCCTCCATTACTGCCTCACTCATAGTAGGGTGAGGGTGAATTGTTTTTAAAACTTCATGCCCAGTAGTTTCTAGTTTTCTTCCTAATACTGCTTCTGCAATCATATCTGTTACTCCAGCACCAATCATATGGCAACCCAACCATTCTCCATATTTTGCATCAAAGATTACTTTAACAAAACCATCTGGTGTTCCAGCGGCTGTTGCTTTTCCTGAGGCAGAGAAAGGAAACTTTCCAACTTTTAACTTATAGCCTTGTTCTTTTGCTTGGTCTTCTGTAAGTCCAACAGAGGCAATTTCTGGACTAGCATAGGTACAACCCGGTATGTTTCCATAGTCTATTGCTTCAGAATGTAAGCCTGCTATTTTTTCAACACAGGTAATTCCTTCAGCTGAGGCAACATGCGCTAATGCAGGCCCCGGTACTACATCACCAATAGCATAATATCCTGGAATATTAGTTTGATACCAATCATTCACTAATATTTTGTCTCTGTCTGTAATAATTCCAACATCTTCCAATCCAATGTTTTCAATATTTGTTTTAATACCAACCGCAGAAAGCACAATATCTGCTTCTAATATTTCTTCTCCTTTTTTAGTTTTTACAGTTGCTTTTACACCCTTTCCTGAAGTATCTACAGATTCTACAGAAGCATTTGTCATTACTTTAATTCCTGCCTTTTTGAAAGAACGCTCAAATTGTTTTGAAACATCTTTATCTTCTAAAGGAACTAAATTTGGTAAATATTCTACGATGGTAACCTTCGTTCCCATGGCGTTATAAAAGTGGGCAAATTCTACACCAATAGCACCAGAACCTACAACAATCATAGAGGAGGGTTGTGAAGCTAGCGTCATCGCTTTTCTGTATCCAATTACTTTTTCTCCGTCTTGTGGTAAATTTGGCAACTCTCTAGATCTAGCACCAGTGGCTATAATAATATGATCAGCACTATACTCTGTTACAGTTCCATCATTACTAGTAACTGCAACTTTTTTTCCAGTGTTAACTTTTCCAAAACCATCAATAATATCTATCTTGTTTTTTTTCATTAAGAACTGAACACCTTTGCTCATTCCATTGGCTATATTTCTACTTCTAGTAACTACAGCGGTAAAATCTTTATCTATAGATTCAGCTTTTAAACCATATTGATCTACATGTTTTAAATAGTCATATACTTGTGCACTTTTTAACAAGGCTTTTGTTGGAATACATCCCCAGTTTAAACAAACACCTCCTAGACTTTCTTTTTCTACTATAGCAGTTTTAAAACCTAATTGAGAAGCTCTAATGGCAGTAACATATCCTCCAGGACCACTACCAACAATAATAATATCGTATTTCATAATCTTTTGTTTATTTGGTGATTGAGCAGAGCCTAAATCACTTTTTTGTAATTTTCACTTGGTGTTATTGACTCCGCTCAAGCACCATTTTTTACATTCTATTAGGAACCTGAATTCCTAACAAACTGAATGCAGATTTTATAACATTGGCCACTTTATCTGCCAATTGAACTCGTAATCTTTTTTTAATTTCATTAGACTCACCTAAAATAGAAACATTTTGATAGAATGAATTAAATTCCTTCACCAAATCATAGGTGTAATTTGCAATAAGCGCAGGAGAGTAATTATCTGCAGCTTGTTGAATTATATCTGGATACAATTCTAACTGTTTAATCAATTCTTTTTCTTTGATATGTAAAGACACACTAGAAGCATTTACTTCCTGACTGTAATCAAAGGTAGCTTTTCGTAAGATTGATTGTATTCTAGCGTAGGTATATTGTATAAAAGGTCCTGTATTTCCTTGAAAATCTACGGAGGCTTTTGGATCAAATAAAATTCGCTTTTTAGGGTCTACTTTTAAAATAAAATATTTTAATGCACCTAGACCAATGATACGGTATAAGTCAGATTTTTCTTCTTCAGAATACCCTTCTAGTTTTCCTAATTCTTGAGAAATATTCTTGGCAGTATCTGTCATTTCAACCATTAACTCATCTGCATCTACTACAGTACCTTCTCTAGACTTCATTTTTCCGGAAGGTAAATCTACCATTCCATAACTTAAATGATACAATTGTGCTGCCCATGAAAAGCCTAATTTTTTTAAAATTAAAAATAAGACTTTAAAATGATAGTCTTGTTCGTTTCCAACTGTATACACCATTCCATTAATGTCTGAATGGTCTTTTACGCGCTGAATTGCTGTTCCAATATCTTGGGTCATATACACGGCAGTTCCGTCTGAACGTAATACTAGTTTTTCATCTAGCCCCTCATCTGTTAAATCACACCATACAGATCTATCTTCTTTTTTAAAGAATACTCCGCGGGTAATTCCGTCTTCAATAACATCTTTACCCAACAAATAAGTGTTGCTTTCGTAATACAACGTATCAAAATCTACTCCTAAATTTTTATAGGTAATTTTAAAACCTTCATATACCCAGCTATTCATCATTTTCCAAAGAGCAACAGTTTCAAGCTCTCCAGCTTCCCACCTTAACAACATTTGCTGAGCTTCAATTAGAATAGGTGCCTGTTTTTTTGCATCTTCCTCAGACATTCCATCAGCAATTAAAGTGCTAATTTCTTTCTTATACTCATCATTAAATTTTACATAATATTTTCCAACAAAGCTATCACCTTTCATACCTGTTAAGACAGGAGTTTCTGAGTTGCCAAATTTTTTCCAAGCCAACATAGACTTACAAATATGAATTCCACGATCATTAATGATTTGTGTTTTATATACTTTATTTCCGGAAGCTTTTAAGATTTCTGCTACAGAATATCCTAATAAGTTGTTTCTAACATGGCCTAAATGCAGCGGCTTATTGGTGTTTGGAGAAGAATATTCTACCATCACAACATCTTTTGAGTTTGATGAAAAACCAAAATGATCTTGAGCATGTATAGTATTAAAAGATTGAAGATACACCTTGTCGGCTATCACCAAGTTTAAAAAACCTTTTACAACATTATATGCAATAACTTCTTGAATATTTTCAACTAAATACCCTCCTAAACTTTCTCCAATTTGAGCGGGATTTCCTTTTTTATATCGCAACATAGGAAATACAACAATGGTAATATCACCCTCAAAATCTTTGCGTGTTGCTTGAAATTCAACCGTAGGCAATATGGTTTCAAAAAGTGTTAAAAAACCTTCTTTTACTTTAGCTTCTAAAAGGGTTTGAATATTCATTGAGTATCTTAAATTGAAGTGCAAAATTACATATTTTATTTGTTTTTTTGATAGATGTTTACGCAGATTTTATTGGTACTTTTGCAATGCTTTAGCTTTAACACTAGATACTAATTCTAGTAGACAATTGTGTTTGCTATAGCTAGGTCAAAAACTCACTTTATTAGCATGGAAAAACGTTTAGAACAACTACCAAAATTATCTAAGGAAACCTTGCCTGAGACTAGAAAGTACTTTAAAATGCTAAAGAAGAGAACGCCTAAGAATTTAGATGTTGTGATGAAAGAGCTGCATGAAGATGAGTTTAAAAAAACAGATTGCTTGTCTTGTGGAAATTGTTGTAAAACAACCAGTCCTATATTTATAGAAAAAGATATTCAGCGTATTTCTAAGCATTTAAAGATGAAAGAACGCAATTTCATAGATCAGTATTTAGAAAGAGATCAAGATGATTTTATGGTTTTACGCACAGCACCATGTTCTTTCTTTGATGCTACTGATAATTCTTGTTTTATCTATGATGTTAGACCAAAGGCTTGTTCAGAATACCCTCATACCAATAGAAAGAAGTTTATTCAGATTACAGATTTAACACTTACCAATACAGAAGTTTGCCCAGCAGCTCATACTATTATAGAAAACTTAAAAAAACGAATTCCGTTGCACTATAATAAAAAAGTAAAACGAAGTTAAGTTATTAGTTTTATTGGCTTTAAAGACACTCTCTGTATAAGTTAAAAACTTTCTGTATTTTAGTGCAAAATTTTAGCTACTTTGGAAACTTTATTCAATTATTTTGAAACCATACCTTCTTCACATAGAAGTTTGATACTGGTTGGCGGTATTACTTTTTTTTGGCTTTTAGAAGGTGCATTGCCTTTGTTTCTTTTTAACTACAAAAAATGGAAGCATGCCATTCCTAATTTATTTTTTACAGCAACCACAGTGATCATTAATTTTTCATTAGCTTTTTTGCTGTTATTTACAGCAGATTGGGTACAGGTCAATAATTTTGGAATTATTAATTGGATGCCAGAAATGCCATTATGGTTGTATATTTTATTGGGGGTAGTTTTATTAGATTTTTTTGGAGCTTATTTAGCTCATTATACAGAACACAAGATTAAACCTTTGTGGATGATTCATTTGGTCCATCATTCAGATCATAAAGTAGATACTACAACCGCTAATAGACATCATCCTCTAGAGAGTGTAATTCGTTTTGGATTTACATTGTTTGGTGTATTGGTAGTTGGTGCTCCTATTGCTATTGTTATGATATATCAATCAATGTCTTTGGTTTTTACACAATTTAATCATGCCAATATTAAGATACCAAGATCTGTAGATAAACTATTAAGCTATGTCATCGTATCTCCCGATATGCACAAAGTACACCATCATAATTTATTACCCTATACAGATGCCAATTATGGCAATATATTTTCTATTTGGGATCGTTTGTTGGGAACTTATATGCATTTAGACAGAGAAAAAATTGTGTATGGTGTAGATACTTTTCCAGATGAAAAAACAAACTCTTCTTTGAAAGAATTGCTAAAACAACCTTTTCAGAAGTATCAAAAACCTACAAATTTAAACGAATTGTAAAAAGCCTATTGGTAGATTATATATTTTTTTCTAACAATCTTAAATTTTTCTAAGCCCTCTTGCCATGAAGCTTTAATATCTGCTTCAGAAACCCTCTCTTCTAGCTGTGTTTGAAGTTTTGTAGTTCCTGCTAATTTGGTAAAAAAAGTATTAAAAAAATTCTTAGTTCTATTTTGTTTTGTTGCCTTTATTAGCCAAGAAAGGTTTAGAGAAGTTAATTTTTTAGCGTCTCTTAAATCTTCTCCATAAGAAATCATATGAGCATGTTTTGGGAATTTTGCTCCTTCATTAGGAGTTGGTGTAAACGAGAATTTACTTTTAGTATTTAAAAAAGGAGAGCCATAAATTTGAAATTGCATGTTGGTTCCACGTCCAGCATTTACATTAGTGCCCTCAAAAAAGCACAAACTAGGGTAGAGGTTGATGGCCTTTTTATTAGGTAAGTTTGGTGAAGGTTTTATGGGTAAGTTATAGGTAGAACTATGCGTATAATTTTTTAGTTTAATAACAGTTAAAGAAGCTTTTAGTTCATTATCTAGCCATTTCTCTCCATTAATCATGAGTCCGTATTCACCAATGGTCATTCCATAAACAACAGGTACAGGATGCATTCCTACAAAACTTTTATGTGCTGATTCTAAAATTGGCCCATCTATATAATGTCCGTTTGGGTTTGGTCTGTCTAGTAATAATACAGGAATTTTAAGTTCTGCACAAGCCTCCATGACGTAGTGTAAAGTAGAAATATAGGTGTAAAATCTAGCACCAACATCTTGAATATCAAAAACCACCAGATCAATATTTTTTAATTGAGCTTTTGTAGGTTTTTTGTTTTTTCCATAAAGCGATATCAGAGGAAGTCCTGTTTTTGCATCTATTCCGTCAGCTATAGATTCTCCAGCATCTGCTTTTCCTCTAAAACCATGCTCTGGAGCAAAGACCTTTTGAATATTTAATTTTAAAGAAACCAAGCTGTCTACTAAGTGAGTATAGTTGGATCCATTAGAAATAACAGATGTTTGGTTTGCGACAATAGCAATTCTTTTCCCTTTTAATTTTGAGATGTATAAGTTTGTTTGGTCTGCACCAGTAAGGATTTTATAGGAAGATTTAGTTTCTTGAGCACAGGAAACGATTGCGGTACAAATCACAAAAAGAATAAATAAATATGTACTTTTACGTGCAGTTAAAATCATAGCATTGAATTACGAATTATTTGTAGCGAAACGTATTATCTCTGGTAAAGAGCATAAAAGTAGTATATCGTCTCCAATAATAAAAATTGCAATTGCAGCAATTTCATTAGGAGTCATTATTATGTTAATTGCTATAGCTACTGGAGACGGTTTGCGCGAAAAAATTAGGAGTAAAATGTCTGGTTTTAAAGGACATATACAAATCACAAAATACGACGCTAACAATTCTGATGTTTCTGTGATGCCTATTAGCAAAAACCAGAAATTTTACCCTACATTTTCTAACATCAAAGGAATTAAAAACGTTCAAGTTTATGCCAATCAGGTTGGTTTGATTAGAACAAAAACAGATTTTGAGGGCATTGTTTTTAAAGGGGTTTCTACAGATTATGACTGGACATTTTTTAAAGAGTATTTAATTGAAGGAAGAATTCCAGATTTTAATCAAAAACGAACCAGAGATGTTTTGTTATCTAAAACAATTGTCAATAGACTGCAATTGCAGTTAAATGATACCATAAATGTAACCTTCTTTAAAAGCAAGGCTTCTAAATTACCATCAAATAGAAAATTAGTGATTACTGGCATTTACAACACTGGTTTTTTAGAGTTTGATAAAAATATAATGATTGGTGATATTAGGCAGGTTCAACGATTGAATCGTTGGAATGAAAATGAGGTTGGTGGTTTTGAAGTTATTTTAGAAAATTTTGATGAACTGCAACAGAAAGGCACTGAAATTTATAAAGAAATTGACGCAACTTTAGATGCCACAACAATTGCTTCTAATTACCCTGGATTATTTGAATGGATAGAGCTTTTTGACAACAATACCTGGTTTATCATTATTATTATGATTTTAGTCGCTGGAATTAATATGATCACTGCCTTGTTAGTTCTTATTTTAGAACGCATTCCTATGGTAGGTATTTTGAAGGCCATGGGAAGTTCTAACTGGAGCATACGAAAGATTTTTTTATACAACGCTTCCTACTTAATTTTTGTTGGGTTATTTTGGGGAAATTTAATTGGCTTACTACTGCTTTTTTTACAGAAATATGGAAGGTTTATTACCTTAGATCCTGCCACATATTATGTTTCTGAAGTTCCTATAAGTATTGATTTTTTAACTGTTGTATTCGTAAACATAGGTACTTTGGTTTTGTGTTTTTTAATGCTCATTATCCCTTCTGTTATTATCACAAAAATTCAACCTTCCAAATCTATTCGATTTGCTTAATGATGTTCTTGTGAAAACACCAGTTCTTGAAGGTTATCTCTTAAATATTTTGTTCCTTTACAGCATAATTTAGAACAGAATGCAATACGCTAATAATATTTTAGAAACCATAGGGAATACTCCTTTAATAAAGATAAATCAGTTAACAAAAGAGTTGCCGTGTTTGGTGTTATCCAAATATGAAACGTTTAATCCTGGAAATTCTGTAAAAGATAGAATGGCTTTGCAAATGATTGAAGATGCAGAGGCAGACGGCCGTTTAAAACCCGGTGGAACTATTATTGAGGGAACCTCTGGAAATACAGGAATGGGACTAGCATTGGCAGCCATAGTAAAAGGCTATAAATGTATTTTTGTGATGGCAGACAAGCAGTCTAAAGAAAAAGTAGATATTTTAAGAGCTGTAGGAGCAGAGGTGGTAGTTTGTCCAACAGATGTAGAGCCAGACGATCCTTCATCTTATTATTCGGTATCTAAAAGATTAGGAAAAGAGACGCCTAATTCTTGGTATGTAAACCAGTATGACAATCCAAGTAATTGTAAAGCACATTTTAAAAGTACAGGCCCAGAAATCTGGGAACAAACAGCAGGTAAAATAACCCATTTTGTTGTTGGAGTAGGAACAGGAGGTACCATTTCAGGAGTTGGAAGCTATTTAAAAATGATGAATCCTGCTATTAAAATATGGGGAATAGATACCTACGGATCTGTATTTAAAAAATACCATGAAACAGGAATATTTGATGAAAAAGAGATTTATCCTTACATTACCGAAGGAATTGGAGAAGATATTTTACCACTTAATGTAAACTTTTCTTTAATAGACGGTTTTACCAAAGTAACCGATAAAGATGCGGCCATATACACTCAAAGGCTCGCCAAAGAAGAGGGAATGTTTTTAGGGAATTCTGCAGGTGCTGCTATTAAAGGGCTCTTGCAATTAAAAGAACATTTCACAAAAGATGATGTAGTGGTGGTGTTATTTCATGATCATGGAAGCAGGTATGTTGGTAAAATGTTTAATGATGATTGGATGCGAGAACAAGGGTTTATCTAACTCACATTAACAGTCAAAGATCAAAAAATAAAGAAATAACAAAGAATCAAGTAAGATTACTATATTTATAATCATAATCAAATCACAAAATATGAAAATTTTTAAAGTCATCGTTTTTGCATTGTTGATTGCATCTTGCAATAACAAACAAGAACCAACAAACAATCTTATGAATTATTCAGATGAAATTTTGGAAAAAGCTCAGGCAATTCACGATCGAGTATTGGTCTTAGATACTCATGTAGATATTAGCGTAACTAATTTTACTGCCGATAAAAATTATACAAAAGACCTAGGAAATCAAGTAAACCTGCCTACAATGGAAGCTGGTGGTTTAGATGTTGCTTGGTTTATTGTGTATACAGGACAAGGAGTATTAACACCAGAAGGATACGACAAAGCCTATGAAAATGCCATTAGTAAATTTGATGCAATTCATAGGTTAACCAAAGAAATTGCACCAGAAAGAATAGGTTTAGCAGTGAGTTCTGCAGAGGCAAAAGAATTACACGCTTCTGGAAAGAAGATTGCCATGATTGGAGTAGAAAACGCCTATCCTTTAGGAACAGATATCTCTAGAGTAAAAGAATTTTATGATAGAGGTGCTAGATACATGTCTTTATCTCACAATGGCCACAGTCAGTTTTGCGATTCTAATACGGGAGAGAAAGATAGTTTGTGGGTAGATAAAGGAGTAAGTGATCTAGGTAAGCTAGTGATTAAAGAAATGAACAAATGGGGTATTATGATAGATGTTTCTCATCCGTCTAAACAATCTATAAAAGACATGATTACCTTGTCTAAGGCTCCTATCATAGCTTCACATTCATCTGCAAGAGCTCTGTGTAACCATAGTAGAAATTTAGATGACGAGCAGTTAGAATGGATGAAATCTAACGGAGGTGTTGTGCAAACAGTTGCATTTAGTTCGTATGTGAGTACAGAAAAGCATTCAGCACATGCAGCTGCACTTAGTGAAAAAGTTACAACCTTGGCTAAAGAAAGGGGTCTTGAAATGAAATCTTGGGATGAAATTAGAAAACTAGAAGCTACAGAAAGAGATCGTTATATGAAAACATACAGAGCTATGTCTAAAGAAGCAGCTGCTATGATGTCTGATGAAGACCCTAAACCGGTAGATGTTGCAGATTTTGTAGATCATATAGATTATTTAGTGAAAAAAATGGGCTTAGACCATGTAGGAATAAGTTCAGATTTTGATGGAGGTGGAGGAATCTACGGATGGAACGATGCTTCTGAAACTTTAAATGTTACTGCAGAATTAGTAAAAAGAGGATATACAGAAGCTCAAATTGCTCAATTATGGAGTGGTAATTTACTTAGAGTGTTAGATGATGTTTCAGCTATAGCAAAGGAATTACAAGCAGCAGACAAGGCGTAAAAAAATATTAGAATATAGTATGAAATTCAAAAACCATCTCCAAAGGAGATGGTTTTTTCAAACTAAAACTAATCAAATTATTTTTTAAAAAATCAAATAATAATGCTTAATTAGTTATTATTCAAGTATTGTGCCAAAAAATAGTAAATGGTGTTATTACACTTAAAAAAACATCATTTTCACATTTTTTTAACGTAATTCTAGAAATTTTAAAAAATTTGAATTTATTGTTCTCAGAAAAAAAAAAATTTCTGAAAGTCTTTTACTCACTTATTTAGCGTGCTTATGCGCTTTATAAGAAGAACGAACCAAGGCACCACTTTCTACATACATAAAGCCCATTTCTAGGCCTAAGGTTTCGTATTTTTTAAACTGATCTGGCGTAATAAACTCTTTTACAGGTAAGTGTTTTTTTGTAGGTTGTAAATATTGTCCAATTGTTAAAACATCCAAGCCTACTCCTTGTAGATCTTTCATAGTTTGAATCACTTCTTCTTCTGTTTCACCAAGACCTAACATTAAGCCAGTTTTAGTTCTCATTCCTTTTTCTTTAAGGTATTGTAAAACCCCTAGGCTTCTGTCATATTTTGCTTGAATACGAACTTCTCGGGTAAGTCTACGAACTGTTTCCATATTGTGAGAAACCACTTCTGGGTGTACTGCTATAATTCTATCTATTTGTGAAGTTTTTCCTTGAAAATCAGGAATCAATGTTTCTAGAGTTGTATTAGGGTTTGCTCTTCTAATGGCATCTACAGTTTCTGCCCAGATAATAGACCCTCCATCTTTTAAATCATCTCTATCTACAGAAGTAACTACGGCATGTTTAATGCCCATAATTTTAATTGATCTTGCTACTTTTTCTGGCTCATCCCATTCTACTGTTTCGGGTCTTCCGGTTTTTACACCACAAAAACCACAGGATCTGGTACAGATGTTTCCTAAAATCATAAAGGTAGCAGTTCCTTCACCCCAGCACTCTCCCATGTTAGGGCAGCTACCGCTAGTGCAAATAGTATTTAATTTATATTTATCTACTAAGCCTCTTAGTTCTGTGTATTTTTTACCCACAGGTAATTTTACACGCAACCAGTCTGGTTTTTTTACTCGCTTAGGAATTACAGCAGTATCGTTTGCCATTTTTATGATAATTTATGATGCAAAGTTACGAAGAAAACAATTAAAAACTCAATAAGAACCATGCACTAAATCCTACTAAAAAAATAATTCCACAGATACTTAAGATTTTCAAATATATAGAAGGCCTATGTTCTTTAGGTGTGTGTTTTCCAGTAATTAAAATATAGTTTAAAATAGCATAGAATGGTGCTGTTAAAAAAGAAAGTATGGTTCCTATTTTAACCATCAAGCCCATATTATCACTAAAGTATTTTAAAATTATAAAGGTTCCTAAACTCAGTACTACTATCCAAAACCAGTAGTTCAATTTTATTTTTGTAGGAAACAACAATTCATTGGCTTTAGACATAGCTCTTGGTGATGCATCTAAAGCAGTAATAGTGGTGCTAAACATGGTGGTTAAAGCTGCAATTGCAATAAATACATAAGCAAAATTTCCTAAATTCTTGGTATATAGCTCTATCAATTGTCCAGCAAAAACACCTCCTTTGTTAGAAAAACTTTGTTCAGAATTGTGCATTACTAAAGCTCCTAATATTAAAAAACAGGCTGCTAAGAATATGGTGCCAATATAGCCAACGTTAAAATCGAATATAGCTTGTTTAGGCGTTATTTTTTGATGTGATATTTTCTCTTTTTCTACAGACCAAATAGATTGCCAAATAGAAATATCTAAAGATGTTGGCATCCAACCTAAAAAGGCAATTAAAAAGGTAATTTCAATAGTTCCTTTTGGAATCACTTGTTCAAAACTAAAAGCTTGATTGTTTTTTAATAATGCAGCAGTTACGGCAAATAATGTGCATATGGTTAGTAATAAAATTACATATTTCATTAAACCATCTAGCAATTTGTATTTTCCTACTAGCAAGATAATCATGCTGCTAATTGTAATGAGTACAGACCAAGTAAATAAATCAAAAGTTCCAAAAATATTGATAGCCAAACCAGCTGTAACTATAGTCACTGCAGCTTGAATAATAAACATGGTTAAAAAGCTAATAGCAAAACTAATAGCTAAAACTACTTTTCCTAATTTTTTATATCCATCTAATAATGTTTCTCCTGTAGCAGCTGCATATCTGGGGCCAAATTGAAAAAAAGGATATTTAAAAATAGTAGCTAAAAGTAATACCCATAGTAATCCAAAGCCAAAATCTGCACCAGCCCTCGTAGATTGTACCAAATGAGAAACACCAACCGCTGCACCTGCAAAAAGTAATCCAGGACCTAAAGATTTAAAGATGTTTTTTTTCATTCAGATTTCTTTATAATCTCTGCCAATAGCTTTTTAGCACGTAATAATTTTACTTTTACATTGTTCATCGGTTCATTAATTTCTTGAGAAATTTCTTTATAACTCAATTCTTTAAAAAAACGCAAATGAATCACCTCTTGGTATTTTGGTTTCAGTTGTTTAATATCTAGCAACAGCTTGGCTAAGTTTTGTTCGGTAATAATTTTGTCTTCAGGTGTAGGATTGTCGTCAACAATCTTGTACGCTTCAGCTTCTTGTTCTTCACTAGTAGCTGTATTGATAGATTTTTTATTTCTTCTAATAAGATCTATGTGTATGTTTTTTGAAATGGTAATTAACCAGGTCTTAAACAGGTATTTTTCATCAAAAGTGTTAATCTTGTTAAAGGCTTTCGAAAAGGTTTGAATGGTAATATCTTCAGCGTCATTTTCATTGTGAGTTCTCTTTAGCTGATAGTTGTAGACATTAGACCAAAAGTGATGCAATAGAAAGTTAAAAGAACCTTGGTTTCCTTCTTTTGCTTTCTGAATGTAAGTAGCCAATATTTCTTTTGTTATTTCCAATGCGTAGGTTTTGAAATAGAGTTGGTTATAAATATAACAAATTGAAATAGAACTAAAAATAATTCTAAAAATGGCAAAAAATAAAGAAGGCTAGTTTCTTTTAATTGTTTAGCAGAAAAACCAACAATTAAATAGGTAAAAACCACATAACTTACTGCAGTGCAAATTGTTATAGCATCTGGCTTACATACCAATACAAAGGGAACTAATAGAAAAAAAAGGAGTTTAGAACTATAAAATAAGCCCAAGAAAAATTGATGTTTAAATGTATAATGTGAAGCCGTAGTTACATGTCTTCTTTTTTGACGAAACCATTTTTTTAGACTAGTTGGAGCTTCAGAAAACGTAAAGCTATTAGGGGCTAAAGCAATTGTTGTATTTGATGAAGTTGCTGCGTCTCTAATAAATAAATCATCATCTCCAGACCTAATTTGCATATGATTTATAAAACCATTAACTCTAAAAAACTCATTTTTTGTATAGGCTAAATTTCTTCCAACAGCCATATATGGTGTATTTAATTTGGCATATGAAAAATACTGAATAGCAGAAAGCAATGTTTCAAACCGTACTAGTAGATTTACAAAAGAATGTTTTTTAGATAAATAGGCTCCATAGCCTATTACAATAGATTTAGATTCAGAAAAAAGAACACTCATCTCTTGAATCCAATTTTTTGAAGCAGGAATACAATCAGCATCTGTAAAAAGTAACTGCTCGTGATTGGCAGCCTTAATTCCAAGCGTTAATGCATATTTTTTATTTCCCCAAAAAGCTTCGTTATTTTGCACATTTACAACTGTAATTCTAGAATCATTTTCTTTAAATTTTTTCATTACCTCTAATGTTTCATCATTTGAAGCATCATTAATTAAGACCAATTCATAGTGACTATAGTCTTGCTCTAGAAGTAAAGGGACGAGTTTATTTAAATTAATGACTTCATTTTTTGCGCAAACAATAACAGATACTGGAAGACACTCATCAAGAGGTTTTTTAGTTGTTTTGTGAAGTAGAAATGGAATAAAAGAGATGTAATAACAAAGTTGAGTAACTGTAACAGCTACAAAAATGTAGAATAAAACAGTAATGATCATTAAGAGTTAATTATGAGTTGGTTCTGCACAATCCTCAAACTGATCTGCTGTCTTGCCACAAAAACCACAGGCTTCACCATTTTTATTTAATAGTGGGTTTTGACTAGCGCAAGTTCCAGCAAATTCACCATCTTTTTTTGCCCAAATTTTTATAGCGATTCCTGCTACACCTAATGCTAACAGCCCTATGGTTAATAAAATAAGTTTCATTTGATTCTTTTGTTATAGCTTACAAAGATACTCATTCTTCTAGAAAAACAGCCGAATTAGCTTGTGTTATTGCAAGTTTTTCATACTTTAACCAACTGTGAATTACATTATTTTTTGATCAACCAAGAAGAATTTATAGAAAATTTAAAATAAGGCAACCAAGTAGCTTTTAGTCTACATTATAGATGATTATCAGCAAAAGGTTTTTCATACCTGTATTTCATTTGTGCCCAATAAAGAAGATGCTGAAGATATTGCTCAAGAAGTTTTTTTAGAAGTATATAAATCTATTGGAAAGTTTAAAGGAAATTCAAAACTTTCTACTTGGATCTATAAAATTTGCACAAATAAATGCTTGGAATTTATTCTAAAAAAAAATGCAAAAAAAAGACTTGTTTTTATAGAGCGTATTTTAGGAAATGAAATTCCAATGCATAAAAAACAATAACTAATTAACCAATTCTTTCATTCATTATTTAACTCATTCAATGACATTTACTTCAATGTCTAAAGTAATCTCAAAAGTAGCTAAAATAGTTTCTTGAATTTTTTTAGCAAGTTTATAAATATCTGCACCACTAGCATTATTATAATTAACTAAGACCAGCGCTTGTTTTTCATGAACCCCACAGTCTCCAAAACGCTTTCCTTTAAAACCAACTGTTTCTATTAACCATCCTGCAGGTATTTTATAAGAAAAAGTAGTATCTTTTTTATTTGTTGCTGCTATTTTATAAAACGGAATATTGGGATATTTATCTTGTAGTTTTTTAAATTGCTTTGATGAAATTACTGGGTTTTTAAAAAAACTACCACTATTTCCAATCTTTTTAGGATCAGGTAACTTAGACTGTCTAATAAAAATTACTGCATCAGATATGTCTTTGATTGTTGGATTGATAATATTTTTAGTAGCCAATTCTTGCTCAATAGCACCATAATTAGTGTTTAATTGATGTTGCTTTTTGCTAAGTTTAAAGCTAACAGAAGTAATAACAACCTTTGCTTTTAATTCATTTTTAAAAATAGAATTTCTATATTCAAACGCACAGTCTGCATTGGAGAACTCAACTCTTTTTGTAGTACTGATGTCTATTCCTTCAACCTTGGTAATCACATCTTTTACCTCTACACCATAGGCACCAATATTTTGAATTGGTGAGGTTCCTACATGGCCAGGAATTAAAGAAAGGTTTTCTAGACCACCATAATTTTGAGAAATACACCACAACACAAAATCATGCCAATCTTCACCAGCATTTACTGTTATATGAACATCATTTTCATTTTCACGATCTATAGAAATTCCTTTAATATTAATATGTACAACAAGCTTGTTAATATTCTTAGTAAGCAACATATTGCTTCCCCCACTCAATAAAAAAACATCTTTTTCTTGTGTTAAAATTTCTTGTAAGCTGTAAAAACTATCTACAAAAACAAATCTACTAGCTGTTACATCTATTCCAAAGGTGTTATAAGGTTTAAGAGATATGTTTTGTTGTATATTCAAATCTTTATTTTTTATGAGTACACTTGTTTTGAATTGTAATATTATTGTCTTCGATTCAAATCAAACTTACATTTTTTATTTGTGATAGGTATCCAGTGCTATTTTTAAAATTTCTACACACCTAATTAAATCTTCTTTGTTTAAAACATAGGCCATCCTAACTTGATTTTTTCCTTCGTCTTCAGTAGAATAAAAACCACTGGCCGGAGCCACCATTAACGTTTCATTATTGTGGTGAAATTCTTCTAACATCCAACGAGCAAAATCATCAGTATCATCTACGGGTAATTCTGCAACACAATAAAAAGCACCCTTTGGATTGGCAACTTTTACACCACTTATTTTTTCTAATTCAGTAATTAGTGTATTTCTTCTAGCAACATATTCTTCTATCACCTCATCGAAATAACTTTGTGGAGTGTCTAAAGCGGCCTCACTAGCTAAAAGAGCGAAGGTTGGCGGGCTTAATCTTGCCTGTGCAAATTTGATAGCTGTATTCATGAAATTCTTATTTTTAGAAACAATACAACCAATTCTTGCTCCACACATACTATAGCGCTTAGAGACAGAATCTATCATAATAGCATGTTCTTCTAAACCAACCTCAGACATTACAGAAAGATGTGTTTGACCGTCATAGGTAAACTCTCTGTATACCTCATCTGCAATTAAAAATAAATCGTGTTTTAACACAAGTTTTTTTAATTTTTGAATTTCCTTTTTACTGTAAAGATATCCGGTTGGGTTTCCAGGGTTGCAAATTAAAATTGCTTTCGTTTTTGGTGTTATTAATTTTTCAAAATCATCAATATTTGGCAAGGCAAAATTATCTTCAATTTTTGAAATTACAGGAACTACGGTGACTCCAGATGCAGTTGAAAATCCATTATAATTTGCATAGAATGGTTCTGGAATAATAATTTCATCACCTGGGTCTGTAATACTACCCATGGTAAACAACAAGGCTTCAGAACCACCGGTGGTAGCAATAATATCTTGTGCATGTATATGAATGTTATTTTTTTTATAATAGTTAGCTAGCTTTTCTCTGTACTGTTCAGATCCCTCAGATCTAGCATAAGAAAGTACTTCTATGGTGTTGTTTTTTACAGCGTCTAAGGCAACTTTAGGTGTTTTAATATCTGGTTGACCTATATTTAAATGGTACACCTTTGTTCCCTTTTTTTTGGCAGCTTCAGCATAAGGAACTAATTTTCTAATAGGAGATTGAGGCATTAGTCCTCCTTTTTTTGATATTGATGGCATTTTTAGTTAAATTGAATTTCTTGTGCAAATTTGCAAAATATATTTTATAAACGACTAGTTTTAAAATAGTCATTATAGCATTGCTATTTATATTCTTATCTAATCTTTTTAAAATGTGTATATTTAGTTATTACATAAAAATCACCATTCATTAAAAAAAAACAATTCATACTCCTTATTTCACTATTGACTGTTATATCTTCTATGATTGGTCAACAACGAGGTTTTCATTTTATCAATAAAGAAAAAAACTATGTAGATTTAGATTTTCAATTAATCAATAATATTATAGTAATTCCTATAGAAATTAACAAAAAAAAGCTAAATTTTATATTAGACACAGGAGTTAATAAAACCATTGTCTTTAGTTCTTCAAAAGCAGACACAATTTCATCAGATATTGACCAAAAGTTTAAATTAAGTGGCCTGGGTAAAGGCTTGCCAATAGAGGCTATAGTGTTAAAGAATAATATCTTTAAAATTAAAAACTTAATTAGTAGAAATAATAATGTCTTTGTTGTTTTAAAAGATAATTTCGATTTTTCATCTAAAATGGGAATTACCATACATGGTGTTATTGGATTTGATCTTTTAAAAAATTTAATTTTAAGAATAAATTTTAAAAGTAAAAAAATTCGTTTTTATAAACCAGCTACTTTTAAGTATAAAGAATGTAAAAAATGTGAAACTTTTGCGCTTACCATTTTTCAAAAGAAGCCATATATAGCTGCAAGTATAGTTCTAAATCAAAATTCAAAAAAGATTCCAGTTAATATGCTCTTAGATTCTGGAGGGTCCGATGCCATATGGTTGTTTGAACATAGTAGAAAAGATATTACAACACCAGAGGTATATTTTACTGATTTTTTAGGAGTAGGCTTAAGTGGTACTATTTATGGAAAACGAAGCAGGCTTTTTTCTTTAACTATAGGTAGGTTTTTATTTAAAAACCCCACGGTTTCATTTTTAGACAGTATTTCATCAAAAAAAGCAAGACAGTATAATGAAAGAAATGGTAGTATTGGAAATGATATTTTAAAACGCTTTAAAGTATGGATAGATTATCCAAATAAAAAGCTAACGCTTCATAAAAATGGTTCTTTTACCACTGGATTTAATTATAACATGAGCGGAATAGAAGTGGTATATGATGGAAAGATATTGGTTAAAGAAGCTTCAAGAAATTCTGCAGAAAGTTTTGGAAACACACCAGACCCAAATAGTGCAAGAAATTCTGTTAGTATTATTACAAATTATGTATATAAATTTAAACCAAGTTTTAAGATAAACGAAGTTTTAAAAGGGTCTCCTGCCGATATTGCAGGAGTTCTTAAAGATGATATTATAATGAAAATAAATGGGAAAACGGTATACAATTATAAGCTAGAAGATATCATCGCCAGTTTTCAAGAAGAAGATCAAAAAATAATTCGCCTAACAGTTTTACGTGGTGTGAATATACTCACCATTAACTTTAAGCTTAAAAAGATTATTTAATTATCTTCTGACAGCATGCTTTTTTTCTTTTCTAAAGATGTTGTTTTTTCAACATAGCCTTTAATTTTCACCATTTTACGTTCGTTTTTTGCATTGGAGAAAATAGTGATCGCTTTAGAAAATCCACCTGGTCTTTTTGTATCGTAAGCAACTTCAATTTCACCTTTTTCACCGGGCATTATAGGTTGGTCAGGTTTTTTGGGAACAGTACAACCACAAGAGGCTTGAACTCTAGTAATAATTAAAGGAGACTTTCCTATATTGGTAAATTCAAATACTCTAACACCATTTGCTCCTAAAGTAATTTTACCGTAATTAATTGTTTCGGTAATAAATTTAAATGCTGGTTTTAAATCATCTGCTTCTTGTGCAAAAGAAATGCTGCTGAAGAATAAAAAAATGATAAATGTGTGTAGGTTTTTCATAAGATTTACTGTATTCATAAAATATTAAAACAAATTTAATCAAAAAAAGTTCAACAGACTTTCAAATACTACAGATAATTGTACTTTTGTGTGCTATAGGTAAAAGCAAAAGAGGTATGAGTATCCCATCAAAATATGATGCAAGTTTAGTAGAAAGTAAGTGGTATGACTACTGGATAAAACACAATTATTTTCATTCAGAAGTAGATGACAGAGAGCCTTATACCATTGTAATTCCTCCACCAAACGTAACCGGAGTATTGCATATGGGACATATGCTAAACAATACTATACAAGATGTGCTAATTAGGCATGCTCGTTTATTGGGTAAAAATGCTTGCTGGGTTCCTGGTACAGATCATGCTTCTATAGCTACTGAAGCCAAAGTGGTTGCAAAATTAAAAGAACAAGGAATCGATAAAAACAATCTCACACGTGAAGAGTTTTTAGCACATGCTTGGGAATGGAAACATGAATATGGTGGTATTATTTTAGATCAACTTAAGAAGCTAGGAGCTTCTTGTGATTGGGAAAGAACTACTTTTACTATGGATCCAGAAATGTCAGAATCTGTTATAAAAGTTTTTGTTAATCTGTTTAATAAAGGATTGATTTACAGAGGTTTTAGAATGGTAAATTGGGATCCAGAAGCCAAAACAACCTTATCTGATGAGGAGGTAATTCACGAAGAAAGACAGGGGAATTTATATTACTTAAATTATAAAATTGAAGGAAGTGAAGATGTATTAACTATTGCAACAACACGTCCAGAAACTATTTTTGGCGATACAGCTATATGTATAAACCCAACAGATAAGCGTTTCACGCATTTAAAAGGGAAAAAAGTAATAGTTCCTTTGTGTAATCGTGTCATTCCAATTATTGAAGATGAATATGTAGATATTGAATTTGGAACAGGTTGCTTAAAAGTTACACCAGCACATGATGAAAATGACAAAGTTTTAGGAGATAAACACGCATTAGAAGTAATAGATATTTTTAATGATGATGCCTCTTTAAATTCATTTGGCTTGCATTATGAAGGAAAAGATAGATTTGTTGTACGTAAAGAAGTTACAAAAGAATTAGAAGAAAAAGGATTTTTGTTAAAAACAGAAATTCATACCAATAAAGTTGGAACCTCAGAAAGAACCAAAGCAGTTATAGAGCCAAGATTGTCTGATCAGTGGTTTTTAAAAATGGAAGATTTGGTAAAACCAGCGATTAATGCGGTTTTAGGAGATGATACTGCCATTAATTTGTATCCTAAAAAATTTGAAAACACCTACAGACATTGGATGGAAAATATTCGCGATTGGAATATTTCTCGACAGTTATGGTGGGGTCAACAAATTCCTGCCTATTTCTATGGAGACGGCAAAAATGATTTTGTAGTTGCAGAAAGCAAAGAAGAAGCCTTTGAATTGGCTAAAAAGAAACTAGCGGTTTCTTCAAACGAGGCAGAGAAGTCATTTTCAATTGATGACTTACGTCAAGATGAAGATGCTTTAGATACCTGGTTTTCTTCTTGGTTGTGGCCAATGTCGGTTTTTGATGGCATCAGAAATCCAGAAAATAAAGAAATTAATTACTATTATCCAACAAACGATTTAGTAACTGGGCCAGATATTTTATTTTTCTGGGTAGCTAGAATGATTATTGCTGGGTATGAATACAAAGATAAAAAACCATTTCAGAATGTTTATTTAACAGGATTGGTTCGCGATAAACAACGTCGTAAAATGTCTAAATCTTTAGGGAATTCTCCAGATGCGTTAAAATTGATTGACACCTATGGTGCAGATGGGGTTAGAGTAGGTTTGTTGTTAAGTTCTGCTGCAGGAAACGATTTAATGTTTGATGAAGATTTATGTCAGCAAGGAAAACAGTTTGCCAATAAAATTTGGAATGCATTCCGTCTAATTAAAGGTTGGGAGATAGACAAAAGTTTACCGCACCCAGCAACAGCTAGTATTGGTTTGGCTTGGTATGAAGCTAAATTTCAAAAAACTTTGGCAGAAATAGAAGATCATTTCTCTAAGTATCGTTTATCTGATGCCTTAATGACAATTTATAAATTAATTACCGATGATTTTTCTTCTTGGCTATTGGAGATTGTAAAACCAGCATATCAGCAACCAATTGATGCAACTACCTTTTATGAGGTTCTTAGAATTTTAGAAAATAATTTAAAAATATTGCATCCATTTATGCCTTTCTTAACCGAAGAAATATGGCAATACATAGCAAATAGAACCCCAGAAGAAGCATTAATTATTGCAAAATATCCAGTTCAAAGTGAGTTTGATGCAGAAATTATTTCAAAATTTGATACAGCCACAGCAATTATTTCTGGAATTAGAACCATTAGAAAAGATAAAAACATTTCATTTAGAGATTCTATTGAGTTGTTTGTTATAAACAGAGAAAAAACTAACCATCAATTTAATACGCTAATTCAGAAACTAACCAACACATCTAAAATAACAGAGGTGTCAGAAAAAGTTGAAGGTGCTTCATTTAGAATAAAGTCTAATGAATACTTTGTTCCTATTTCCATAGAAAATATTGATGTACAAGCAGAAATTACGAAGTTAGAGGCTGAATTAAAGAGAGCAAAGGCTTTTCTTTTTGGAATTCAAAAGAAATTATCTAACGAGCGTTTTGTAAAAAACGCACCCGAGCAAGTAATTATATTAGAACGAAAAAAGGAATCTGATACTGTAGCCAAAATACAGACAATACTATCTAGTCTAGATAGTTTAAAGTTATAGGGTAATAAAACATTCTAAAAATTTATTATTGAGCTGCTTTTTTTTAGACTTTTTTAGTTTACCGTATACTAGTACTATGTTTATAGATTTTTTTTATTAAGTATTCTGAAATAGTTTTGTTGATTGTATCTAATTTTTTTGTAGTTTTATTCAAAATTTAATTTAAAACAGACAAACGTGAAAACCTCCCAAAAACACACTTGCGCTATTGCTCTTTCTGTTCAACATTTAGGTGACAAATGGTCACTTTTATTATTGAGAGATATGATCGTGCACAAAAAAACAAGATTTAAAGAATTTAGAAGCTCAAAAGAAAAAATTGCTACCAATGTTCTTACCAACCGATTAAAACATTTACAAGCAGAAGGCTTTATAAAAAAATTAGATCCTTTAGGAACTAAAAAGAGTACTCGTTATATAGCTACAGACAAAGGAATTTCTTCATTACCTATCATTATTGAATTATATTTATTTTCTATTCAATCTATAGATGAGTCTATTTTAGATGAATCTCAGTTGAGAATTAAAGATGAAATATGTAATGATCGTGCTTTTTTTGAAGCAAAAAGAAAAGAAGCGTATCTAGATTTTATTACTGATTTAAAGCAGTCATTAGAAGTATCTAACCTGTTAGTTGAAGCAAGTTAATAAATTTGCTAAAGTCATTTCAGCAAAAGCATATTCAGAATTTTTAATGTTTCTTAAACACATAATAAATACTCATATTTTTTTAAATGTGAGTATTCTTTCTAAATGTTTAAGAATTAAACGAGTGCTTCGCGTAAAACGGTAATAGGGTGCTTAGCAATTCGTTTAGTTCCATCATAAATCTGATGACGGCAACTTGTTCCAGCAGCTACAATTTCTATTTCTTTTGAGGTATTTCTTATCTTGGGAAATAGTGTGTCTTCTCCGACCTGCATGCTTACCTTATAATGTTCTTTTTCATAACCAAAAGAACCTGCCATTCCACAGCAGCCAGTATTCATAATAGTAGGTTTGTAGTTTTTAGGAATATTTAAAATTGAAAAAGTAGCATGGGTGCTAGACAAGGCTTTTTGATGGCAATGCCCATGTATTTTAATAAGCTTTTTTTCGGTAGAAAATTGATTGGTTCTAATAGTTCCTTTTTCGAATTCTTTTAGTATAAATTCTTCTATTGTAAAGGTGTTTTTAGAAATAATAGTAGCTGAGTTCACATCATCAGCCAGACGAATATACTCATCTCTAAAAGTTAAAATAGCAGAGGGTTCTATGCCAACAAGAGGTGTTTGTTCAGTAATCAATTCTTTAAAAATAGCAACATTTTTATTTGCAATAACTTTTGCTTCTTTTAAAAACCCTTTAGAGATAAAACTTCTTCCACTTTCTGAGTGGTTTATAAAAGTTGGGTTGTAGCCCAATCTTTTTAGTACGGTAATGGTATCTTTTCCAATATCTGTATCATAAAAATTGGTAAATTCATCACAGAAAACATATACAATTTTTTGACTGCTAGAATGGGTTTGTTTTTTATACCAAGCTTTTAAGGTTTTTGGTGTTAATTTTGGAACGCTGCGTTTTAATGAAATACCCATAATAGACTTTGTTAAATAAGTATTTAACACTAAGTTGGTAAGACCAGGAACCAGACTTCCTATTTTGTTGTATTTAACATTATTTGCAAACATAGAATTTCTAAAAGAATAGCCATTTTCTTCTTGATATTGATATAGGAACTCACTCTTTAGTGCAGCAACATCTACATTACTTGGGCATTCTGATGCACAGGCCTTACAACTTAGGCAGAGATCAAAAACCTCTTTAAGTTCTTGATGGTTAAATTTATTTGCTTGTTCAGAATTAGTTAAAAACTCACGTAAAGTGTTGGCTCTGGCTCGTGTAGTGTCTTTTTCATCTTTGGTAGCTCTGTAACTAGGACACATAGCCCCACCTGCAGAAGCAGGTTTTCTGCAATCTCCAGAACCATTGCATTTTTCTGCTAATTTTAGAATTCCTTGATTGTCTGAAAAATCTTGAATTGTTTTTATTTCAGGCTCATTTCTATCAACGTCATATCGTAAACTTTTATCCATTGGAAAAGCATCTGTGATTTTTCCTTGGTTAAAAATATTGTTTGGATCAAATGTTTTTTTGATACGTCTCAATAATTGATAGTTAGTTTCTCCAATCATTAATGGAATAAATTCTGCACGTACAATTCCATCTCCATGTTCACCACTAAAAGATCCTCCGTATTTTTTTACCAATAGTGCAGTTTCAGTAGTTATTTTTCTAAACAAAGAAACATCCTCAGACTTTTTTAAATTTAAAATTGGACGCAAATGTAATTCACCAGCTCCAGCATGAGCATAATACACTGCTTTTTGCTGATACTTGTCCATAATTTTGGTAAACTCTTCAATATAGTTTGGAAGATCGTTTAAATCTACTGCTGTATCTTCTATACAGGCCACAGCTTTTTTGTCACCAATAATATTTCCTAACAATCCTAGTCCAGCTTTTCGTAAATCAAACATACGTTTGATATCTTCTCCTATTACTTTAGGGTGATGATATCCAAAATTCTTGTTGTCTAAATCAGCAATTAATTTATCTGCTTTGTTCTGAGCTTCTTCTATAGAGTTCGCAGAAACTTCAAACATTAAAATTGCCTCGGGATCTCCTTGAATAAAGAAACGATTCTTAGACTGTTCACGATTATTTTTAGTACAATCTAAGATAACTTTGTCCATTAATTCACAAGTAAATAACTCGTGATTCATTGCTAAAACTGTTGCTTTTAAGCTTTCGTTGATGCTTTTAAAATGAGACGCAACAATTACACTTTCTTTAGGTTGAACTATATCTAATTGCAAAGTAATAGCTGTTGAAAACACCAAGGTGCCTTCACTACCTGATAATAGTTTAGCAATGTTTATAGTAGCCTCTAGACCGCCAAATAAATCTGAAGCAAGTAATTCGTCTACTGCATATCCAGTATTTCTTCTGTGGATACTAGGTTTTGGAAATTGACTTTTTATTTCTTGTTGAACTTGTTCTTGTGAAAGTTCATTGTAAATAGAAGCATAAATTTTTCCCTCTAAAGACTGCTCTTGAGTTTTTAATTTAAATTCTTTAGAAGTTAGTTCCTTAAAACAAACCAAGGACCCATCACTTAATACTCCATCAATTTGTAAAACTTTATCTCTAGTTACTCCGTATCTAATAGAGGTGCTTCCAGAAGAATTATTACCTACCATCCCTCCAATCATACATCGATTTGATGTAGAGGTGTTTGGACCAAAAAAGAGTCCGAAAGGTTTTAAAAATAAATTCAATTCATCCCTAACAACTCCAGGTTCTACAGTAATGGTTTTATTGAGTTCATCAAAAGCGATGATGTTTGTGAAATGTTTGGAAACATCAACAACAATTCCATCCCCAACACACTGCCCTGCTAATGAGGTTCCTGCTGTTCTAGGAATTAATGTAACTTTATTTTGTGTTGCAAATTCAATTAAAAGCTGAAGATCTTTTTCATCTTTAGCAAAGGCAACTGCTAAGGGTATTTTTCTGTATACAGATGCATCTGTAGCGTATAGAGCTTTATGTAAATTATCATAAACAAGAGATCCAGTTAATCTGTCTTTAAGTTCTTGTAATTTTTTGTCATCAATCATATGCTACATTTGAACATTTTGGTCTTCCGGGAATTGACCTGGAATATCGTTCTTATTTTCGTCTAGCATTTCACGTAAATCTATTTCTATACCTCTTGAAATGGTGGAGATAGGAACATCATTTGGACCACCTTCAAAAGGGTTCTCTCCAATTCTGGCCATGCGCTCCATAATATGAAATGCCCAAGAAACACAAGCACAAAAAGGAACAGATAACCATATGAAATAACTTCCCACGGAAGGATGGTCTATACTGATGTATTTTGCGATGTCTGCAAATTCAGAAACAATACCAAAAGGAAGTAATACAACAAATAATTTCACTAGATAGTAGGCTAAACTTGCATATTGTCTTGGATAAGGAAAATTTTTAATTCTTTCAGATTTTCCTTGATGAATAAATAACTCTCCTAAAACATTTTCTAATTCTAAAAAAGAAAATTCCCAAATAATTCCTTTTTCTTTTAATTGACCAATATGTTTAGATTGCAAATATAGAATTGCGGTTTGCTTGTTGCTTTTACTCAATACATATTCTTCTTCTTCTGCTGATAAATATAACATGAGATTGTCCTCTAAACTAGATATTTTTTCCGGGATATGTAATAGGTCTGCCCATTTTCTATTACTTCTAGATAAATGAGAGGTCTCCCAAGGTTTACGTTGTCTCATTGCATAACGCAATGCAGTCATCCAGGCAATATGCCGATAGATTAATTTTTTTTTCTCTTTTTTAAGATCTTCTAATTCTACTGGAGAACTAGCGTATTGATTGTTTATCATTTCTTGAACTTTCATTCCCCAAGTTCTAGATGTGTTTACAATACCACCCCATATTTTTCTAGCCTCCCAGATTCTATCATAGGCAGCATTATTTTGAAAACCAACCATAAAAGCTACAGCAGTACCAATTAAAGCAACCGGTGTCCATGGAACATCTAAAAAAGTAAAATCAAGAATCTCATATAGAAATGTAATGAGACCTGCATAAGTTAAAAAAATAAGAGTTTCTCCAATAGACCAGAGGAACATGTCTTTTACTGAATATCTTTTTTTTGTAAGCATGGTAGATTATTAGAAATCAAAAATAAGAGTTTTGTTCCAAAAAAATGTAAGATTTGTTTTTAATATCTTTGTTAAAATCAATTCTAAATACCGATGAAAAAAATAATTCTAAGCTTTTTGTTTTTATCACTTTCTTTTTCAATCACTGCACAGAAGGTAGACCTAAACTATTATGTTCCATCTGGAGAAAAATACGACAGTCAAATTCCAACACCAAAGGAGGTTATTGGGCATGAAGTAGGTGAGTGGCATATAACTCATGACAAACTAGTGGAGTATATGAAAGCGCTAGCAAAGGCTTCAGATAGAATTACATTAGAAGATAGAGGTAAAACATTTGAAGGAAGACCTCTTTTGTTATTAACCATTACTTCACCAAATAATCATCTTCGAATAGATAACATTAGAGAACGACATATAGATGGAACTAACAACCCATCTCTTGATGTCTCTAAGGATCCTATTATTGTATATCAAGGGTTTTCAATACATGGAAACGAACCAAGTGGTTCTAATGCTTCTTTAGCTGTTGCCTATTATTTAGCTGCTTCAGTTAGTTCTGCTACAGAAAATTTATTAGAAAATACTGTGATCTTATTTGACCCATCTTTTAACCCAGATGGTTTACAACGTTTTGCTTATTGGGCAAATACTAATAAAAGTAAAAATATTAATCCAGATCCAAATGATCGTGAGTATTTTGAGGTTTGGCCAAGAGGACGAACCAATCATTATTGGTTTGATATGAACAGAGATTGGTTGCCAGTACAATTACCAGAATCTAGAGCAAGAATTTCATCATTTCATAAATGGTTACCTAATGTTTTAACAGATCATCATGAAATGGGTTCTAATTCTACCTTCTTTTTTCAACCAGGTATTCCTAGTAGAACTCATCCTTTAACACCGCAACTCAATCAAGATTTAACTAAAGAGATTGGTACCTATCATGCAAAAGCATTGGACAAGATTGGTTCACAATACTACTCTGAAGAAAGTTTTGATGATTTTTATTATGGAAAGGGGTCTACATTTCCAGATATCAATGGAAGTATTGGTATTTTATTTGAGCAAGGTAGTTCTAGAGGGCACGCACAAGAGACGTCTAATGGTATTTTAACCTTTCCTTTTACAATTAGAAATCAATATACAGCAGCAATGTCTACTTTAGAAGCTGCAAAAAATATGCGTGTAAAAATCTTAAAATATCAACAAGATTTTTACAAAAAAGCAAGAAATGAATCATCTAAAGCCAAGGCGATTGTTTTTGGTGATTATAAAGACGCCGCAAAAAGTTTTCATTTAGCGGAAGTTTTAAAAAGACATCAAGTTGTTATTCATGAAGTAAAGTCAGATTTTAGAGCAAATGGCAAACAATTTAAAAAGGGATACAGTTATATAGTTCCTATGAATCAAAAAAATCAACGATTGGTAAAAGCAATGTTTGATGTTAGAAAAAGCTTTAAAGACAGTTTGTTTTATGATGTATCTGCATGGACGTTTAATCATTCATTTGGTGTAGATTATGCAGAAAATGTTTCTTTGAGCAACGCTGGTCCTAAAATTGAAACCTTACGTATCCGGAAGGGAAATGTAAGCAAAAGTAGTACCGTTGGGTATTTGATGCCTTGGAATGAATACTATACACCAAAAGCTTTAAATGCAATACTACAAAAAGGCTTGCGTGCAAAAGTATCTATGAAAAACTTTAAAAATGGTGGAATTTCTTATGATTATGGAACCATTCATATTCCTGTTCAAAACCAAAAGTTAAACAGTGTAGAATTATACAACTTTTTAAGTGAAGTAGCTAAAGAAAGTCATTTACAAATAGATGGAGTTACCACTGGTTTAAATGAGGGTATAGATTTAGGAAGTAATAATTTTAGAAATATATCATTACCAAAAGTAGCAATGTTGGTTGGAAATGGAGTAAATGTTAGTGATCCAGGTGAAATATGGCACCTATTTGATCAACGTTATGATATGCATGTGACCAAATTAGATATGATTTATTTCAATAGAATAGATATAAGTAAATACACTGTTTTAATTGCACCGAATAGCCGAGGTCTAGATAAAAAAGCTATTGAAAAGTTACAAAAATGGGTTCGTGATGGTGGAACTTTAATAGGTTATAGAAGTGCGGCCAAATTGTTAAATGATCATAAATTTATAAACATAGAATTTGAGAGTGCTAAGTTAGATACTATTAAAGAGGTTTCTTTTGAAGCAAAATCTTTAAAAAATGGAGCACAAGTTATTGGTGGTGCTATTTTTGAAGCAACAATAGACCGCTCTCATCCTATTAATTTTGGATATAAAAATGATAAAATAGCTTTGTTTAGAAATACAACTCTTTTTATGAAAGCAGATAAGAAAAGCTATAACAATCCAATACAGTATACGAATAACCCATTGTTAAGTGGTTATATTTCAAAAGAAAACGCAAAAGTGATTAAAAACACCGTTCCCTTTAAAGTTCAAAGAATGGGACGCGGAAGAGTGCTAGTTTTTACAGATAATACAAACTTTAGAGCTTTTTGGTACGGAACCAATAAGTTGTTGATGAATGCTGTATTTTTTGGAGATAAAATGTAATAATTAAATACAAAAGATATAAAAAGTTGTGAGTTTTAATTTCTAATTCTCACGACTTTTTTTCTAATTATAAAATATTGTAACAAAAAGTAAAGACATACGTCATATAAAGGTTACTAATTATACTATACTTATGAGTTTTTTACGTGTTTTATTCGCAATTATTTTTCCACCTTTGTCAGTCATAGACAAAGGGTGTGGTTCATTCTTCATCATTTTTTTGTTAACACTTTGTGGATGGATACCAGGAGTTATAGGAGCGTTGGTCATTTTAAATAATCCTAAAAATAAATAAGAGTTTTAACGAACCTGTTCTCCGTTTTTAATTGAATTGGAAGCTTGTAAAAGAACAACATTGCCATTGTTGTTGTATACACCTAAGATTAAACATTCACTCATAAAATTTGCAATCTGCCTAGGTTTAAAATTAATAACAGCAGTTACTTGTTTATGTAATAATTCTTCTTTGGTATACAGGTCTGTAATTTGTGCACTCGATTTTTTTATACCAATAGTACCAAAGTCAATAACTAATTGATATGCAGGTTTACGAGCTCTTGGAAACTCATGTACTTCAATAATAGTTCCTATTCTAAGGTCAACTTTTAGAAAGTCTTCAAATGATGTTTCTTCTGACACTTATTTATTTTTTTTAAGAAAGTTTTTTAACTACCCAAAGAGGTCCAATTAACAAGAATTGTAAGTCTTTTGCAAACGATGGTTTTTTACCTTCGATGTGATGGCCGTAGAATTGCCCAATCCAAGCTACAATAAATATGATTAATGATCCATATAATAAGTTTACAACAGAACCCAACCAAAAGTTTCCAATAATTGCCAAGCAAATAAAGAACAACATTTGAACAAAATACCAAAAGCCGAGGCGTACATAAAATAATAAAATAAAAATTGAAACAACTGCAGCCCAATTTTCTAATAACGGGTTATACAACCCAAAGGCGTTCTCTAGAAATGAAGTTGGAATACTCATTAAAAGACCTATAACACTAAAAAAAATAGCAGGAACACATAGGTAATGAATAAATTGATTTGTTGAATTCTGATGACTTATAGCGTATTCATCAAACCATTGTTGTGCAGTTTTCATCGTATAAATTATTTAAAATAAAGATAGTAATTTTTTTGACTATTATCTCTTGTTAAAAATTGGATCCATGTAAGTTCAATGAAGTATTTATTTTTCAATATCCTTTTTCATTTTTTTTAAATTTTTAATTGAATTTCTGTTTTCAGGATTAATAGCAATAGATTTCTCATAATACTCAATAGCCTTAAGGGTGTCATTTTCTTTTTTAAAAGCATCTGCCATACTATTGTAAACATTTGACTTTTCTGGGTATAGGGCAATGTTTATTTTAAAGATTGCTTTAGCTTTTTCAAATTCATTAGCATTTAGGTATTTATATCCTGTTCTATTTAAACTCCATTCTTGAATTGTTGGATCTAAAGAATCTTTTTTCTGTAAAGCTAAAAATGTATTCAAAGACTTTTCGTACTCTTTATTTTTAAAATATTCTAAGGCTGTTTTTTCTCCTGCTATTAGTTTTGTGAAATAAAATTTTTCTCCCTCATGCTCTCTTTTTTCTGCTAGTTCTATGTGTGTCTGTGGAGAAGAAATAAAAATTAATTTCTCATTCATTTCTTTTAAATAAAATGAGCTATCATTTGCCTTTATTGGAGTTACGTTTTTGCCTCTCCATTTTATTTTTAAAACATCTTCAATAAAGTATACTTCTAGAGTTTCATTAGAATTAAATAAATACCTTCCTTCAACAGTTTTTATAAATTCAGACGTGTTTTTAGAATTACTACATGATATTAAGATACAGATACATATAAAGTAAAAAATTTGTTTCATGTACGCTTTTCTTATTTTTTAAATTAACTTTTGTTGTGAGAATTTTTTTTAACTGTGATAAAAAGATTTTAGTTTTTTTCCACAAAACTTTATTCAAAACAGATGATATTTTAATATATATATCAAAACCTATTTTCATAGTGGTCTTAAGTAGTAAACATCAGTTGGACTCTATCTAATTAAGAAATATATCAACTGATTAGTTTAGAATATCTAGTGTCTCTTGAGGTTTTCTTAGATAACTTTTTGATTTTCTTTTCTCCATACTAGCTAGTTCTTTCTCACTAAATTTTAATTTATCTCCTTGAAATAGAATTCTCCATATTTTTCCTTTTTTAGATTCTGAAATATACAAAGAACCGTCTGGGCCTTCTGCCAAGCCCATTGGTCTGTATTGAGCATCACTCATTATTTTGACTGTATCTGTACCAGTAAAACCATCTGCAAAAACCTCCCATGTATTTAACGGTTTTCCGTTTTTGAAAGGAATAAAAGCTACAATATATCCTGCCTGTGGATAAGGACTTCTATTAGTTGAGCCATGAAATGCAATAAAAGCTCCATCTTTATATCGTTCTGGAAATTGATTTCCTTTATAGAATAATAAATCATTTGGTGCCCAATGAGCAGGTAAGCCCATGATAGGATCTGTATACCCACTAGCTTCTAATTTTCCATTACCTCCATATTCTGGAGCAAGCATTCTTTTATTTTTAAAATGATCAAAGTAGGTGTAAGGCCAGCCAAAATCATCGTCTTGTTTAATGATCATAAATTCTTCTGCGGGTAAGACAGAATTTTCCCATTTACTGAAATAGTTTGGAGCATGGTTATGAAGATAATCTCTTCCATGATTCATTGCATATAAATTATCATCTTTATCATTCCAACTAAGTCCCACAACACTTCTTAAACCAGTAGCAAATAGTTCACCATCTTTTTGTGTTTGGTTTAATTTATTTTCATCAAACTTCCAAATCCCACCTAAAATAGTTAATTGAGAACACGGGTATTCTCCTCTTACTATTGAGTTTGAGTTATTCGTTTTTGAATTCTGGTCTTCACAAGCATTTGTTGGCGCACTAAAAGTCACATACATACTTCCTTTTTTATCAAAAGCTAATGATTTTGCATTGTGCCATCTTATTGGGTAGCGATCAACAAGAATAACTTCAGGATTACCTTCTGGAATTAATTTATTAGGGCTTAATTTTTGTCTATAAACTACAAGTTCAGAACTAAAATATAAATATCCGTTATGGATTCTCATTTCAGTAGCAAAACTCCCATCGTTTGGATAGTTTCCAAAACGTTTGAAGACATCAATTTTTCCATCATTATTAGAGTCTCTTAATGCAATGTTTCCTAGTTTGCCAGTTTCTATTCTTAACTTCACATATACATCACCATTATTGTTTACTGCTAAATGTCTAGATCTACCAACGCTATCTGCAATTACTAATGCACCAAATCCATCTGGTAAAAATAAGCCCCCGTTATCTGAGTCTGGTTTAACGGTTAGCTGTTTTATTGGTTTTGTAACAATTTCTTTTTGAGATGTTATTTTGTCTATGTTTTTTGATTCTTTTTTACAGGAAGATAATATCAATAGAAAAAATAGGATGGTACTTAGAGTTTTCATGAAAATAAAATTAAGAAATCTATTAATATATAGTAAAAGTATGAATTTTTTAGAAGAGGTATTTTAGTTTTAAAGAAGTATAATAGTTAACAGGATTCCCAGGATAATAATATCTTGGCTTATTTCCGCCAAAACTTCCTGCATTTATTAATAGCATTGATGCATATTTACTGTTTGTGAGGTTATTAATACCTACAAGAAAGTTGTATTGAAAATTATTATTTGTATTTGATTGATATCCAAATTGGGTATTTATAATTTGATATTCATCAGAATAAACAGAATTATCATCTCTTAAAGGTATTTCTCCAACAAAGCTGTAGTTTACAGAAGTATAAAAACCGTTTAAACTTTCTAGACCAATGGTAGCGTTGTAGGTAAGTTTTGGTACACCTGTTAATAGGTTGTTTGAGTAATCATTTGAATCATCAATAAATTTTTTGAATTTGAAATCATTGTAGGCAAAAGAGTGAAAACCAAATAATGTAATATTTTTTGTTTTTATGAATGTATTCTTGAGGGTAAACTCTAATCCATTGTATTGTGTTTTTCCAGCGTTAACACCCATGTATTCATCATTACTTGTTCTTCTTGCTACCAATAAGTTTTTAACGTTCATTCTGTATATTGCAATATCAAAATATACAGTATTTTTAAATAATTGACCTCTGCTGCCTATCTCATAATTCCAACCACTTTCAGGTTCTATAGTTGAATTAATTAAACCATCTGGCAATAAAGTTTCTTCTAAGGTAGGAGGAGAGAAACCATGGCTAATAGAACCATATAACATTGTAGAGAGAGAATTTTTATAAACAATACCTATTTTAGGGGATATCATTGTCTTAAATGAGTAATTACCAGAAAAATTGGGGATATTATTTATAAGATTATCTTTTAAATGATAGGAAGTTTTGTTTAGATTTAACCCTAGAGTATAATGTGTTTTTTTTGAAAAAGTGTATTTTGAATCAAAAAAAAGATTAAAATAAGTACGTCTTTCCTTAAAGTTAGATAATAATTCTCCTTGTATAAGTTCAGATCCTGAAGCGACAGTATTATATAAATTTTTATATGTTTGATATGAGTTAGCATCATTAAATAGTTCAATCCCTATGGTCCAATTTAATTCATTTTTAAATAAAGTAGTATTTTGAAGAAGTCTGGTTCTTATGCCAATACCATTAGTTTCTTCTTTTAAAATATTAAAAGGCCTTGGTTCGTATGAATTTAAAAAAGAAGAAAATACACTAGTTTTTTGTGTAGTATTTGAGTTGTATTCATGTTGCCAAGACACGCCAAGTAAGCCTTTTGTATACTCTTCAAAACCTTTTGATTGCGCCCATGTATAGGCTGCTACTGAAGGATTTTCAAAATAATCATCTTCATTCAAAGAACTAGGGATGAATGCTTTTACCCTAGATAAGTTTCCAATGAAAGAAATTTTATCCTTAGTTCCAATATCATGATTAGACGTTATAGTTATAATCTCCCTATCTGTTTTGTTATTAGCTCTATAGCCATCTAAATGTAAGTTTGTGTAAGTTAAACTTACACTGTTTTTAGTGTTTGTAACAGCTGTTTTTAATGTATACTTGTGTAAACCAAATGAGCCAACTGTATAATCACTTTCAATTATAGATTTATTAAATTCAGTTTTTATTGGTATTAATTGAAGCGTTCCTCCCAAACCTGCGCCATAAATACTAGAAGAAGGACCTTTTAAAATTTCAAGCTTTCCTAATGTGGTCATGTCTATGTCTTCTATAGTGGTAATTCCAGACCCATTGGTGAGAGGAATGTCTTGATAATAAGCTCTAATTTTACTTGTATTGTAAGGACTTCTAGATCCTATACCTCGAATTGTTATTCTGTTTGTAGATAATGTACCGCTATGCATAAATACACCAGCAATAGTATTTAAAACTGGAGTCATATCTATGACATTATTTCTTTGAATATCTTTTCTAGTAAGCACAGAAATAGCAGTAGGTATATTTTGTATTTTATTTTTAAAATTATTAGAAACAATAATAATTTCACTTAAACTTTCTGAGATAGCGATGAGTTCTATTGTTTTTTTTTCAGTTATATTGACTTTTTGAGTAATATAACCTTCTTTGGAAAAGAAATATACAGCAGCGTTTGGAAGAGTAAACTGACCCTTACGATCTGTTTTTGTTGAAAAAGAGTTGTTTGTACTAGAAATATAAGCACCATAAATTTCAATTTTAGTATCTTTATCTAATACAATCCCTGTAATTTGTTGAGCCGTTAAATTTAACAGCATCAATAAAAAAAAAATTAAAAAAAAATTAAACTTCACAGATTTTTATTTGTAAAAACGGATAATGACTTTGTTTATTAATTATTAAGAAGCTCTCGATAATTCGAGAGCTTAATTTAATGACTGTTTATTTCACATCCATCAACTCTACATCAAAGATCAGTGTAGCATTTGGAGGTATTACACCGCCAGCACCACTTTCTCCATAGGCTAGGTTAGAAGGAATTACAAAACGTGCTTTATCTCCAACTTTTAATAAAAGAATTCCTTCATCCCAACCAGCAATCACTTGCCCAACTCCAACCGGGAAGTCTATTGGTTGTTTGCGTTTGTAAGAAGAATCAAATACAGTACCATCTAATAATTGTCCTTTATAATGTACAGAAACATTGGCTCCTTTTATAGCTAGTTTTCCGTCACCGTTTTGTAAAATTTTATAACGCAAACCACTAGTTGTTTCATCATAACCAAGTGCTACAGTATCTAAAATTTCTTGCTGCTTTTTCTTTTCTTCTTCTTCTCGTTTTGCTCTAGAACCTTCAAAGGTTCTGAAAGCTTCCACTGCATTATATGTTTCAGCATTTGTTCCTACACGAATTATCTCTATAGACATTTCATCTCCTTGAGCAACTGCATCTACAACGTCTTGTCCCTCTAAAACATTTCCAAATACTGTATGTTTCCCATCTAGCCAAGAAGTTTCTATATGCGTAATAAAAAATTGAGAACCATTGGTAGCAGGGCCAGAGTTTGCCATCGATAATTTTCCTGGAGCATCATGCTTTAGGTCTGGGTGAATTTCATCATCAAATTGGTAGCCTGGGCCACCAGTTCCAGTTCCTAAAGGACAGCCTCCTTGAATCATAAAATCTGGAATTACCCTATGGAACTTTAAACCATCATAATATGGTGTTCCTTGTTCTTTAACATTGTTTTCTAAATTTCCTTCTGCTAAGGCAACAAAGTTACCTACAGTACCAGGAGTTTTTTCATATTCTAAATTCACTAAAATGTCTCCTTTTGGAGTTTTGAATTTTGCGTAGATTCCGTTATTCATTATTATTAATTTAAATTATTTTTTTGCGTTTAAAATAGATAAACCATAAGTTAATCCAATATTGATATTAGAGGAGTTTACATTTCCATAAGGAGAAACCATATGCCCTCCGGCTATATTTAATGTAAAATCGTTATTAATATGATAATTAAAACCAGCAGTTGGTCTCACTAAAATACCTTCACCAGAATCAACTCTTCCTCCGCCGGCAACCCCAAGACCTATTTCAAAGAAAGTAGAAATCTTGTTATTTAAAAAACGATTACTCTTAATTCCTAGTCCAAACATTCCATGAGCATAACCACCAGACTTTCCTTCATAAGCAAATGAAGCTTCTCCAGAGAGGTACAGTTTTTTACTTATATCATAAAATACTTTGACTGCAATAAGTTGTAAATCACTGTCTGGAATCCCAAATTTAGCCACATCAAAATATGTCTGATTTTGAACACCAACTTGAATTCCCTGTGTTTTAATGTGTCTTGCTTTTTCTTCTGTAAACGGATCAGAAGTACCTCCATTTAATCCATAATACTTAACACTAAAACCTAATGTATATGCTTCAAAAGTACCACCAATAGATCGGTGGTATCCTCCATGAGTACTCAAACCAAAATGATCTGTAATTTTAACATCTGCACCGATACTTGGGTACATGGTCAATCCGTTTTCTGGAAAAATTCTTCCACCAGCGGCACCAATTCCAAATTTACCAAAGAGATTGATGTTTTTATTTACTTGAAAGTTTTTTCCTACCCCAATAAATAAATCCATAAAACCTGCCACTAATCCTTTATACATGGCGTCGGTATGTGCATAAATAAATGTATTTTCTGATAGATAGCGCTGGTATTCAAAACCTAAAATAGATAAGGTGTTGTTAAGTGGTTCATAGTTTTGGGTGGCATCCTTTCTAGAATCACCGAAAGGAAAGAAGAAATCAAACGTAACTTGTTGTACTGTTTTTACGGCTGGCTTAATGCTATTATTTTCTTTTAAAGTAGTGTTTAAATTATATTTTTTTCGAGCATCATTATAGCTCTTGTAACGTAAGACACTCGGTATTTCAATAAAAAAAGAGACATTATCATTTTTAATAATTCCAGTAAAGAAATTTACCTTACCGTATTGCACTCCAAAAGAATAATTTTTCTTCTTTAATTGAAGCCCTATATTAGGATAAATAATTCCTCCACCATTAACTAGAGTTCTATAGCCACCTCCACCACCAAAGTGAACATTAGCATCAAAATAAATATTATTATAAATCTTGGTATTCACACCTAAATGAACGCCTAAGGTAAATAAACCTCCTTGATCTCCAGTAACAGCGGCATGCATTCCAGCACCTGTATAGAGCCATTTAGTTAGAGGTACGTTGTAGTTTAAACCAACCAAACTCATTTTAGGAGCTAGTTCATAGCTTACCTTATCTGTGGGCATGCCAACTAAAATATGATTTAATCTAATTGAATTGTTTAGTTTTTTAAAGGTGTATGTAGTTTCTGAATTTTCAGTTTGTGAATACAGTTGAAAACTTAGAATGCTTAGTATAATAAGAAGTACTTTTTTCATACTATTTTATTGAAATTCACTTGTAAAATGAAGCTTTACTGTAGGGTATTTACTTTGAGTCATTTGTATGGTAAAAGAAGAATCTGCTAAAAAAACTAACTGACCTTGTTTGTCTTTTGCTAAATAACGCTGCTTTACTCTTTTAAATTCTTTAAATTCTTCGTTTTTTGTGTCCTCAGCTTCTACCCAACATGCTTTGTGTACATGAATATTTTCATAGGAACACTTTGCACCGTATTCATGCTCTAAACGATACTGAATTACTTCATATTGAAGTGCACCAACTGTTCCAATAATTTTTCTTCCATTCATATCTAAGGTAAATAATTGTGCAACACCTTCATCCATTAGTTGATCTAAGCCTTTAGATAATTGCTTAGATTTCATAGGGTCTGCATTATTTACATATCTGAAATGTTCAGGTGAAAAACTTGGAATTCCTTTAAAGTTTAAGTGCTCTCCTTCGGTAAGAGTATCGCCTATTTTAAAATTTCCGGTATCATGCAATCCAACAATATCTCCAGGAAATGATTCGTCTACAATTTCTTTCTTTTCAGCAAAGAAAGTATTTGGGCTAGAAAATTTCACTTTTTTACCATTTCTAACATGAAGATAGGGAGCGTTTCTTTTAAAAGTACCAGAAACAATTTTTATAAATGCCAAACGATCTCGGTGTTTGGGATCCATATTTGCATGAATCTTAAAAACAAAACCTGTTAATTTTTCTTCTTTAGAGTCTACCCATCTTTCCTCAGCTTTTTTAGGTTGAGGTTTTGGGGCAATTTCAATAAAAGCATCTAATAATTCTTTTACTCCAAAGTTATTTAACGCCGAGCCAAAGAAAACTGGTTGTAACTTACCTTCTAAGTATTCTGTATTATCAAACTTAGGATAGACCTCGTAAATTAACTCTAATTCTTCACGAAGAGTTTCAGCAGCTTTTTCACCAACAACTTCATCTAGTTTAGGATTGCTGATGTCATTAAATTCTATCCCAGCAGAAATGTTTTGTTTGTTGTCTCCTGAAAAAATATTTAATCTTTTATCATAAATATTATAAATTCCTTTAAAATCATAACCCATTCCAATAGGAAAACTCATTGGTGTTACCCTCAATCCTAATTTTTGCTCTACTTCGTCTAATAAATCAAAGGCATCTTTTCCTTCCCTATCTAGTTTATTTATAAAGACAAGCATAGGGATATTACGCATTCTACAAACTTCAACTAGCTTTTCTGTTTGTTCTTCTACTCCTTTGGCAACATCTATTACAACAATAACACTATCTACAGCAGTTAGTGTTCTAAAAGTATCTTCAGCAAAGTCTTTGTGACCAGGGGTATCTAATATATTTATTTTTTTGTCTTTGTATATAAAAGCCAAGACAGAAGTTGCTACAGAGATACCACGCTGACGCTCAATCTCCATAAAATCTGAAGTAGCTCCTTTCTTAATTTTATTGTTTTTTACAGCTCCAGCTTCTTGAATAGCACCACCAAATAGAAGTAACTTTTCGGTTAAAGTAGTTTTCCCCGCATCTGGGTGAGATATAATACCAAAAGTTCTTCTGCGTTCTATTTCTTTTAAAAAGCTCATTTACAAAAATTGATGTGCAAAGGTACGTTTTATTCTAAAATTTTAGAATTGTAGATCATAAATACTTACTTATTACATAATTTTTAAGATGATATTTTTATACCTTGACAAAAATTAATTAAAAATGAGAAGTCTTATAATTATTTGTTGTTCGATTTTGTTTTTTGGATGTAATTCTAGTATTTCTCAAAACATGAAATTAACAGATTTAGAATCTAATCAGATAAAAGCAAGTTATGTAGATTTATATGATAATAAAGTTGATCTATCTGCCTTTAAAGGGAAGAAAGTTTTAATTAATTATTGGGCAACTTGGTGCGGACCATGCATTCAAGAAATGCCGTCTTTATTAAAAGCTCAAGAAGTTTTAAAAGGAGAAAATTATGTATTTTTATTAGTGTCAGATGAATCGATTAAAAGAATTTCTAGATTTAAAGATCGAAAAAATTATAATTTTACCTACTTAAAATCAACAACATCATTGGCTTCTATGCGTATTTTTACCCTGCCTACTACAGTCATCTTTAATGAAGATGGAAAAAAAGTTAAAACTATGGTAGGTGCAATTGAATGGGATTCTAAACAAATGATGAAAAAATTAAAAGCATTATAACATGAAGAATTTTATAGTACTTATTTTCATGATTATTTTAATTTCTTGTTCTAAACAAGAGGTTATTATTGAAAACATTCAATTTTCTTTTGGGGAAAACAATGTAGCTCCTAATTTGGTGTCTAAAGATGGAAATTTAACACTCTCTTGGATTTCATCCGAAGAAGACCAAGAATCAGTTTTGTACTACAGTCAGTTTATAAATGAAAATTGGAAGGCACCTGTTCGCATAACTTCTGGTTCTGATTGGTTTGTGAATTGGGCAGATTTCCCTGCAAATGCTGTCAATGGAGATTTGATATTGACTAGCTATTTAAAAAAATCAGCATCTGGCACATATACATATGATGTAGTTTTAAACTTAGAAACACTATCAGGAGAAAAAATAAAAGAAAATTTTCTATTAAACACTGATGGAGTTCAAGCAGAACATGGTTTTGTAAGTATGATTCCTACCTATGAGAAAGGTTTTTTTATTACCTGGTTAGACGGAAGAAATACAATAGAAGATACTAAAGATGGCCATCACAAAGCAATGACTATAAGATTTGCCGAAATTTCTGATACTGGAGAGATCTTAAATGAAAGTGAATTAGATGCTGCAACTTGTGATTGTTGCCAAACATCTATTGCCATGACAAATGATGGACCTATAGTTGTTTACAGAGATAGAAGTAAGGAAGAATTTAGAGATATTTATAGCACAAAATATGTAGATGGAAAATGGCAGGCGGCAAGACCTGTTCACCAAGATGGATGGAAAATAAATGGATGTCCTGTAAACGGTCCAAAGGTGGTTGCTAACTCAACTAATGTAGCAGTTGCTTGGTTTACAGCTGCAAACGATATACCTCTGGTAAATATCTCCTTTTCAACATCTAATGGAGATACATTTAATTCTCCAATACAACTCAACGATTTAGATGCAATAGGTAGAGTAGATGTTGCTTTTTTAAACTCTAAAGAAGTGCTGGTTAGTTATATGGAAGTAGATGATATTGGAACCTACCTGAAAGTTAAGAAAGTTTCTTTAGACGGGAAGATCTCTGAGGCATTTACTGTCTCTGAGATAGATGGCGGAAGAAATACCGGAGTTCCTCAATTAGAAATAATGAAAGGTGAAGTTTTTCTTGTTTGGACTATTTCTATTGAAGGTAAAAATCAACTGAAGTCTGTGAAGTTAGATTCAAAAAACATATAAAACCTTTTAATTTGTAACTGCTAGATATTTGTTTTTAACAGTATTCTATTTTAAAACAAGCGCTTTTATAAATACCTCTTTTAAGGGCCATTCTTTTTTGTCTGTTTCTAGCTTCGCTATTTTCTCCATAGTATCAAAGCCTTCAATAATTTCGCCAAAAATGGTGTGTTCTCCATCTAAATGATGACTTCCTCTTTTGTCTTGAATCATATAGAACTCAAAAGGAGATGATGTTTTATTTGGATTGTTTTCCCACTGTCTCGCAGCGGCAAGTGCACCATACTTATGTTTTCTATGTGATTTTATTTCTGCTGGAATTCTGTAATTATATTTGATTCTTAATTTACGGGTCATAGGAAGATCAGAATTACCACCTTGAACTATAAAATCTGGAACAATTCTATGAAAAGCGGTTGTATTAAAATATCCAGTTTTTGTTAGGAAAATAAAACTGGCTCTGTGTAAAGGAGTTTCTTTGTATAGTTCAATTTTTATAGACCCTAATCGTGTTTTAAATAAGACAATAGATTCTTTATTTAGATTTCCATAAGCCTTCAAAAATGGAATTACATTTGTTTTATTAATAGTGTCAGTTGTCTTTTGTAAGTTTGTTTCAATCTTTTTTTTAGTAAATTTTTTTTTAACAACTGGTACTGTTTTAACAACAGTTTTTTCTTGTTGCTGACAACTAAAAAAACAAATTGAACAATAACTGAGAAAAATAACAATGTATTTTGGTATTTTAAACATAAGACAAATATAGATATTAGATTTTTTAAATGATTTTTTAATGAATATTAATATGTGAAAATCTAAAATTCAATCGGTTCATTTTTGTATTTTTGTAATTAGAACAATAAATAATGGAAGAGAATGTTATTTTGGTAGATGAGCAAGACAATCAGCTAGGTCTTATGCCAAAAATGGAAGCACATGAAAAAGCAGTTTTACACAGGGCTTTTTCTGTTTTTATATTTAATATAAAGGGTGAATTAATGCTGCAGCAAAGAGCTGCTCACAAATATCACTCTCCATTATTGTGGACTAATACCTGTTGTTCTCACCAACGTGATGGTGAAACTAATATAGAGGCAGGCAAAAGACGTCTTGAGGAAGAAATGGGCTTTAAAACCGATTTAAAGGAGGTGTTTTCATTTGTTTATAAAGCTCCTTTTGACAATGGTTTAACAGAACATGAATTTGATCATGTTATGGTTGGTACTTTTAGTGGAGAGCCGCAAATCAATAAAAACGAAGTTGCCTCTTATAAATGGATGTCTTTAGAGGCTGTTAAGCATGATATTGAGTTACAGCCAGATCTATACACAGCTTGGTTTAAAATTATTTTTAAAGAATCATATTCAAAACTTACATATGCCTAGAATTACAGGATATAGAAAAGCGCATTTTAATGCAGCACACAGATTGTATAAGCCAGATTGGTCTGATGAAAAGAACTTAGCCATTTTTGGAAAGTGTAGCAATCCATATTTTCATGGTCATAATTATGAAATTATTGTAGCAGTTACAGGAGACATAGATCCAGATACGGGATATGTTTTTGATTTAGGAATTTTAAAGCGTTTGATTCGCTCCGAAATTGAAGATGCTTTTGATCATAAGAATTTAAACATTGAGGTTGAAGAATTTAAAACCTTAAATCCTACGGCAGAAAACATTTGTGTAGTTTCTTATAATAAATTAAGAAAACATTTGCCAAGTTCTTTAGACCTAGAGATTACCCTGTATGAGACACCAAGAAATTTTGTACGTTATTCAGGTGAGTAAAGAATCTTTGACTACCCCATCTATGCACTTTCTATATTTAGTTGCTTTTTTCTGTTGTCTTAAAACTTTATAGTCCTTTAATAGTAACTAGATTCTATCATCAAAATAAAAACTTTTTTATTTCTATAGTTATTTGAAAATAAATATAAGACAGTGATTATTTGTGCTTTTTTAAATTAAAAGAGTATTTAATTAAGATTATATGAAATATGTATATTTGAAATTCAATAAAAAACTTCAAATATGTATCAACAATGTAAAGTAATAGCTTTTGATGCAGATGATACACTTTGGATAAACGAAACCTATTTCAGAGAAGCAGAAAATAAATTTGCACAATATTTAGTGCGTTTTGAAACAGAAAACAAAATAGAACAAGAACTTTTTAAGACAGAAATTAAGAACCTCAAGATCTACGGCTATGGTATTAAAGGTTTTATGCTATCGATGTTAGAATGTGCTTTAAAAATTTCTAATTATACAATTTCTCAACACGAAATAGAAGATATTTTAACAATCGGAAAGGAGATGATAGAGAAACCTATAGAATTGTTAGATGGCGTAGAGGAAGTGCTTCAAAAATTAAAAAAAAATTATACGTTAATAGTCGCTACAAAAGGAGATTTATTAGATCAAGAGCGAAAATTAGAAAAATCAGGATTGTTACAATATTTCCACCATATTGAGGTAATGAGCGAGAAAAAAGAAGCAGACTATCAAAAGCTAATAAGACATTTAGATATTCAACCCCGTGAATTATTAATGGTTGGCAACTCGTTAAAATCTGACATCTTACCTGTATTGAAAATAGGTGCGTCTGCAATACATGTGCCTTTTCATACTACCTGGGCTCATGAAGAAGTTTCTAAAAAAGATGCTCACGAATCAACGTTTAAGACGGTTCATAGTATCACAGATATTTTAAGATTCTTATAAATGAAATATCTAGATATTAATACTTGGAATAGAAAGCAGCATTTTGAGCACTTTAGTAAATTTGTTGATCCTTATTTTGGTGTTGTTGTTGATCTAGATGTTACTAATACCTACTTGTTTTCTAAAAAAACAACCATTCCATTTTTTGCATTGTATTTGCATGCCTGCATGAAAGCTATCAATAGTGTAGAGAATTTAAAATATAGAATTATTGATGATAAGATTGTAATTCATGAAATAATACATGCATCTGCAACAATTTTTAGAGAAGACACAACATTTGGATTTACTTTTATTGATTATTCTGAAGATTTCACCGCTTTTTATAATAACTTTCAAATAGAAAAAGAAAGAGTGCTAAATTCTAACGATTTGTTTGCCCCAGTAAATACGAAAGATTGTATTTATTGTTCAGCCCTTCCTTGGGTTCCTTTTTCTGCACATAAAGAACCTGTATCGGGTTTCACAGAATCGGTTCCAATGGTAGCTTATGGAAAATTCGTTGAAAAAGGCAGCAAACTAATGATGCCTGTTTCAGTAAAAGTTAATCATGCTTTAGTTGATGGATTTCATATTGGAGAATTTTTTAAAAAGTTTCAAATAGAATTGAATAAAATAGGCTAGATTTGCAGCCTAAATTAAAAGAATTATGGCAAGTATTAAGAACTTAAAAAAAGATATCAATTACGTTCTAGGAGATATTATAGATGAATGTTTAGTAACACTAACAGGAGATACTAAAAATTCTGAAGCTATTGTAGAAGAGGCAATTGTTGTATTTGATGATTTAATTGCGAAAGTAAATGCAAAAGATGTAGAAAATAAAAAAGCACATTTTAAAAGTATTGAAGCTGAATTAGAAAAGCGTGCTGCGAAATTATTAACGAAAGTAAATAAGTTATAATACTTACTTTTTTAGTACCATTACAAGCCATTTTAATTAATTAAAATGGCTTTTTTATTTATTAGCATGTTTGTATACGAAAAGCTTTTCGTTTTCGTTATAATATCATAATAATTTGGTACCTATGGCTAGAGCAATGTTTGAATATTCTAAGACTGTATTAAAAAAAGTAAGTTTTAGTTCTGATTTATTTTATAAAGAATTAGAAAAAGCACTTCAAAGATTATTACCACATGAGATAAATGAATTAAGTATTTGGTTAAAGAAATTTACAAGCAATAAACCAGAATTATATTCATGTTTAAGTCTTATAAATTGAAAAAGTTTAATCACTTCAAATAAAAAAAGGAAATATAGTTTATATTTCCTTTTTTTATTTGGTAGTTTTTTTTTTGTGAAGTGAGTCCTTATGTTTTTTTTCTAGTTTTAGAATATCCGAAAAGACGTTTTTTTACAATGGTATCAGCCACACCTTCAGGAAGCATTTCTTGCCAACCTTCTTCACCATCTGTAATCATTTTTAACACTTTTCTAGAAAAAATATGAAAAATTTCTTGATCGAAGTCTGAAATATCAATAAGCTTTCCATTGTTTTTAAAGAATTTGTAAAGCTCCTTCATTCTAGGATGAACTTTTAAATTTTCACTGGTAATAAATTCTTTCTTTTCTTCATCCTTGTACGGATACATGTATACTTTTAAATCTCTGTAGAATAATTTCCCAAACGATTCTAAGATACCACCACTTAAATGGCGATAATATTTTTCATCAAAAATTTGAATTAAATTATAGACCCCCATCGCTAAACCCATTCTAGCCTTGGTAAATTCGCTAAAATATTCAACTAGTTTAAAATATTCTTGAAAATTAGTAATCATCACATTCTGTCCTAAAGAACATAGTAATTCTGCTCTATCTAAGAAATCACGTTCATTAATTTCTCCTTCAGCTCTAAGATTACTGAGGGTAATTTCAAATATAATTTGAGAGTTTTCTGGATCTACCTTTTTCTCACTAAAGAAAAGTTCTTTAGCTCTTTCAAACATATCCATATTAACTTTGGTTACGGGTCTAAAACTACCACGCAAAGCCAATATGTTTTTTTTGTATAATACCTGTGCAGGTAGTAAATTATTTCCATCAGGCCCGAACATTACAGCTGTAGTCATGTTATTTTTGACTAATTGTAAACTCATTAAACGGTTGTCTACATACATAAAGCGTGGGCCAGAGAAATTAATCATATCAATTTCTAACTGATCTTTGTGAAGATTGTCATAAAAAGATTTTAGTAATTCTTTAGGGTTGTCATTTAAGTAAAAAGCACCGTAAATTAAGTTTACACCCAAAACACCCAAGGTTTCTTGTTGAAGACGAGCATCAGTTTCTTTAAATCTAAGATGTAATACAATTTCATTGAAATCTTCAAGTGGGTCTAGTTGAAATCTGATTCCTACCCAACCATGTCCTTTAAACTTTTTAGAGAAATCTATGGTTGCAACAGTATTTGCATAACTAAAGAATAACTTATCTGGATGTTTTTTTCTACTTAAACGATCTTCCATTAAGTCTACTTCGTGGTGAAGCATTCTTTTTAAGCGATCTTCTGTAACATAGCGTCTATCTTCTTCAATACCGTAGATGGCATCTGAGAAATCTTTATCATATGCGCTCATTGCTTTTGCAATGGTTCCAGACGCTCCACCAGCTCTAAAAAAATTTCGAGCAGTTTCTTGCCCAGCACCTATTTCAGCAAATGTTCCGTAGATATCACTGTTTAAATTAATTCTAAGTGCTTTGCTTTTTGTTGCAGGAACATTGCTAATTTTTTGATCCCCTTTTAAAGAAATAGACATTATGCTTGATTTTGCTTACAAACAAAGGTAACTAAATTGATTGCTATCAGTCAATTTTTATGTTATTTTTGTGAAATATGAAGATTACTTTTTTAGGGACTGGAACTTCCCAAGGAATACCAATGATTGCAAATAATGATCCAGTTTGTTTGTCTGATAATCCTAGAGATAAAAGACTGCGATCTTCTATTATGATTTCCTGGAATGATATTCGTTATATTATAGACTGTGGGCCAGATTTTCGTCAGCAAATGTTACGAGAAAATATACAGTCTATTAACGGGGTGTTATTTACTCACGAACATGCAGATCATACTGCAGGCATAGATGATTTAAGACCTTATACTTATAAAATGGGGGAGGTTCCTATTTATGCTCAGGAACGTGTGATAGAGAATTTAAAAGTTAGATTTTCATATATTTTTGAAACAGAAAACAGGTATGCTGGCGCACCAAAACTAACTGAAAACATTATAGATGTAACTAGTTTTATGTTACAAGGAGTGCAAGTTACTCCCATAGCCATTATGCATGGAAAGTTACCAATTACAGCCTATAGATTTGGGAATGTAGCTTACATTACAGATTTAAAGACCATGTCAGATCAAGAAAAAAAGAAGTTAGAAAATTTAGAGATTTTGATTGTAAATGCATTAAGAATAGATGCACATCCTACACATTTAAATTTAGAAGAAGCCTTGGCTTTTGTCAATGAAATAAAACCCAAAAGAGCTTATTTTACGCATATTAGTCATAAGTTAGGGTTTCATGAAGATGTAGAAAAAATACTTCCAGAGAACGTCTTTTTATCTTATGATGGATTGCAGATTACGCTATAAATAATTAAATGATTTCTTTGAAATAGTTATAACTAGATGATTATAGTCTGTTTTCGATCCACTTTTTAAAGCTAAAAAAATTCTGAGGAGCAACACCATGCCCAACAGGATATTCTGAGTATTCATTCTTAATTTTTTTAGAATCTAAAAATGGACTTGCTTTTCTTGCCCAATCTACAGGAATTACTTGATCTACAGAGCCATGTGAGATATAATAATCTGAAGTTACTTTCTCATTAAATTCCTCCGGTAATAATTCTGTATTAAGATACCCACTTAGTGCAATTATATGCTGTATTTTATTAGGAAAATTAAAGCTTAAAGCATAGCTTAATATAGCTCCTTGGCTAAACCCTAATAAAAAAGTATTGTTTTGGTTAGTAGTATACTGAGTTTTTAAACTATCTATGGTTGTTGCAATCTTTTGCATAGATTCTCTAGCTTGAACAAGATCTGAAAATTTATTGTTTTCACTGTCAAGATTTATGGCATACCAAGCATAAGCCCCATTACCCATTTCATAGGGGGCTCTTAGGCTAATAATTAATAAATTATCAGGCAATTCATCTGCAAAAGAAAATAAATCGAGTTCATTACTTCCATATCCATGAAGTAAAACTAATAAGGCAGGATTTTTAGTAGGTTGTTTAGGTTGTCTAACAACATGGGGTAGTATGTTACTCATATGTTTAGTTAAGTACTAATTTTTTATTTGCAAAGATACCATAGACTTTCCCTTTCAATTCTTTTCCTGTAAAAGCAGAGTTTTTAGAGGTTGATAAGATATTTTCTTCAGAAAAAACGGAAATTCCTTCAGGATTAAAAAGTGTTAAGTTAGCGACTGTGTCTTTTTCTATTGTGATAGATTCTTGACCAAATATAGCTCTTGGGTTAACTGTTAAAGCTCTAATAGTTGTTTCTATATCTAACACTGAGTTTACAGTGCCAAACAAACTTTCTAAACCAATTGTTCCGTTTTTTGCAAGGCTAAGCTCTAGTTTTTTGTGTTCTATGTCTATTGGATTGTGATCTGAAGTTATTACATCAATAACTCCATCTTTTAACCCTTTTAATAGGGCTTTAGTATCGCTTTTGGTACGAAGTGGAGGAGTTACCTTTATTTTGCTATCAAAGAAGTCTAATTCGTCATCTATTAAAGTTAGATGATGAGCCGATACGCTACAGCTAACTTTTAATCCTTTCTTTTTTGCTTCTTTGATTAACTGCACAGATGTTGCTGAGGAAATTGTAGGAATGTGTAATTTTCCTCCAGTATATTCTAAAAGATATAAATCTCTAGCTATTTGCATGTGTTCTGCTAGAGCAGCTGCGCCTTTGATGCCCAATCTAGTACTATTAATTCCTTCATTAACGATTCCTTCTCCTGCAATTGAATTATTTTGTGGAAAACTTAAAATTAGCCCATCAAAATTTTGTGCATATAACAACGCCAATTTCATTAAATTATCGTTGGTGATAGATTTGTTATAGTCTCCAAAAGCTACTGCTCCAGATTGTTGCATGTCAAATAGCTCAGCCATATCTATTCCTCTGCTTCCTTTGGTTAGGGCGCCAATTGGAAAAAGATTGGTTGCTGAGTTTGTTGCTTTATTTATTAAAAATTCTACATCAGATTTTGAATCGATAACCGGATTAGTATTTGCATTAACTGCAACAGCGGTAAATCCACTTTTAGAGGCGACTTCTAGTCCTTTATCAATAGTTTCTCTTTCTTCATAACCTGGCTCCCCAAACGAAACGCTAGTATCGAACCAGCCACAAGAAACGTGCAGGTTGTCTAGCTTAATAGTTTTATAAGATGCTTCTTGGTGGATATTATTAGCAATTTCACTAATTTTTCCATTAACAATTAAAATATCTTTAGTCTGATTGTGGTATGGGCTGGAAGTATCTACGATAGTAGCCGATTTTAGAAGCGTAATCATATTTTGAAGAATTTTAAAATTAAAATTTCCAGCAACAAAGATACAATTGCAATTGCCAAAAACAACCTCCAAAGCCATTGAACTTCATTTTTTTCATTTATTTCTTCAAAAAGTTCCTTAATAGAGCTATAAACTTGTACGTTTTTATTTTCTTTTTCAATAGCCTTTAGATCAAGAAAAGACAGTATGCTTTCATTTGATGAAATATTATAAGCGATAGAGCTTAGGGTGTCTTTCTCCAAAGAGATGTCATAAAAACCAGCATCTTTTGGCTCAGTATTTGTTGATAAGGCTACTTTGCTGGCGAAATTTCTTTGAAAAGGAATAAATGATTTTTGTTGGTTAGAAATTTTTAAAATTTGATTTTTTTCAATTTTTTTATTAATTTCTATTGTATTTTCTTCCTGAAGTGTATAATAGGGTTTCGTTATTTCTAAGCTTTGTTTGGCAATATTGTACAAGGTTGGAACAATCAACGGAGAATTAACAAAATTTGAAGATTGAGTATCTAAGGGAGCCGAAAACCAATATATTTTTGAAAAAGGATTGGTTATTTCCTGTAAAAATGGAGTTTTATTTTCAAATGATAAAATAGTATTTCCCTGAAGAGTATTTTTATAACTAATAGTGGCAGATGGATATTGAAAATTAGTTATTTCTTTAATAAAAACCTCACTAAATAGTGGATGTTGAAAATTTATGGTTGTAATTTTTAAAGAATTAGTAATACGATTGAGAATAGTTCCTGAATTTATTTTCTTAAAAAATGAATTATAGGAGCTAATTTTTATCTTTTGATCAGGTATGATTAGCAGATGCCCTCCATTTTCAACAAAGTCTAGTATTTTTTTTCCTAAAATAATAGGAATATTTTTCAGCTGATTTAAAATAAGTAGTTGTTGGGATGGAATTAAATTATAATTTACATTTTGTAATGTTGAATTTGTAAAATGAAAATCTTCATCAGTGAAAATCTTTGATAGGTAGGAAGATGTTTTTCCTATGTTTAAAATTGATGTTTTTTTAGGGATGTTTATGGTGAAATAAAAAACATTATCAAATAAGAAAATATCGTTAAAAGTAATTTGTATTTTGCCTTTAAATTGTTGGAAATTTTCTAACGGAAATTCTATTGTTTTCACTTCGTTTTCTAAAATAGAGAAGGAGCGTTTGTAAATGAGTTTTGATGAGTTGTAAAGAGCAATTGGAATATTATTTTTTGCTTCTCCTTGATTTTTTATGACTACTGAAACTAATTTAACCTTAGCGCTGGTTGTGGTAATAAATACACTATCAATAGAAATGTTATTTTTTGTATCAGAATTCAGTTTTACAAAGGAAAAAGGACTAGTTACATTTGTAAACTTATTTATTATTTTTTTATTAAATTTCTGAAAATCAGATATTAAAATATGTTTATATGAAGTTTTACTTTTGTTTTTAATTTCACTTTGAATAGTATTAATTTTATCTTGATAAGAGGTGGTATTTGTAGTGTATTTTATATTTTTTAGAGATATATCTAATTCTTTCTTAGAAATATTTGATCTAATTTCATCATTTGTAAGAAGAGAATATTTATCTTTTTCTGGTGCGTTTTCTATAATTTTTTGTGCCGCTATTTCTAGTAAATTACCATTTTCTCCATTAGTATTCATACTCATGGAGTTGTCTAAATAAATATAATTATAATTTTCTGCTTCAGTTTTTTTATCGCCAAAGTAGGGTTGAGAAAATGTAAAAAGCAACGCTAAGAAACAAAGCATTCTTGTGGCTAACAGTAGTAGTTTTTTTAGTCGGGAACTCTTACGTGTTTCAAGGCTTATTTTTTGCAAAAACTGAACATTCGTAAACGCAATTTTTTTAAACTTTTGTAGTTGAAAAAGATGCACTACTATTGGAATGATTAGAACAAATAAAAAATAAAAAACAGCAGGATATTTAAATTGCATTTGCTAAATAATCTATTAGTATTTTGCGGCTTTACCTTTTGAAGAACTATTTTTAATAAAATCTCTTAAATCATCATTCGATTTTTTTAAATCTTCACTTCTTAAATACATCATATGTCCACTTCTGTATCCTTTAAAAAAGAAACGATCTTTCATCCTCCCGCTAGGGTCTGTCTGCCACATGGTATACTTAGCATTAAAATAAGTAGTCGCACCATCGTAATATCCAGATTGTATTAAAACCTTTAAATAAGGGTTCTGTGCCATTGCTTGCCTCAATCCTTCCCTAACATTGTCGTTTCTGTTGTCCCATGGTCTAACAGGTCCAAACACGTTATAAGTAACATCTGTTTTAAAGTTTAAATGTTCTCTTATATAATAATTTATTGCAGGAGTAAAAGAATGCAGCCATGAAGTAATTTCTGAATTATAATCTGGACTATCACCCGCTAACCTCTTATCTAAGCCTCTATATCTAGAATCTAATCTTCCAATTGTGAAACCATTTTTATCTCTTAATAACTCTTTCCAGAAGTAGTCTTTTGGAACGTCTAAATTATGTTGTAAAATCACATTTTTTTTTATTCCAGAAAAATATGACATGCGCTCTGCTATTTTATTTCTTTCTGTATCCGAAATAAAGCCACCTTTAGCCATCGCAGGAATTAATTCGTCAATAGCATATTGCTCAGAAAGAGGTAAAATTTCTAATAAATCTTTATTTTGTAATTCTTCTGGCAGCATCTTATGATACCATGCAGCAGCTGTAAAATAGGGTAAGTTTAATGAGGAAGAAAGTACTGAGCTAGTTCTTAATACTTTATAATCTGCTGGAGAAACCATGATTACTCCATTTAAATACATCCATTGTCTGTTTTGAAGCTCAGCAGCTAATCCCATAACGCGGGTACCACCATAGCTTTCACCTATGATATATTTGGGAGATTGCCATCTATTATTTCTTGTAATAAATGTATTTAACCAGCCGGCAAGATATGTAACATCTGCATTGATTCCAAAAAATAAAGATTTGTCTAATTTTTCTCCTTTTTTTACAACGGGTCTAGAATATCCAGTATTTACAGGGTTGATATATACAATATCTGCAACGTCTAAAATTGAGTTAGGATTATCTTTTACACCGTACGGTTGGATCGGGTATCCTTCATCATCAATTCGTAATACTTTAGGACCTGTATATGCAATGTGCATCCAAACAGAAGCAGAACCAGGACCACCATTAAATGACATAATTATTGGTCTTTCTGGGCTACTTTTTATATTGGTTCTTTTGTAGTAAGTGTAGTATAGAGATGCAATTATTTCTCCATGATCGTCCCAGACAGGTTGCATTCCAGTGGTAGCTTTATAGGTTATTTTTTGACCATTTATAACTACTTCACTGTTGGTAACAACGGTAGTGTCTACTGGAATTCTTGAGTCTTGCGCTTGTATACTTATAAAACTGATTACGAGTATAAAAAATAAATATTTTTTCATTGTAATTAATTAAGAGCCTCTAAATTAATGGAAAAAAACGACTTTTAAGCTACCGATATGTTATTTAAAATTTTTCAAATACACCAAGGCCAAATAGTGCAAAGTCATACTTTACTGGGTCATTTTTATCAAAAGCTCTAAGTTTAGTGTCTAATTCATAGACGGCTTTCCAATCGTTTTGTTTGCGAGTTAGAATTCCTAACTTTCTAGCTACGTTTCCAGAGTGAACATCTAATGGACAAGATAAAAATGCTGGAGAATGAGTTTTCCAGAGGCCAAAATCTACTCCAGTAGTGTCATTTCTAACCATCCATCGTAAAAACATATGAATTCGTTTAGCTGCAGAATTTTTTAATGGGTTAGAAATATGTTTTTCTGTCCTACTTTCATGTGAAAGTTCGAAGAAAATTTGTTTAAAATTTGCAATAGAATTTTGATAATTTACATCACCTATAGATGGTTTTAAAACACTTTCCATTCCTTTGTGGTGTTTGTAGATATTTTGAAGAGATTTTATAAAATATTGAAAATCAGTAGAATTGAATGTTCTGTGTACAAAATTAGTGATAGTTTTAAGTTCTCTATTGGAATGGTTCATTACAAAATCAAACGGAGAATTATCCATAACCTCCATCATTTTTTTTGAATTTCTAATAATCATTGTTCTATTTCCCCAAGCTATTGTAGCAGATAAAAATCCGGCAATTTCAATATCCTCTTTTGTTGAAAATTGATGTGGAATCTGAATAGGATCCGATGCTATAAAACTACTTCTATTGTAAGTTTTTACTTTTAAATCTAAGAAATTTTTTAACTCTTTTTTAGGAATTACCATTGCTAGCTAAAAGAAATAATGAAACTAATAAACCATTATATAAACTGTGTAAAAAGATAGACCAAAGTAAGCCAAAACGAACTCTTATGAATCCAAAAATTAATCCTATAAAAAACTGAGGAGCAACTAGTAAGGGAGAGAATAGTATCACATTTGTAGTTAATTCAAAATTAAAAAGATGCACGTACGCAAAAATAATTCCGATAACATAAAATGCTATTTTAAATAACCTCGCTTGTTTGAAAAGTGTTAACGGAGCCCTAAAAATGAGTTCTTCCATAACAGGAGCTATTACAGCTGCAAGAAGTAGAATTTTAAAACCACTTGAATCTTCAAAAAGTGTATCAGTAATATGACTAATCTCATGTAAAACTCCTATAGATGTTAAGAATCCATTAACTAGAGATATAAGAAAAGAAATTGTAATTGAAATCCATAAAAGAGAAAGTAGAACTTTACACCTGTAAAAAAAATTATGATTGGTATCTTCTCCTAAAATTGGATTTATCAGGTAATTAATAAGCTCGTTGAATGTTTTTGTCATATGATAACACCATCTTTCATGGTTAATTTTCTGTCAGCCATAGAAGCCAATCCCTCATTGTGAGTTACAATAATAAATGTTTGATTGAATGTGTCTCTTAGCTCAAAAAATAATTTATGAAGACTTTCAGCTGAAGCAGAATCAAGATTCCCACTTGGTTCATCAGCAAGAATTACAGAAGGATTATTTATTAAGGCTCTGGCAACTGCTACTCGCTGTTGTTCTCCTCCAGAGAGCTCACTAGGTTTATGATTCATTCTATTCTCTAGTCCCAAAAATTTTAAAAGCTCTTTTGCTTTTAGTTCAGTTTCTTTTCCATCTTTTTTTCCAATAAATGCAGGAATACAAATATTTTCTATGGCAGTAAATTCAGGTAACAGTTGATGAAACTGAAAAATATAGCCCACATGTTCATTTCTAAAGGAAGCAATCATCTTATCACTTAAACCCTGTAGTGTAATTCCATTAATTTCTAATATATAATCTTCTTCTTTTAATGGTTTGTCTAAGGTACCTAAAATTTGCAATAAGGTTGTTTTTCCAGCTCCAGAGGGGCCTACAATTGCAACAATTTCACCTTTCTTTATAGTAAGGTTAACTCCTTTAAGGACTTCTACATCACCATAATACTTGTGTATATTTTTTGCAATGATCATGAAATTGTTTTTACAGTAACGAAAATATTAAAAAAGGAATGAAATGACGCCTCTTCAGAAATTGTTTTTTATTAAATATTAATTTTAGTTTTAGGAATTCTAAATTAAAAAATAGAGTTGTCCTATACAAACAGGTAATTTATGGTGTATTGATCATAAAAAGTATTTTAAAAAAAAAGATTCAGGGTTGTAAAACTTTTGATAAATAAGCTCATTTTTATCATTTTGTTTATTCAAAATTTGAATTTGAATTTGTACTTTTGCTACCGTTTTAAATATTAAGAATACATGAATTTACACGAATATCAAGGAAAAGAAATTTTAAATAGTTTTGGCGTAAGAATTCAGCGCGGAATTGTTGCAAATACTCCTAATGAAGCAGTAGAAGCAGCCAAACAATTAACAACAGAAACTGGCACTAGTTGGTATGTTGTAAAAGCACAGGTTCATGCAGGTGGTCGTGGAAAAGGTGGTGGTGTTAAGTTGGCTAAAAACTTAACCGAAGTGGAGACCATTTCTGATGATATTATTGGAATGATGCTAATTACACCACAAACTTCTGCAGAAGGTAAGAAAGTTCATCAAGTTTTAATCTGTGAGGATGTATACTACCCTGGAGATTCTGAACCAGAAGAATATTATATGTCTGTTTTATTAAACAGAAATAATGGTAGAAATATGATTATGTATTCTACCGAAGGTGGAATGGATATTGAGACGGTTGCTGAAGAGACCCCTCACCTAATTTTTACTGAAGAAATAGATCCTACCTTAGGATTGTTACCTTTTCAAGGTCGTAAAATTGCATTTAACTTAGGGCTATCTGGAGGTGCATTAAAAGAAATGGCAAAGTTTGTTGCCGCTTTATATACAGCTTATATAAAGTCAGATTCATCTATGTTTGAAATTAACCCTGTGTTAAAAACATCCGATGATAAAATTTTAGCAGTTGATGCTAAAGTTACTTTAGATGAAAACGCACTATTTCGTCATAAAGATTATGCAGAAATGCGTGATTTACGTGAAGAAAATCCTATTGAAGTTGAAGCTAAAGCTGCAGGGTTAAATTATGTAGATTTAGATGGTAATGTTGGGTGCATGGTTAATGGTGCCGGGCTAGCAATGGGAACAATGGACTTAATTAAGCAAGCAGGAGGTGAGCCAGCTAATTTCTTAGATGTTGGAGGTACTGCAGATGCACAGCGTGTTGAAATTGCTTTTGGGATTATTTTAAAAGACCCAAATGTAAAAGCAATTTTAGTAAATATTTTTGGAGGTATAGTTCGTTGCGATAGAGTAGCGCAGGGTGTTGTAGATGCATACAAAAACATGGGAGATAGAATTAATGTTCCTATTATTTGTAGATTACAAGGCACAAATGCCATTGAAGCAAAAGCTTTAATTGATACTAGTGGAATGGAAATTATTTCAGCTACAGAATTTCAAGAAGCTGCCGATAAGGTTCAAGAGGTATTAGAATTATAACTCTCACTTGAAATCATAAAATAAAAAACACCTCTAGCTAGAGGTGTTTTTTATTTTATGAGTTTTTTTAACCAAATTTTCTTTCTTTTGATAATAATTTATCACTAGTCTATGTTTTGACATGTATTTTATATAATTTTATAGTTGTTCCTTTAAAATTGTAATTTCATCTCTAAGTTGAGCAGCAACTATAAAGTCTAGTGCTTTTGCTGCTTCCTCCATATACTTTCTTTTCTCTCTGATTCTTTTTTCTATTTCAGATTTTGGCAAGTACTGTAAATCTTGTTCTGCTGCTTCTTTAATAGCAGCATTGTATTGGTAAGAAGCCACCGCTTTTCTAGACAGTGTATCATCAATTTTTTTATTAATTTGAGTAGGAGTAATGCCGTTTTCTGTATTATAAATAACTTGTTTCTCGCGTCTCCTGGTAGTTTCATCTATAGTTAACTGCATACTTTTTGTTACTTTATCTGCATACAAAATTGCAAGTCCATTAATGTTTCTTGCAGCTCTCCCTATTGTTTGGGTTAAAGAACGATGAGAACGTAAGAAACCTTCTTTATCAGCATCTAAAATTGCTACCAGAGAAACTTCAGGCAAATCTAATCCCTCTCGTAAAAGATTCACTCCAATCAACACATCAAAAATACCTTTTCTTAAATCTTGCATAATTTCAACACGTTCTAATGTATCTACGTCAGAATGGATATAACGACAACGTATAGAAATTCTACTTAAATACTTTGTTAGCTCTTCTGCCATTCTTTTGGTTAATGTTGTTACCAAAATACGTTCGTCTTTCTCTACTCTAATTTGAATTTCTTCTATTAGGTCATCAATTTGATGCAAACTAGGTCTTACTTCAATTTCAGGATCTAACAAACCTGTAGGTCTAATGATTTGTTCTATAAATACTCCTTCCGTGTTTTGCAACTCATAATCGGCTGGTGTGGCACTTACATATATTGTTTGATTTTGTATGGCTTCAAATTCTTCAAACTTTAAGGGTCTGTTGTCCATTGCTGCTGGTAAACGAAAACCATACTCCACTAAATTTTCTTTTCTACTTCTGTCTCCACCATACATTGCATGGGTTTGCGGAATGGTTACATGACTTTCATCAATAATCATCAAATAATCATCAGGGAAGTAATCTAAGAGACAAAATGGCCTTGTGCCGGGTTCTCGTCCATCTAAATACCGAGAGTAATTTTCTATTCCAGAACAATAGCCCAATTCACGAATCATTTCTAAATCAAATTCTGTTCTTTCTTTTAATCGTTTTGCTTCTAAATGTTTTCCTATTTCTTTAAAATAATCTACTTGCTTCACCATATCTTCTTGTATTTGATGAATGGCATTTTGTAAAACATCAGGTGAGGTTACAAATAAGTTTGCCGGGTAAATAGTTAGGCTTTCGTATTTTTCTAGGACTTGGTTACTGACTAGATCTATAGATTCAATTTCTTCAATTTCATCTCCAAAAAAGTGAATTCTAAAGCCGTTTTCTCCATAGGAAGGAAAAATTGTCACCACATCTCCTTTTACCTTGAAGGTTCCGCTTTTTATTTCTACATCTGTTCTTGAATATAAACTGGTTACTAATTGGTGTAAAAATTTAGTTCTAGAAATAATTTGACCAACTTCTATAGGGATAACATTTTTTTTAAATTCTACAGGATTTCCAATTCCATATAAACAAGAAACAGAAGCTACTACTAACACATCTCTTCTGCCAGAAAGTAGAGAAGAAGTGGTGCTTAACCTTAGCCGTTCTATGTCTTCATTGATGGATAAATCTTTTTCTATATAGGTACCAGTGACTGGAATATAAGCTTCAGGTTGATAATAATCATAATAGGAAACAAAGTATTCTACAGCATTTTCCGGGAAAAATTGTTTGAATTCTGAATACAATTGTGCTGCTAGCGTCTTATTATGAGCTAACACTAAGGTTGGTTTATTGGTTCTTTCAACAACATTTGCAACGGTAAATGTTTTTCCAGATCCAGTAACACCTAAAAGCGTTTGAAACTTTTCTTTAGAGTTTATTCCGTCAGTAAGTTGCCTGATTGCTTCTGGTTGATCTCCTGTTGGTTTGAATTCAGATTGTAGTTTAAAATCCATACCATAAAAATACAAATCCTTTTGATGTGTATGATGAACTATTTAAAATAAAAAAGAACTTTTTTCTACCTCCTCAACAAGGAGAAATTTCCTTTTCTATTTCTAGTTCTTCCATTTCTAT
>OJCB01000025.1_pt1 | contig 75786 bp, 68 predicted proteins | sample 1591501 | NCBI WGS metagenome assembly OJCB01 (sample SAMN05416813, study PRJEB24817) | seawater metagenome | isolation source: Sea water | place: Canada:Atlantic | collected 2013-07 | reverse complement strand
GGATGACTTCCAGGGCATTCTGCAAGCCGATGGCTATTCCGGCTACGGTCAGGTCTGTGCCGCGAACAAGCTGACCCGAATCGGATGTTGGGACCACGCGAGACGTAAATACGTGGAAGCGGCCCGGGCTGCGCCGGCCAAAGGCAAAAAAGGCCCACCCTCAAAAGCGGATGTGGCCCTGAGCCACATCCGCAAACTGTACGCCATTGAAAAGGCCGCCCGAGATCTGAGCGATGAAGAGCGCTATCAGTTACGTCAGGAAAAGAGTCTGCCATTGCTCAACACCTTCAAAGCCTGGCTGGAGAAAAATGCCCCCCAGGTGATGAAAGGCCTGCTCACCCGTAAGGCCATGGACTACACCCTGAACCAGTGGGACACTCTGGTTGGTTACTGCGAACGCGGTGACCTGAACATCAGCAATGCCGGTGCCGAGAACGCTATTCGCCCGTTTGCCCTCGGCAGAAAGGCCTGGCTCTTCGCCGATACCTCACAAGGGGCGAAAGCCAGCGCCACCTGCTATTCGCTCATAGAAACCGCCAAGGCCAATGGCCTGGAGCCCTCCGCTTATATCCACCATGTGCTGGAGCGCATTGCTGGGGCCGATACACTGGAGAAGCTTGAAGCCTTGCTGCCCTGGAATGCCGAGTTGCCGGCTTTGAAAAAAGTGGCTCAATACGATTAGGGCAAGTGGGTCGATTTAACGGCGCTTACCCTTTTCTGCCGCTTTTATGGACAGCAAGCAACCACAGTGGCGGGCTTTCCGTAAGCGCCTTGGCCAAGAACATGTGCCAGAGGCTTTTTCGGAGGTAGTAGAGGCGGTGGTTGAGTTCCTCGGCCCTTTGATGCTGAGCAGAGACGTGGACGCGCCCAAGGAAATTTGGTGCCCACCCGGTCCATGGAGTCGGCAGGCTTATGGCTAGTCTTATTTCGGAAGACAGTATCAAGCAAGAACTTTTGCAGCGCTTGCAGCATATTTACGGCTCCAATGGGCTGGACCGTCATACCGAAAAGCTGGAAAACCTGACATAGACAGCATAGATCATTCGCGTGTTTTACTGACAGACAAAGAAGATAGAACTTCGCCGAACACGTCATCCTGAGTACTAATGGTAATCCATGAAGAAGGGTGTTCCGAGGTCGCGATAAATGCAGTGGTGTAGCCTTTGACGGTGACCGAGAAGCCGTAGGCGCTGCCACCCAAATCCAACTTTTTGACCTTACCAGAGTATTGTTGCGTTTCGTTAGATCCTTGCCGAACTTCGTCAACGGCCGTTTCAAAATCTGGGCTGGTTTCCATAGTCCTCAACGAACCAACGATTGCTGAATCAAGCCAAAGTTGTGTTTCGAAAGGCTGCACTTCGATAGCATCAAACCGACTCTTACTGAGTTCGAACGTCAGATCGTTGGAGGTGCGAAACTCAATGGATGCCTGGTCAGTTACAGCACAACCTGAGACCAGGCTGGCCAAAACAATCCTTAAAATTATGAATCTTCTCATTACCGGTTGTATTTCGACGTAAAGCTGCTGGAAGGCTGCTGAATTCGGGACTCGGGTGAGTGGTAGCTATGCATTATTCTGAAATCTTCGCGCCATTTATCCGCAATGACGTTGAGCTTTCAACTGGGCCCTGGAAGGTAATAAGCGATTGAGCTTGGCCGTTCGGTACAATAAATACGGTTCTAAAGTCCCCCTGAACTACTCCAAATACCTGAGCTTCGGGAATTTGCTCCATCCAAATTGGTTTACTTGAACCCTGATTGGCACTCTCAAAAAGCGTCGTTGAGGTGTCAATCGCTGAACTTGAGCTTACTGTACTTGGAATCTCCTCCGATCTGACAAAACCTACGACCCGGTTGTTTCTCAAAAATACAAGCTCGCCATCCCTCATCTTCACAGAGGAGAACATCTTTTCTGGTACTTCTATAGCTAGTTCGCTGTATGGTTGAATGACCAATGAAGATTGGGATGCGCAGCCGGAGAGAAGAAGTAAAAATGATAAAGCTAGGGCTATCCTTGCCATGGTGGGAGTCTCATCTCAATGTCGTTTCGATAGAGGATCTGAACTGGCCAGAACGAACAGTTCGGCAAATCCAGCTTACCTTCACTTCGTTCTGCAAAAAAGGTTTCCCTGCCTCGCGAATCAGGCGTAAAGCCCATTTTGTGATCCTGCGTGTTGGTCGTAGTAGGTCCTGTGGAGAAGGAACAGCATCAACCCATCTACTACAATCGACGGTTTCCACGAGCATATGGGCGATAGCGCGCACGGTTTCTTCGGTTACGCTGCTTTCAGTGAATCCTGAAGCAACAGAATGGCCGTAGAACGCCTTCATGATGGCTCTGATTTTATCAATGTCTTCGGCCGACAATTGACTATCCATTTTTTTCATCCCTGCAAAGGCAGAAGGACCCCTGCGGGGCCCTTCTGGCGTGATTACGCCTCGATCGGCGAACGCCAGTCGTCAGCACCGGAAGTACCGGCAACGGCGTGCTCCCAGGTTACCTTGCGGTAGGACAGGGAAACGGTGACCAGCTGGGTGAAGTCGGCGTTGCCGGCGTCCTGGCAGTGGGGCATGTTGCAGTTGATGTCGATAATGGTCGCATCTTCGAGGATGGTGGAGAAGAAGTGCTCCTGCTTGCCCTCAACGGAGGTGCGGTACCACTTCAGCTCGACCTTGGGCAGCATCTCGCCGGAGGCCAGGGCGTTGTACATCAGCGGGGTGGCCTTGTTCAGGGCGGAGGTGAACTTGAACGGTTTGTGCACGCGCTGGCCGGAAGGCTGACCGGACTGGGGGTCGGTCGGTACGGTAACGACGTGGCTGAATTCCTGAACCAGCACTTCGTCTTCGTGGCCTTCCACGTAGATGTTGCCGACGGAATCGGAAGTGAATGCGCCGGCAGTGATGTTGCCCTGGGTCTGGCCTTCGATGGCGATATAACAAGGAGTTGGCATAGTCTGCTCCATGACTTGTGAATGAATAGTGTCCCCGGGGTGTTCCCTGGACGCGGACTTTCATTACAAAGCCTGTGCCAGAAGAGGAAATAGTTTTTAAAACAGTGGGTTATCTTTTTTCTCGGAGATGTCCCCGGCGGGCCAGGCAACCGCGCGCCCGAACGCCGGGCGAAGGATTGCTGGTGGGGCAAAAACTTGCTCGGGCAATACCCGCTTCAGCCCAGGCCGAGGGCTGCCAGCAACGCCAGGAGCAATAACGCGGATACACCCTGCCAGAAGGCCACGGGATTGCGCTCCATTAACGGCGGCCGATGACGCTTGTGCCAGTCGACGGATGGGTGTCGCAGCTTGTACAGGTATTCCGAGAGCGCCGGGTAACGTCTGTGGGCCTGAGGGTGAACCGCTTTTTCAATGGCATCGTCGACCCAGGCGGGAAGATTCTCACGTAAGTGTCTCGCGGGCCGGTAGTTCAGCCCGCGAAGCTGGTTCCGGCTATGGATTTTCGGTACTTCCGCGCCATAGGGAAGCTGGCCGGTGAGCAACTGGTAGGTAATCACGCCCAGGGAGAACTGGTCTGATAGCCAGCTGCCGGGCTCGCCGAGAAAGGTCTCAGGGGCACTGTAAAGGGCGGCCCCCCGAGGAACCGCCTGTTCGCCGATCTCAGAGTCCTCAAGGCCGGCGACCCGGGTGGCACCGAAATCAATCAGCGTGACAGTGCCATGGGGATCCACCAGCACGTTTTCCGGCTTCAGGTCCTGGTGCACCATTTCAAGCCGGTGGAATGCCCTCAAGCCTTTACCAATCTGCTCAACGAGATCACGCACGGTATCAAGTGTCGGAGCCGGGTTGTCCAGCATCCATTGCCGCAAGGTACAGCCTTCCACGAACTCTGTGGCCTGGTAGAGAAAGCTGGGTCGTTGGCTGGACTGGAACGGTCTTGCGACATGAGCGCTGCTGATTCGCCTGGCAATCCACTGCTCGGTGGAAAACTGTTCCAGGTAGACCGGATCGTGTCTCTGTTCCAGTGAGGGCATCTTCAGCACCACCCGGGTATCGGTTTCCTCATCCACCGCCAGGTAGACATGGCTGCGGCTGCTGGCGTGAATCTGTCTCAGAATCCGGTAACCGTCCAGATGTTGGCCCGGCTGAAGTTCCGGCGCAAAGGGCAGCTGGGCCAGCTGGTGAAACAGCTCGCTGCTTTCCGGAACCGCGGGGACCGAGTTCACCCGGATGATCTGGGCGGTCAGGTTGTCATCACTGCCCTGTTCGAGGGCCTGGGCTGCCAACCGGCGGGCGGCAGCGTCCAGATCATCGCCAGATTCCCGGATGATACCTGCCATGGTTCGCTCATCCAGGTGCTCATGGATGCCGTCGGTCGCCAGCAAAAAGGTATCGCCGGGCTGGATCGGCAGGCTTCGATAATCGATATCCAGTTGATGGCCAATGCCCATGGCCCGGGTCAGGCAGCTCTCTTCCGGGGAGAGCCAGAGCCGGTGATCGGTGCTGAGCTGTTCAAGTTGGTCGTGGTGAACCCGGTAGATGCGGGTGTCGCCGATATGAAACAGATGTGCGGTGGCGGACCTGAGCACCATCACGCTCAGGGTACAGACATAGCCTCGGTCGCGGTCATAGCGGTATTGGCTTTGCCGGGTCTGGGCATGAAGCCAGGCATTGGTTGCGAGCAGCACCCGTTGGGCGGACTGTTTCACCGACCAGCTTTCCGGAGTGGAAAAGTAGTCGCTGAGGAAACCCGCGACGGCGGACTCGCTGGCAATCTGGCTGACATTGCTGGAGCTGATGCCGTCGGCGATGGCAACGGCGATGCCTTTGGTGATCAGCTGGTGGCCCTTTGGCACCAGTAAACCGTGGAAGTCCTGGTTGACTGGTTTGACGCCAGCGTCGGAGTACTGGCCGGCGGAAACGGAAAGGGAGCTGGTCATTGGGAAACGGCATTTCCTCGATCAAGGAAAAAGCAACTCCGGCGGGTGCGGCAGCCGGAGTTGCAGGACGCCCCGACTCAGTTGGTGCGGGCCAGGGCAGCGTCGCTGTAGGCTGCTGCAATCTTGCGCTTGGGTGCGGTGCGCACGTGGGTGGTGTAGAGGGTAAGGCCGGTAAAGGCCAGGCCGCCCACCAGGTTACCCAGCACGGTGGGAATCTCGTTCCACCACAGGTAGTCCATCACTGAGAACTCGCCGCCCATGATGATGGCAGACGGGAACAGGAACATGTTCACGATGGAGTGCTCGAAACCCATGAAGAAGAACAGCATGATGGGCATCCACATAGCCAGTACCTTGCCACTGACGCTGGTGGAAATCATGGCGCCAACCACGCCCATGGAGACCATCCAGTTGCACAGCATGCCGCGAATGAAAATGGTGGCCCAGCCGGCAGCACCGAACTCCGCGTAGCCAAGCGTGCGCGCTTCACCAACACTGGCAATCTTCGCGCCAACGGCACCGGGATCGGTATTGAAACCGTAGGTGAAGATAAACGCCATCATGAAGGCGACGGTCAGTGCGCCGCCCAGGTTGCCAAGGAATACCCAACCCCAGTTGCGCAGTATGGCTGCCGGGGTCACTCCGGGGCGTTTATCAAGCAATGCAAGGGGCGTGAGCATGAACACGCCGGTCAGCAGGTCGAAGCCCATCAGGTAAAGCATGCAAAAGCCGATCGGGAACAGGATGGCGCCGATCAGGAACACGCCGGTCTCGACCGCTACGGTAATGGCAAACGCGGCAGCCAGCGCCAGAATGGCGCCCGCCATAAAGGCCCGAATCAGTGTGTCCCGCGTTGACATGTAGATCTTGGATTCGCCGGCGTCGACCATTTTGGTGACGAACTCCGAAGGCACGATGTAAGACATAATGTTTCCCCTGACTTCTCTCGGATGGCCGGACTTTTCAAGCGGCCAAAAAAAACGGCGGTACCCGGTGCCTGCAATTTGCAGGTGCGAGTAGACGCCGTCGTCTGAATGAATCTGTCGCTGTGAGCAGAACCGACATTGGTTCCGCTAACCGAGTGGGTGCAGAGACTGTGCCAGCTTGGCGGTCTGCCGGGGAAAACGGATATAAATCAAAAGGGTAACGTTCTGAGAGGGATGTCGCGCGAAGCGGGTGAAGACGCGATTGCTGATCCGACGCACCCGATCGGTGCGTGAATGGTTAAGGCTGCTGCAACCTGGCGCAGCCATGGCGAGGCTCAGCGAAGGCTGAAGCGCACTGGCAAGGCGTAGCGGAATTTTTGTCCGGCAATCTCGTCGGGTACCTCAGGCAGAGGTGCTGCCTGCTCCAGCATGGCCAGTGCCGACTCGTCCAGAAGCTGGTGTCCGGAGCTGGTTCTCAGGCTGTGGGCGATCAGCGAGCCATCCCTCTGGAATTCGAACACAATGACAGGAGTGCCTTCCTGGCCCAGGCGCCTTGCCCGGCGGGGATATTCATAATACCGGGCAAGGTGGCGGCTGAGTCTGGACAGGTAATTGTCCACTTCTGATTTGACGCCAGCGTTCTGCAATGGAACGGTCGCCTGTGATTGTTGCTCCGTTGCAGTTTCTGCCGGCTCACCGCTTGGTGCTTGCGCTTCGGCGGTCTTTGGCTCGGGCGTTGGTTCCGTTATCGGTTCAGGCTCAGGTTCCGGCTCAGGTTCTGGCTCGGGCTCAGGCTCAGGCTCAGGCTCAGGCTCGGGCTCGGGCTCGGGTTCGGGCTTGGGTTCAGGTTCAGGCTGTGGCTTCGGCTCTGGTTTTGGCTTTGGCGCAGCTTCGGGTTTCGGCGCGGGTTCACCGGCCAGCTTTATGCGAATAGCGGGCGCCGTATTGACCGCGGATTCGCCCAAAGTGTTGAGCTCCACCGTCTTTTCGGGAGACGCGAACACCAGGGCGACAAGAGTGATCATGAATGCCAGCAGCAAGAGTGCCCACCGGAAGGGCGGTTGTTGCGGCATCATTGGCCAGGCTCCGTCAACAACAGAATATCCTTGTATCCGGCTTCCTCAAGCAACCGGAACAGTGTCTCCAGGTCCGCCATGGTGATTCGTTCTGCAGCGGCGATTTTCAGGGGCTGCTCTTCGCCAGGTTCTGGCAGTCTGGCAACCAGGGAGTCCCTGTCGAGTAGCTCGCCGTTCACTTTCCACTCGCCCTCGGCACTGACAATCATGTCCGCGTGCGGCGACTGCCGGTCCTCCGCCTGCTGCGTGGCAGGCAATTCCGGAAGTGGGTCATCGGTCAGTTGGCCGGCAACAATGAAAAACATGAGCAGCAGAAACACAAGGTTGATCAACGGCAGAAGTGCATCTTCCACACGTTCCATCAAGGTTTTGCCGGAGGTAAACGGAGGTGGAACCAGATCGCTCATGGTGTTGTCGCGTTCGTCCGCTTCCAGTGGCTGTCGATACCCTGGTCAACCAGGCTGCTGAGCACCCGGGTGAAGGCTCCCAGCGGTGTGTCGCCGGTTGTTGCGAGGTTTACTTCGGTAATACCGGCGTTGCCCAGCTCGGTCATGAGCTGGTCGAGGGCCATGGCCTGTCCCTGCCACTGCACCTTGCCATTGGCAGTCACTGTCAGCTCGGGCAGCGGCTCGCCAGTGATCGGGCTGCGGTTCGAGGTGTTGTTGGCCAGCTCCAGGTAATCCACGGGCAGTAGCCGGGTGGTCAGCATAAAGAACACCAGAAGTATGAACACCACATCAATCAGAGGCGTAATCCGGATCGGAATCGGACGACTTGGTCTCGGTTCAACCAGTTGCATGGGCGAATCGCTGACCCCGGACGGTTGAATAGCGATCAGGCTCCTCGCTGGCTGTCTCTGTATCAAGCTGTTGCGCCGGAGACTGGTACGACGTGTCCGCGGCCTCCAGAGTCTGCTCCGGCACGATATGCAGAACTGAAACCAGGGTGCTGTTGATGGTCTTGTGGATGCGGCGCAGACGGAACTCGATCCAGGCAGCCAGGGCGGCAAAGGGTATGGCGACAACCAGGCCCGCCGCCGTGGTGGTCAGCGCCTCATAGATGCCGCCACTGAGTTGAGTGGCGTTGGCCCGGCCTTCGGTAGCCGCCATGGCGCTGAAAGCTTCCATCATGCCGAGCACGGTTCCCAGCAGACCGAGCAGTGGCGCCAGGGCTGCGATGACTTCAATAATCTTGAGGGGTGCCTCGAACGGCTCGAGAGAATGTTGCGCATCCCGCGCGGCGGTTTCCCGAATCTGGCGATCATCCTGGCCGTTCTGAATGGCCTCAATCGTATCGGTGACAAGCCGCTGCAGCGGATTCATCTGCCCCCATCGTCCGGCCTGATGTCGAACCTCGGACGGTCGGACTGACGCCGGATCCTTCTGCCAGTTCATTACGGTTTGTTTAAGCCGGCCAGACAAACGCGGTGCATAGAGGGCCCCGAGAAGCATCAGATACACGAAGGTAACGAAGCCAATGACGGCAAGCACCACCAGAACAATCATGACAGGGCCACCCATATCAATAAGTTGGGTGATCGGGCCGGCATTCAGAGGCGAGAGGATGTCCGTCATGAGAGGAGTTCTCAATGTGCAAAAATGGAACTAAATAATAACGAATATCATTGAATTTGCAAGCGTGTAACCTGACTTCACAAAGCCCTCTGTTAGAATTGAGTTAAATGTAAGAGTTGCAAAAAGAAAGAAAAAACGGAGGTCAGATCATTACCGGTTGTCTAACCCGCTGCGGGGCCTGGAAGTCATGATGATCAGGAGATGGTTGGGTAGCCTGGCGAATCGGGCAGTGGCCCTGGTGGTTGTTGCGATCATCCTGACGGCCCTGCTGGTAACCGTTGCCGGTTTCCTGCTGAGCCGCTCCGAGCTGGAGCAGCAGGCCCGTAACCAGGTGGAAACGATTGCCACGCTTATTGCGGGGGAGCTGGACGACAAGCTGGCCCTGCGACTGGAGGCACTCAACCACGTAGCCCAGAATCTCACCATGTCCGGTGATGTTCTCAACACCAGGGCCCGGATCCTGATCCGCCGCCAAACAGCCCTGGAGCATCTGTTCGATGCGGTTTACCTGATCGATGAAAACGGTCTGGTCATAGCCGAGAATCCCGAAGATTACCGGCAGGCGGGACTGGATGTCAGTAACCGGGAGTATTTTCAGCGGATTTCCTCCACGCTCACCCCGGTGATCAGCGAGCCCTACATCTCTCACTATCAGGAAAAGCCGGCCATCATGGTGGCTGCGCCGATTTTCGACCACCGTCAGCGTTTCATTGGTGTGATTGGTGGTGCCATCGCGCTGGATGGCAACAATTTTCTGGATCAGTTCATTAACATCCGTATAGGAACGACCGGCTATCTCGGTGTGGCAACCCGCAGTGGTTTTGTGGTGGTTGACCAGCGGGACCACCAGCCCATGGCGCCGGTGCGGGTTGCGAATCCTGTACTCCGGGATGCGATGGAGGGGTTCGAGGGCACCTTGGAGACCCGCAACAGTAATGGTGAAAAGACCATCATGTCGGTGCAGCAGCTGACCCAGGTGCCCTGGTTTGTTTCCGCCTCCTGGCCTGCCCGGGAAGCCCTTGCACCAATTACACGCACGGTGGATGCCTTCGTTTGGATCCTGCTGCTGGTCATCCTCTTGATTGCGCCCGTGGCACTGTGGCGTTTCCGGCGGCTGATGGCGCCGCTCAAGACATTGGGCATCCAGATCCGTGAGCGCCACCTGGGTATGCGTTCCGATCCGGTGGATGTCGCCGGGGGTAAGGAAATCCGCCAGGTTGCCGAGATCTTTAACACGGTGACCGATGAGCGTGATGAAGTTCTGGTGTCTCTGGCAGAAAGAGAGGCATTTTTCCGTTCCCTTACCCAGAGTGCGCCCATCGGTATTGTCCAGACCGACGTCCTGGGCCGTATCGAGTTTGCCAACCCGGCTTTCGAGGCGATCGTCGGCAAACCGGCGGAAGATCTCACATACAGTTACCTGGCCGATCGTGTGGACAATGCCGACCGGCAGGAGGCGATTGCCGGTTGGAAGAATGCGATCAGGAGCCAGAGCGTTTTCCGGGGCCGGTTGAGACTGGCGGCTCCGGATCGGGTGATCTGGGCCGATGTGATGACGGCGGCAATCCAGACGCCTGAAAAGGCTCTCGGCACCATCACGGTCGTTCGCGATATATCCCATGAGCTGGAAGTGGAAGAGGCACTCAAGACCGAGCAGCAGCGCGCGGAAACCATACTCCGCGTTCTTCAGGAAGGCGTCCTGATGGTCGATGTCGAGGGGGTTATCCGGTTTGCCAACGATGCTGCCTGCCGCCTGCTGGGCATTGAGGGCGAGTGCGTGCTTAGAAACTTCTTCCAGTTGGTTGCCATCGAGACGGAAGAGCGGGAACTGACGGCACAGGAGTTCCTGTCCGGGGATGACCTGGACAGCCTTTACGTCACCTTGCGGAACTCATTGGGCGTTCCCTTCCCCATAGACCTCACCATGCTGCACATTCGCCAGGGGCGAGAGGATGAGCGTCTGGTTTTCGTGCTGAGGGACGACAGCGATCGCCGTCGTCAGGAAGAACGGCTGTCCTGGGAGGCGACCCACGACAGCCTGACCCATTTGCTGAATCGGCGCGCGTTCAATGCGTCGCTGGTCCGTTGCCTGGGCGAGGCCGGGCGCCAGGAAGCACGTTCGGTGTTGATGCTCATTGACCTGGACTACTTCAAACCGGTCAATGATGAGGGCGGCCACCTGCTCGGCGACGATCTGCTTAAACGGCTCGCCGAACTGTTCAAGGAATCGGTTCGCCAGTCCGATACCGTGGCCAGACTGGGTGGGGATGAGTTCGGTATTATTCTACCGGCTTGTGGCATGGCCAGGGCCCAGGCACTGGCGGAACGGATTCGCGCCGATGTTGAAGCGCTTCGGATCGAACATGACGGCGGGTCCTTCGGTGTCACCACGAGCATTGGGCTCACGGAACTGACACCGGAAGATAGCGGCCCGAGAGAGGTCATGGCACGGGCCGATGAGGGTAGCTACATCGCCAAATCCCGGGGGCGCAATACGGTTGTCGTCGTCCCGTCACCACCAGCCGGCTGAGACACTGGCCTGCCACAGCAGACGAATGGCCAGCGCGGTCAGCACGATATTAAAGATCAGTGTGAACTTATGGTTGCTCAGGGACTTCAGTACATGGAGTCCGAGCCAGGTGCCGGCAAAGCCGCAGATGATCATGGCAATTATGAATGGCAGCCATTCGAAGAAGATGAATCCGGCGGCTCCGAATACGAGCGCCTTGGGGGCGTGCTGCAGCGTCATGGCCGTGGCGAAGGTGGCCACCGTTTTGAATCTGTCGTTATGGATCTGCTTGATGAACGCAGCGACCAGAGGCCCGGTGGCGCCCACGAACAGGCTGACAAAACTGGTCAAGGCCGACGCCACAAACACGCCCGGAGCCCCGAACGCGCCTTTTGGCAGAGCCGGCCCCCAGCAAAGGTAGAGAACGAACAGGGCGATGGTCAGCTGCCAGATATGGGCCGGAAGATTCACCAGCAACCAGGCGCCCAGGGCCGCGCCTACCATGACGCCGGGCAGGAACGCGGCAATGACCCGCCAGTCCACGTGTCGCCAGGTCAGTGCTGCCCGACCAACATTGGAACCCAGCTGGATCATGCCGTGAACCGGAATAATGGCGGCGGGCGGCATCCAGCTGGCCATAAGTACCAGCAGCAGAACCCCGCCACCCGCGCCGAGACTGGCAGTGATCATCGAGGTGATGGTGGAACTGGCTAGCAGGAAAACGGCGACTGGAAGGCTCAGGCTTTCGGGTATCAGTTGGTGGAGTACTTCCATTCGCAGAATTCCGTTGATTTCAGTTTGGCCGTGCGACACAGGGCCTCGGTTGCCAGTTGAACGTCGGCCACATAGTAGAGCGACGCAAGACCGAGGCGGTCCCGCCCCAGATTGTGAAAAATCAGGCCGAAGGCAATATCGCCGGCGGTAAAGCGTTCATGGTTGGCGGCAAAATACTCTGCTGGTTGCGACAGCACTGGATCGTCCAACAACGCCTGAACCCGTCCGGCGCCGCCATGATACGCCTGAACCAATAGAAGGGTGAACAGACGGTCCCTCTTGGCTTCTGGCAGATGACCAAACCGTTGCTCGAAAACCGGTGCCAGATTGCGGGCATTCTGGTTCATCAGCCGCAGGGCGCAGTCGATCTGTGCCAGCCGATGCCAGAAATTGTTGGGGGCAATCTGGCAGTCGGACAGAGCCGCAGGTGACAGCTGCAGGATGCCCCTGGCGTTTGCCCGGGAATGGGCTCTTGCCTGTGCGCCACTCTCAATCAGGATCTGGCCCGCCAGGTAGCGGGGCAAGGCTTGTGGCAGAGTCAGGCGGTTCTGACTGCTGCGGTGCTCGTACACGTAGATCAGTGCATCATGAAGGCTTTCCGGAGCACTGCTGTCGGCAAAATTGAGGTCGTCCCAGGCGCCCCAGATCCGGTCCGCCGGCAGGGTGCCAAGATACCGCGCAACGGCCTCGTCGACGTTCACATGGGGTTGGTCGCAGGAAAGGGCGAACGGATAGCCGGTCTGGCCGGTCTCGCCGGCAACCCAGTCTTCCACCTTGTCATTCTCATACAGTGATTTTCGGGTGGTGTTCAGCAGGCGCTGGGTGGCCTCGCGGTCTTCGCCATCACTGATCCAGGCCAGAAAGCGCCCCCGCATATCGTAGAGGACGTGGCGCTCGGCACTGGCGCAATAGCCGGATTCTTTTAATACCCAGCGCCGGATGGTGAGGATGTTTTCAAATACCCCCTGGCTGACCCAGTAGGGCGAGGACCGGACCACGCGAGTCCAGTCGCTGTCTTCACTGGCCGCTGGCGGCGGGTCCTGGGCGGCAACGGCAACCGGCGCTGCCAGGATGAAAATCACGGCAAGCTGGCGTAAGCTCTTGAGAATTCTGACCATAGACGATATACCCGTGACCTTCCTCAAAACAGAATAACAAAGGGAACCTGCCATGAAGCAATCTGAATATCTTCGTTACGATGCTACCGCACTCGCTGATCTTGTCCGTCGGGGTGAGGTCACTTCAAGGGAAGTATGCGAGGCAGCGGTTGAGCGGGCAACCCGCGTGAACAGCACACTTAATGCGATCTGCTATCCGCAGTTCTCCGAGGCGCCAGCACAGCACTTCCCCGAGCAGGCGGTTTTTGCCGGCGTGCCCCTGCTGCTCAAGGACCTCGCCCAGGAGCAGGCGGGTCACCCGTGTACCTACGGCAGCCGGGGGCTGATAAAGAATATTGCGCCCCAGGATTCGGAATTTGTCCGCCGGGCACGGGACGGTGGGCTGGTTTTCCTGGGGCGAACCGCCACGCCGGAGTTTGGTCTGAAAGCGGTGACCGAGTCTGAGCTCTGGGGGCCAACCCGCAACCCCTGGAACACGGAGCTGACCCCGGGTGGCTCAAGTGGCGGCTCCGGCGCGGCGGTGGCGGCCGGCATTGTACCCATGGCCGGCGCCAACGATGGCGGCGGCTCCATCCGCATTCCAGCTGCCTACAATGGCCTGTTTGGCCTCAAGCCGTCCCGGGGACGCATTTCGTCGGGTCCCTTTATGGGTGAAGCCTGGACCGGTGCGTCTACCGACCATGTGGTCAGCCGGACGGTGAGAGACAGTGCGGCGATGCTGGATGTGCTCAGTGGGCCGGCTCCGGGCGACCCGTTCGAGATTCCCGGGCCGTCTGCGGCCTACTCCGAGCTCATGCAGCGGTCTCCGGGCAAGCTAAGAATCGGCGTGTTCACGTCTTCACCCTACAATACGGAGGTAGCACCGGAGTGCGTTGCAGCCGTGGAGGAAACGGCCCGGGTTCTCGAGAATCTGGGTCACAGGGTTGAGTATGCTGCGCCGGAATTCGACGGCATGGCCCTGGCCCGCTGCTACCTCGGCCTGTATTTCGGTGAAGTGTCGGCGCTGATGGCGAAGGCGAAAGAGCAGTTCGGCGCCACCGACAGCGATTTCGAGCTGGATACCCGGCTGATTGGCATGCTTGGTGAGACGATGCCGCTGTCCGACTATGTCCGGCGGCGCCAGCAGTGGAACGAGTTTGCCAGGGCGCTGGGTGCGTTTTTCGGGAGTTACGATCTCTACCTCAGCCCGACCACCGGGCAGTTGCCGGCCGCCATCGGCGAACTGGAAACGCCGGCCCACCTCAAATTCGCTGCCCGTCTGATGCTGAAATTGAAGGCCGGTAAACTGGTTCATCGCTCTGGACAGGTGGATCAGATGGCCCTGGAAAGCCTGGCCCGGACGCCGTTTACCCAGTTGGCAAACCTGACCGGGACACCGGCCATGTCTGTGCCGATGCACTGGACTGCCGAAGGGTTACCGGTCGGGGTCCAGTTTGGCGGTCCCCACGGCGCCGAAGCGACCCTGCTTCAGCTGGCGGGCCAACTGGAAGAGGCCAATCCCTGGTTCAGCAACTACGAAAGGCTTGAGGACGCGTTCTGAGGTATCCGGGGTTGTGATCCGGCTGGGGAAACTCCACGTTTATCTTTGTAGCCGGAACAGGCTATGCTGTTAGTCAGGAAGACCCCTTCTTCCTGAACGACCCTGATGGCATCGAGGAGGCGAGCGTATTATGAACCAACCGATGGCAATCGACGAACTGGTATCAGTAGCACAGGCCGAGGCCATGGGGGAGTTAGACGCCCCCATGATGGCCATCGTCCTGTCCAGCGAACAAAGCTATGACTTGCCCATCAATTCCCTTGAAACCGATGCCGACAAGGCCCGCTGGGGGTTGATCCTCCGCGCCGCCCGCGAGCATGTTGAAGCGGATGCCGTGGCCGTGCTGTACCCGGCCTGGACCACCATCCGTCACAAGAAACCCGAAGTGGAAGCCGAAGCGGCCCCGGAAGCCATTGAGGAAGAAGCCGAGGGTGCCGACGATTCAGACGGCCCCATCGACACCCTGTTCGTGCAACTGCACACCAGGGATCACGTCTACTGGCGGGGTTTTGAACAGATTCGGGATCCCAAACACCAGCGCATCATCGGCTTCCGCCGGATCAAGGCGCTGTCCACCGATTACAAACGAGACGAAGCGCCTTCCGTCGCCTCCTGGCTGAGCACCCTGTTCGAGCCGTTGCCGGAAGAAGGTGAAGAGACTAACGTAGACCGCGAGCTGGCCGACCTGCTGGAAGAGCCGGAAGTCAGCGCCGCACTTTATCCGCGTCAGATGCGGGCCCTGCATTAAGGTCATCCGGTGCGCGCTCAGGACAGGGGCGCGCGCTGGACAACCCAGAACAGGCTGATAGCACCTATGCCGGCCAGCATCACTGGCACGGCGCCCTTTTGATACATCCGATTTTTACCCAGGTAATACAGCACCGGGAATCCCACGACCAGCAGCGCCAGTTGACCGAGTTCCACACCGAGGTTGAAACCTGCCAGCGCCACCGCCAGCCCGGATACGCCACTGGTGAGATCGCCCAGAACACTGGCGAAGCCAAAACCGTGCACCAGACCGAATCCGAACGCGAGCTTCCAGGTTTTGTGCCCGAGAATCGGCCAGGCCACGTTCAATGCTGCCAAGCCAATGGAAAGCGCGATAACCGTTTCCACCCATGCGATGGGGAGTGAAACGATATCGAGGGCGGCCAGCGCCAGCGTGATGGAGTGCGCCAAGGTAAAGGCCGTGATAATGCCGGCCAGTTCAAGCAGACGGCCCCGCAAGGCTCGTGACTGGCCGCTGGATGCCTGGTTTTTGGCAGTGGACAGCGTTGCCGGAATGACCAGAACCAGCAGAAACAGGATGTGGTCCAGGCCGATAAGTAGGTGGATAACGCCCTCGTAAACGAAGGTGGTAAACACACCGAAATAGCCCGGGGTGTCCGTGCCTGTCAGATCCAGCGTTCGGGAATCGGGCCCCAGTACGGTCAGACGTTTCTGCCCATCATGGTCAAGGCTCACCAGGCCCCGATGCAGTGCATCCTGTTCAAACAGTAGGTTGTACTCAAGCGCTCTCGGCGGCTCACCATCGGGGCACTGGATAGCGTAACGGGCAGCGGAATAGAATCCGTCACTGTGCTCGCTGATACCCCAAGTCTTACCGGCCAGACCGCAGTTGCCACTGCTGTTCGAAAAGGTGAGCGCGGATTCGATGGTCCGCGTAATTTCTGGTCTTGCCTGTCGCAGTTCCTGACCGGATATTTCGTTATCTCCGTTGCTATCAATGCTCACGAGCAGCGCGAGGTCCCGTAGTGCAACATCCATTCGAAGTTCCGTCGGACCGCTGTTCAGGTAAAGAAAGCTGTCGCTTGCTTTGTGTGCTGCTGCCATCCCACTGGCTGACATCAGCGCTATTGTGGTCAAGGCGAGCCAGATTCTTATTGTTATCCTCATTGTTTGAACTCCGGATAGCGGGCATCGATCTGACCCTGCTGACTGAGCCATTCGCTCACTCTTTGATGCTGGGCCCTGTCACCTGAAGCCAGAGCAGCTCTGAGCGAAAGCCGGGTGTCCAGGGGCTCCCTCTGACTCTCCCAGTTTTCGATCGCCAGTCTCAGGGCATCGTGCGGCTGGTTCTCTACATCCAGCAGGAAACGGGCAACATCTCTGGCGTGCAGTAAAGTGCCTCGCCACCGGGCCTCTTCAAATCGTTGCCGTAAACGACCGATCAGTTCGTCACTGCCCGGGTGGCCGGAGCGTTTCATGGCGATGGCCCGAATCACGGCCAGTGTGTCAACGGCCTCGAATCCCAGGGTGAGTGTCAAAACGCGCTCGAACTGGTCCTGCTCAAGGTGCCAGTCGGCAAGTTGGGCTCGGATATACAGGTCGCTCGGAGATGCCTGCAGAACCCTTCGCCAATGCAGTTCGGCTTCGGGCAGGCCTGCCTGGGCCGCGATATCGCCAAGTGTGCCTTCGGTCCAGAGTCGACTGGTGGAATCAGCAGGCTGGCGGCCTGTCGCCTCGGCGAGTTGTTGCGCAAGATTCCGGTAGGCTTTTTGAGGGTCGGCTGTCCTCGCCTGCACGGAAGCCAGGCAGCTCTTCGCTATCAGGCCGGGATAGTCCGACTGAAGTGCCTGACAATTCCGCCCGGCCTCGGTGTAACGACCTTGAACCAGCTCGAGATTGGCAAGGGTCAGGCGAGCCTGGATACGCTGTTGATTGTCCGAAGAGCTTGAAAGTACCTGTTCAAGATCGGCGCGGGCGGAATCAAATTGATGCAGGCTCTGGCGCAGGGTTGCCCGGAGCACTCGCAGCCGGTCGGTCAGCTGCTCGTCCGGCCAGCGGTTAATCAATGTCTGGGCGTACCCCATGTATCTCGGATCACCACTGGCCCTGGCCTGTGTGATCAGCATTTGCAGACGGTCCCCAACCACTTCGGGGGAATCCGTCTCCCGTAAGAGCTCGTTAGCGGCGCCGGGTAACTCGGTCAGTATTTCATTGTCATTGAACTCCGTGATGATGGGATCCGGGGCGGCGTGTATCTGGCAGGGCGCGAAAATCGCGATCAACCAAAAAATCCTGCCCCGAAGGGCAGGCAAGGATAAGGCCGGCCCGAAACAACGGGGAAACCGGCCAAGTGGAGTGTTATTGAAGCAGGTCATCGAATGCCTGTGGATTATTCTGGTCATTGAAACTCAGGTCGATGCCGTTGACGTTCGCCGGCTGGGCGTCGTCGCTTGTCCGGGCGAACTGGGTTTTAACAAACGTTGTAAAGTCGACGGTCACAGCCGGCCTTTCCGATCGGCTGTTGGAGCCGTCGAAGCAACCTGACATCAATAACGCAATCGCGCAGACGGCCGTAAGTTTTGTGAGGGACCTCATGGCTACCTCCCGGTTATTCGTTGGGTGAACCGGCGATGGGTGTCGCCAGGTAAGGGAACGACTCATAGTCTGCGGGCAGGCTGGTAGGATCCGCTGCCAGCTGGACGCCGTCGGTGTACTCGAGGCTGCCATCAGGCGCATCGGCGGGGTCTGCCAGTACACCCATGGCGACGCGAAGCGCAATGTCGACGGTGTCATCGTAGGGCCGACGGCCATTCGGGAAGCCGGCGTTGTCACCCGCCAGAACACCGAGATCGTTCTGGCTGTTCAGCGGCGTTGGTGCAACGGCGGGCGTCAGTCGCAACATTTCGGAGGCAGTTACGCCCTCAGGCATGTTGACTCCCGGTACGCCGGTGAGGAATGCCGTGACAAGATCGTTGCGCGGGAAGTTGTTCGGTGCAGTTACGGGGAACAGCACTTCCAGAAGCTCCGGCAGTGTCGGGTGTGTGACATAGGTGGCGAACTGCCCATCATCTTTTGGTTCACTGGCGTTGAAACGGTCTTTGTCCTTGAGCCCGATAACCACCTCATTTACCAGTGGCATGCCCAGACGCGAAACCTGGGTATAGGCACCACCTTCAACGGTTGCGCCCCGGCCTGCGGTGCTGGGAGCAGGGTTGATGATACGTGCCTGCCGGACGCTCGCTGTAGTCCAGGCACCGATTACGGGCTGGCCGTTGGAGTTCATGGCGGTGCCGGTCAGGCAATCGGTAGGCACCTCAAGGGCAAAGGAGGTGACGTTCTTGTCAGCCAGATCACCGGGGCCTTCACCATTCCGGGGGCCAAGCGGGTTGGTGTTAACCAGGTCGAAGATTTCACCCAGGTTCACCGCAAACGCCTCCTGGCGCTGCCCGACAAATACCCGACCGTTGGTTCCGCAGCCGGGAATGGCGATGTTAAACACGTGCTGGCTGGCGTAGCCGGCGTAATCACCAAAGGACTTTGCACCGATGTTATCCAGGGGTTTGTCAAAGACTTCGGTACCGGTGTTCACGTTGGTGGCTGCCTGCACGGAACCGGTGCGACGATCCCCGGAAATGACATCCACTGTGTAGGTTTGTCGCAATTGAACGTTGGCCCCGTCACTTGCATCGCCAATGTTTTTGAGGGGCACAGATACCATCCGCTGGTCGCCATCCGGCCCGACCGGCAACTGAATGTCGTTCAGGTTGTCTTCCAGCTGGAAACGGAACGTCAGGTCCTCAACGGCATCGCCGTCGTTGTCGACGTGAATTTCATAGATGGCGTCGTCATCCAGATCAAAATAATTGGGACCGCCATAGGCATCCTGCAGTGGCAGGTAATTGGCAATCAGGGTTACGAAGTCGCTTCTGCCACTTTCGTAGCTCCGGAACATATAAAAGTCAGTGCCGTCGACCTTGGGGATTTCGGTGATGAAGGGCGCTTCACGGTGACTCGAAGCCTGGGCCAGGCCGGTGGCGAGGCAGGTTCCGGCCACGGCGATAGCGAGGCTGGACCGCTTCAGAATTGTTTTCATGTTGTTTTCCTCTCTGTGTTTGGGTGCGTCGGAGGAAGGAACGAGCGGGCCCGTTGAAAAGTTGCAGTCGTTGGGAAAATTCTTTTCGGCATCCGCGCAACTTCTGCTCGCGTGCGCCCGTACCTGGGGCATTAACCATAACAACGAGGGTGTTTATGGCTTCTGTCGAGGTAAATCAGGACGAGTTGATGCGGCTTTTGCGTTCCGTGGCGAGGAAGGATCGACAAGCGTTCCAACAACTCTACAGCCAGGTGGCGGCGAGAATGTTCGGCCTTTGCGTCAAACTGGCGAACCATCGAGAGCTTGCGGAAGAAGCGATGCAGGAGAGCTTCATCCAGATCTGGCATCACGCTGGCGAATACCACCGCGATCGGGGCGCGCCGCTGGCCTGGATGATGACCATTGCCCGGTACCGGACGCTCGATCTGATGCGCGCCCGGAAAGTGCGGCAGACGGCCGGCGATGAGCACCTTGAACAGGTTGAGGACAGGCGTGCTGGACCTCTGGACGATTCGTTGCGCACCTCCGCTTCGGCCCAGCTGACCGGCTGCCTGGAAGAACTCAGCGATGTTCAGCGGGATAGCATCCTGCTCGCCTATTACCGGGGCTTTACTCACGATGAGTTGTCGGAAACTTTCAATTCTCCGGTAGGCACCGTTAAGAGCTGGATTCGAAGGGGGCTTATGGCGCTTAAGAGGTGTCTTGAACGATGAGAAAATCACCTGAGCGCGTAGAGGTTCTCGCCGCGGAATATGTTCTGGGATCTCTCAAAGGCCCCGCCCGTCTCCGCTTTGAAGGATGGATGATGGAGTCAGGCCGGGTACGCCAGGAAGTGTGGTTCTGGGAACAGCAGTTGGGCGCGTTATCGACGGCCGCACCGCAGGAAACCCCGCCGACCCGAGTATGGTCAGACATTCAGAAGCGCTTGTGGCCGGAACAGGCCACAACGACAGCCGAGTCCCCGGCAAAAACCGGTTGGTTCTGGCCAGGCTGGGGCTTGATGGCAACGGCTGCGGCGGTTCTTTTCGCAGTACTGTTGCTGCAGCAGCCGACCCCGGGTGTGGAGCGACCCTTGTTGGCTGGGGCAATTATCAAGGCCGATATGGGCGATCCGCTGTGGCTATTGAGTGAAACCGGTAGTGGTAACCTGCTGAAGTTGCGCTCTGTTGCCGCAGGCACCGCCGAGTCAGGCAAAGATTATGAGCTCTGGGTTGTTCCGGAGGATGGCGAACCACTTTCTCTCGGGGTCCTCCCGGCGGGTGACACTCATGAGGTGGCGCTGTCGGATGAAGCCCAAAGCTCCTTGACCCGCAGCCGGACCCTGGCAATCAGTCTTGAACCCGAAGGCGGTTCACCGACCGGATCGCCAACCGGGCCGGTTTTGCACGTCACCAGGCTCTACGAGCTCTGAGTGGGTGCTAATGGCTGGAGAGTAAAGTCAGGCATAGCTGCGCGTTCTGGATGAAGTGGCCGAAGGCGGATAGTTGTTCTTTCGAGGGCGTGTAGGCCCCGGCCGCATTGTCGGCGTAAAACAGGCCAATCAATCGGCCGTTTGCCTTGATCGGGCCAATCAACGCCGGCACTTTGCCCAGCCAGCGGTCATACGCCACGCCCTCGGCGTTTGGTTTTGGTTCGTAGATGCTGCAATTGGCATGAGGCAGAAGCGGGCCCAGTGGCCCGGTGCCGTCCTTCGGAATCACGAAATGTTCGCGCCATTCTTCGGTGCCACGGCCGCCGAGTTTTCGGGGCACCAGTTCATTGCCGGTGCGGTCACTCATCAACAGGGCGACTCGCTGCATACCAATAGCACGGTGTATGCCTTCAATTACCAGCTGACAGACTTCGTTGATATCCGGTTTCTCGGCGAGGCAATGGCTTAATTCGCGCAGGATTTCCAGCTGCAGCTCCGCATCCATGTCCGGCGCCCTTGCGCCGGTGTCGCCAGATTTGCCCTCGGCGCCCGGCATCATGGCAGTGACTTGCGGAATGCCCAGGGAAACGGCCACGCGGGTGGCCTCCGATGCGTTCACCTTGAGCTGGTCGCGAACCACCGCAGGGGGCTCACCAATATCCCTGCCGAGGCGTTCCAATACCTTGTCCATGTCCGGGCCGCTCCAGCCCTGTTCCGACAGTCGGGCCATTTCCACGGAATTCCGCACCAGGCTAGAAGCCATGGAATTGGCCTGACCCGGAGACACAACATCCCTGATAAATGGCCCGAGGGACCAGGCCTCCACAAGACCGCGGGTGATTTCGGTAAACGTTGAGTGCAGAACGGCTTTCTGGGCCTCAACCGGCGGTTCCTCAAGCCGCAGTCGTTCCTCGAGTTCCGTCGCCTGTTGTGTCTCGCAGGACCAGAACGCCAGCTCGCCGATGTTCATCAGCAAGGCCCCGATAAAAACCTCTTCCAGGGCCGTTTCATTCCGTTTGGGCATCAGACACCGGGCCTGAACCGCGGCGTGAATGGCTCGTGCCAGGCAGCGCAGGAGGTGCGGGCGGTCGTTGCGTTTCAGCAGCGCGTCGACGATCAGCGAGGAAATGGCCATGGATTTCACGGCATCGAAGCCGATCAGGGTAATGGCCCGGCTGACCGTGCTGACCTGCGTCCGCGTCTGGTTGTAGAACACGGTGTTGGACAGTCTCAGCACCTGGGAGGTGAGCTGGGCATCGTTGAGGATGACGTTGGCCAGTTCGTTAACCGTGCTGTTCCGGCTGTCAGTCAACTCATTGATACGCTTGAGAGTGTTGGCCAGAACCGGCAGCTCGACCTTGCTGAGATAAGTGACCCATGCCTGGGTGGAGTTCATCCGTGAGGGCGTTGGCTGTTTTTCAATGGTCACGTTTTGGCATCTCTGGGTCGCGCTGCTCTCGAAACGGAGGGAGATTAAGGTTCTTATGACATCCAAGTTTAGTTCAGGGCTGTGGCGGATGTCAGGTAACTGTTTGTGTAGGGATATCTACCCACACTGAGAATCATTCCGGAATTCGGGTTTGCCGACCGTTTGGGCTATAATCGCCGGTTTTAACGCTGCACCCACAAGGCGCTGACCGTGATTGTATTTGACCAGGTACAGAAGTCGTATCAGGTAGGCGGCCGGGCGATCCCCGCGCTGCATCCCACCGATATGACCATTGAAACCGGCGAGGTGTTCGGCATTGTTGGCCATTCCGGCGCCGGTAAATCGACGCTGGTGCGTCTGATCAACCTGCTGGAACCACCCACCGGCGGCCGGATTCTGATCGACGACGAGAACATCACCGACTACAATGCCGCCGAGCTTCGCGCTTTTCGCCGCAAAGTGGGAATGATCTTCCAGCACTTCAACCTGCTGTCGTCGAAGACCGTGGCGGACAACATTGCCTTCCCTATGAAGCTGGCCGGCATTTACTCCAAGATCGAGATCCGTGACCGCGTCGAAGAACTGCTGGCCCGGGTCAGCCTCACGGACCACGCCAACAAATACCCGTCGCAGCTCTCCGGTGGCCAGAAACAGCGAGTGGGCATCGCCCGCGCCCTGGCGTGCCGGCCCACGATCCTGCTCTGCGACGAAGCCACCAGCGCCCTGGACCCGCAAACCACCCAGTCGGTGCTGAAGCTTTTGGCCGACATCAATCGTGAGCTGGGCCTGACTATCGTCCTGATTACCCATGAAATGGACGTGGTCCGCCGCGTCTGCGACCGGGTTGCGGTGATGGACGCCGGTGAGGTTGTGGAAATGGGACCGGTCAGCGAGGTGTTCCTGCACCCGAAACACCCGACCACCCGGGACTTCGTATTCGAGAGCGAAAGCATTGACCGGGACGAACTGCAGGAAGACCTGAGCAAGGCCAGCGGCCGGATCCTCCGCCTGACCTTCAAGGGCGAATCCACCTATAAACCGCTGCTGGGCAGCGTCGCCCGGGAATCCGGCGTGGATTTCAGCATTCTTTCCGGCCGAATTGACCACATCAAGGACACACCCTACGGCCAGCTGACCCTGTCACTGGTGGGCGGTGATCTCGAGGTCGCCATGCAGGCGCTCAAAGCCGCCGACGTTCACGTGGAGGTGCTGCGCTGATGGAAGCCCTGTTGAGTAATGTAGACTGGAGTGAAATCGGCTGGGCCAGCTGGGATACCCTGGTCATGGTGGGTATGTCCCTGCTGTTCAGCGTCCTGATCGGCCTGCCTATCGGCGTTCTTTTGTTCCTGTTCGGCAAACGCCAGCTGCTGGAACAGCCGGTGGCCTATGCGGTGCTCTCGTTCGTGGTGAACGTGCTCCGTTCGGTGCCATTCATCATCCTGCTGATCGTAATGATCCCCTTCACCGTAATGCTGATCGGCACGTCGCTGGGCGTCGCCGGAGCGATTCCGCCGCTGGTGGCTGGCGGTGCGCCGTTCTTTGCACGGTTGGTGGAAACCTCCCTGCGAGAAGTGGACCGCGGCATCATCGAGGCCACCCAGGCCATGGGCGCTAGCGTTAAACAGATCATCTTCGGTGCTCTGTTACCGGAAGCGCTGCCAGGCATCATTGCTGGTATCACCGTTACTGCGATCACTCTGGTTTCCTACGCGGCCATGTCCGGAGTCATAGGTGGCGGTGGCTTGGGCGACCTCGCCATCCGCTTCGGCTATCAACGATTCCAGACCGACGTAATGGTCATTACAGTCGCGCTACTGGTTATTTTCGTACAGGTGCTGCAGATGGTCGGCGACCGTCTGGTTCTGTACTTCAGCAGAAAGTAGAAAAGCTGGATATAGGCCGTTGGGCGGTCGGAGTACCCTTCCGAAAACGTGGAGCGCCAGGGATGGCGCGACCGAGCCCTACACGGACGTATTCACGGGCGTTTTTCGGAAGGGTACTCCGACCGACCGCCGGCCGTACTCCGAACCCGAACTCATTTGTTCAAGATGCTCAACAGGAGAATCGATCTATGAATCTGAAGAAAACACTCGCAGCACTAGCTGCCGCAGCCACGTTCTCCGGCGCCGTTGCTGCCGAAGAACTCTCCGTAGCTGCCACCCCGGTTCCCCATGCCGAAATCCTGGAATTCGTGAAGCCTCAGCTGGCCGAGCAGGGCGTGGAACTGGACGTGAAGGTATTCACCGATTACATCCAGCCGAATATCCAGGTGGACCAGAAGCGGATGGACGCCAACTTCTTCCAGCACCAGCCGTACCTGGATGAATTCAACGAAGGCCGTGGTACCAATCTGGTAACCGTGACCGGCGTTCACGTTGAGCCGTTTGGCGCCTACTCCAGCAAGATTGATTCGCTGGACGAGCTCAAAGAAGGTGCGGTGGTTGCCATTCCGAACGACCCGACCAACGGTGGCCGTGCGCTGCTGCTCCTGCAGAAGGCCGGCGTGATCACCCTGAAAGACGAGAGCAAGATCACTGCAACACCCCGTGATATCGCCGATAACCCGAAAGATCTCGACTTCAAGGAACTGGAAGCTGCCACCCTGCCCCGTATCCTGAACCAGGTCGACCTTGCGCTGATCAATACCAACTATGCGCTGGAAGCTGGATTGAACCCGTCTGAAGATGCGCTGGTGATCGAAGGCTCCGAGTCACCCTACGTGAATATCCTGGTGGCACGTCCGGACAACAAGGACAGCGAAGCCATGCAGAAGCTGGCTGCGGCGCTGAAGTCTGACGCGGTTCGAGACTTCATCATGGAGAAGTATGAAGGTGCCGTTGTTCCGGCATTCTGATAACTGAAGTATCGGGGTCAGATGAAAACGTTCATCTGAGCCCACTTCCACAAAAAAGGCCGGACAGCTGTTAAGCTGCCCGGCCTTTTTATTTGGCCTGGAGGCTAGTGATCAGTCACCGCTCCAGTTGGCTTTAGGGTCTGGTGTCATCCGCAGGTAGGATTTGACAGCCTTGTAGCCTTTCGGGAAGCGTTGCTTGATTTCTTCCTCGTCCTGAAGGGACGGAACGATAACGACATCGCCACCACGCTCCCAGTTGCCCGGGGTCGCGACCTTGTGTTCGTCGGTCAACTGCAGCGAATCGATCACCCGCAGAACTTCGTTGAAGTTCCGTCCGGTACTGGCCGGGTAGGTGATCATCAGCCGTACTTTCTTGTTCGGATCAATCACGAACAATGAACGCACGGTGAGGCTGCTGTCGGCGTTGGGGTGGATCATGTCATACAGCTGCGACACCTTGCGGTCGTGGTCCGCGATGATCGGGAAGTTCACCGAGCAGCCCTGGGTTTCGTTGATGTCCTTGATCCAGTCGTGGTGGGAGTCGACCGGATCAACGCTCAGGGCAATGGCCTTGACGCCGCGTTTGGCGAACTCGTCCCTGAGCTTGGAAGTCAGGCCCAGTTCGGTGGTGCAGACCGGGGTGAAATCCGCCGGGTGCGAGAACAACACGCCCCAGTTGTCGCCCAGCCAGTCGTAAAACGAAATCTTCCCTTCACTGGAGTCCTGCTCAAAATCGGGTGCGGTATCTCCGAGACGTAAAGTCATGTGTACTCTCCTTCGATCATGGTAGTGACAATTTCGTTTGTTATTCCGGCCCGAAAACTGCCGGGCTGTGTTCTGAGTGTATACGACAAACCTTGGTGCCAGATGAGGCAATTACAAGGGGCTCAAACCCCCAGTGCCTTCTCTTTCTCAAAGTGCTCCCGGGTGAGCTTGAACACAACCGGGCTCAGCATCAGCAGGGCAATCAGGTTTGGCAGCGCCATCATGGCATTCAGGGTATCCGCCACCAGCCAGACGAAGCCCAGATTGAGGGTGGCGCCCACCGGGATGGCAAGAATCCAGGCAATGCGGTACGGCACTATGGCCTTAACGCCGAACAGAAACTCGATACAGCGCTCCCCATAGAATGACCAACCGAGGATGGTGGTGAATGCAAATACTGCCAGGGCAATAGCTACAAGATAGTTGCCAACGCCGGGAAGCGCCTCCTGGAATGCCATGGACGTCAAGGCCGCGCCGGATTCCCCGGAGGTCCAGGTGCCGGAGGTGATGATCACCAGACCGGTGATGGTGCAGATGATAATGGTATCGATGAAGGTGCCGAGCATGGCGACCATGCCCTGGTTGATCGGGTTCCGCGTCTGTGCGGCGGCGTGGGCAATGGGGGCAGAGCCCAGGCCGGCTTCGTTGGAGAAGATGCCGCGGGCCACCCCGAAGCGGATGGCTGCCCAGACTGCCGCACCGGCAAACCCACCCTCGGCGGCGATGGGGCTGAAGGCATGTTTGATCACCAGGGCAAAAGCGGCAGGAATATCGGCGGCGTTGATAGCCAGCACCACAAGCCCGGCGAGCAGATAGGAAACTGCCATCAACGGCACCAGGGCGCTGGCGACATGGCCGATCCTGCGGATACCGCCGATCAGAACCATACCCACCAGAGCCATAAGAACGAGGCCGGTCACCCAGTGCGGCAGCCCAAAGTTGGTCTCCATGACATCGGCAACCGAATTTGCCTGCACAGTATTCCCGATGCCGAAACCGGCGATGGCGGCAAAGACGGCAAACAGGACGCCAAGCCAGGCCCACTTGCGACCCAGGCCGTTGCGGATGTAATACATCGGGCCGCCCACGTGGGCACCGCGTTCGTCGACTTCGCGGAAACGCACCGCCAGGACCGCCTCGGAGTACTTGGTGGCCATGCCCACAAGGGCCGTAAGCCACATCCAGAAAAGCGCGCCGGGGCCCCCAAGGAACACGGCTGTGGCAACCCCGGCAATGTTGCCTGTGCCAACGGTGGCTGAGAGCGCTGTCATCAACGCCTGGAACGGCGGGATTTCACCCTCGGATTCAGATCCCGCGGCGGAGCGGCCTTTCCACATCAACCGGAAACCGGCGCCCAGCTTCAGCACCGGCATCAGCTTCAGGCCCAGGCTGAGGAATAGCCCGACGCCCAGAATCAGAACCAGCATGGGTGGGCCCCAGACCAGCCCGTTTATCTGCCCTACGAATTCAGAAATAGCTTCCATGGGATCTCCCTCTGTCTGCCATGGATTGGTTTGGATTTTTGACCCGGATTGGGTATAACCGGCTGAGTTTAGTCAGAAATTTTCCCATGTAAACCGATGGCCCGGTAAAAGTGGTGGATTCAGGGGTGATTGCCTATGCTCATTACAATGGCGACCATCCACCGAGGAGAGAGATTCTGCCCATGCGTTCACTCAAAGTTTCAGATGTCATGTGGAACCACATCGAGCCGGTCCGCTGTGGCACGCAGCTCACCAAGGTGGTAAAGACGCTGCTCCACAACCACGTAACCGGTCTTCCGGTTGTTGATGACCAGCGCCATGTTATCGGATTCATCTCCGAGCAGGACTGTATCCATGCCCTGCTGGTCAGCGGCTATCATCGGGAGGGCGACCCGCTCGTTGACGATGTCATGTTCCGGAAACCGGTCACGATTTCGGCAGAGATGTCGGTGGTCGATCTCGCCCAGAACCTCGGTGCCGGCAAGCCAAAGGTGTACCCTGTTGTGGATCACGGCAAACTGATCGGTATTGTCACGCGTACTGCTATCCTGGCCGAGCTGGCTCGCACCGGCTTTGGTCTGGAGCCGCCGAAGCACGCCAGTGCCGAATACTGAAACACACTTTTCCCAAAATTGAGGGCACTATGGAACTCCTATCCACGAACGTCAGTTTCGAAGGCGAGCACCGCCGCTACCGGCATACCTCCGCTACCCTCGAATGCGACATGGAATTTGCGGTGTATCTGCCGCCCGTGGCTGTGGGCTCCAACCCGAAGAAGGTGCCAGTCCTCTACTGGCTGTCGGGGCTGACCTGCACCGACCAGAATTTCATGCAGAAAGCCGGCGCCCAGAAACGGGCCGCTCAGCTGGGGATGGCGATCGTCTGTCCTGACACCAGCCCCCGTGGCGTGAACCTGCCGGGTGAGGATGATAGTTATGACTTTGGCTCCGGCGCCGGCTTCTACATCAACGCCACCGAGCAACCCTGGGCACCCCATTACCGGATGTACGACTATGTGGTGAAGGAACTGCCGCAGTTGATCGAGAATGAATTGCCGGTAACAGACAAGCGCTCCGTCAGCGGCCACTCCATGGGCGGCCACGGCGCTCTGATCTGCGCCCTGAAGAATCCGGGCCGCTACGCCTCGGTGTCGGCGTTTGCGCCCATCGCCAACCCAACCGAGTGCCCCTGGGGTCGGAAAGCCTTCAAGGGCTATCTTGGAGACGATCCGCGAAGTTGGGAAGAATGGGATGCCACATTGCTCATTCCCACCGCTCGGGAGCGGTTGCCGCTACTGGTGGACCAGGGCACGGCGGACGAGTTTCTGGACAGCCAGCTGAACCCGGATGCGCTGGCGGACGCCTGTGAGAAGTTCCACCATCACATCAACCTGCGCATGCACCGGGGTTATGATCACAGCTATTTCTTCATTGCCTCATTCATTGATGATCACCTTGATCATCATGCAAAAGCACTGGGTTTATAGCATGGTGACGTTGGTCAGGAGCGGAAGCCCCAGACCAGGCTGAAGTCCATGGAAGGCATGACTTCCGGCTCTTCCAGGGACTGGATGCCGAAGTCCGGCTCGCTGGTGTCCCGCTCGAAGGTGCCGGTGTAACGGTTGCCACGGGGACCGAAAATGGCTTTCACGAACGGCCCCCGGGCCCGCACCGGCCGGCGGGTAACCACGCCCACTTCGTTGTTTTCGAGGCGTACCAGAATGCCCGGCGGATACTCCCCGAGAATCTGCAGCAGGGCCTTGGGGATGGCCGGTCGGAACTTGCCGTCGGCCAGGTTGGCAATCAGCTTCCGGGCGTCGGCCACATTCATGCGCTGCCGGTAGGCCCGTTTGGTGATCATGGCCACGTAACGCTCTGCCAGCGCCAGGATCTCCGCTTCCGGCCGTATTTCGGTGCCACTCAGACCTTTCGGATAGCCGCTTCCGTCGGCCTGCTCGTGGTGTTGCGCAATGATGGTCAGCAGCAGCTTGTTGTCGATACCGGCGGCCTGCAGGGCCTGGATGCTGCGTTCGGGGTGTTTGCGAATGACGCCGCGCTGTTCATCGTTCAGCACTGTATTGGACGCATTCAGCTTGTCGGCGATGGGCACGAGGGCAAGATTGGCAGTAAGGGCGGCAGCAGTCAGTACTGCAACTCGCTTCTCCTCCAGGCCGAATTGCCGGCCAATAAACTGGCAAAGAATGGCGTAAAACAGGATCTGTTCGTGAATGACCGGGCCGATTGAGTAGAGGTGAACCAGTGCCAGGGTTGCATCGGGTGATTCCGTGCAGGAGCGCTCGATCTTCCGGGCCAGGCCGAGCAGCCGTTTTTGGGCCGAGGGGTCGGAATCGGTAATGGCCTTCAGGGTTGCTTCGAGGGAATGGAGCAGATCCGGGTAATCGGCAAACGGGTTCCTGTCCCGGGTATCCTCGAACGTTTCTTCCTGAGGGCGTTCGATCTTGCGAGGTTTGAATCGGCCGCGCTCGAACAATTGTTCCAGCTGGGAATCTGTCTGAATTACATAGCCCTGGCGCAGAAGGATATTGCCGTCTGCATCGTAGACGTCCCAAGGCAGGGGCCGGCCGATGGTCAGCGCCCCGGGCGCAATTCGGACAAGTTCGGTCAAATCAGGTGTCTCTGGTGCAGGTTAATTGTGTCGCCAGTGTAACCCCGAATGCGGCTGGGGCTCCACTGGCGCGGGCTGGCTCTGGCCAGGAAGCAGTGTGGTTTTACCTGATTTTACCGCTGCCCCTGTTTTGGGAGGAAGAAAAAATGAGCAAGCGTTCACACTTTGTCTTTTTTGATAGAGAATATGTAAAGAATCGTTGTCCTTTAACGATCATTCAAATTGGTTGAGCTATTCTGGAATTCTGGATAGTACTTTTGTCGGACGAAAACGCTAAATGCTCCATCGCCTCAAGACCGATTTCCGATTTCCGATTATCGATCATCACCCTGCTGGGGGTGAGCGCGTTTCTGGGGATTACTCCATTTGCCGTGATGCGCTACCTGCAGGGCAATCTGCTGGCCGGACTGGTGGATACAACGATTCTTCTCGGTATCTGCTCTGCGCTGGTCTATGCATGGGTAACCGGGGACACGCGACGAAGTGGCGTGGTTGTTGCCAGTGTTGCTTGTGGCGGCGCGGTCGTCGTGGGCATTGTGGTAGGCGAGCCGGGACTGTTCTGGTTATACCCGTGTCTTGTCACTACCTTCTTTCTTGTTAATCCCAGGATTGCGGTAGCCTTGAACATTGCCTCGGTCATTGCCCTGATGGTTCATGGTGGGGCTTTCCGCTCTGATGTTCAGATGTGGTCGTTTGCTTCAACGGCCTTTGTGGTCAGTGCCTGCGCCTATGTCTTTGCCCACAGGAACCATGATCAGCGGGAGCGTCTGGAGCATCTGGCAACGATCGATCCGCTGACCGGCATCAAGAACCGACGCTCAATGGATCAGGAGCTGGATCTGGCGGCAGCGAATGCCGAGCGTACCGGTTTGCCCTATGCCTTGGTCATGCTGGATATCGATCATTTCAAGAAGATCAACGATGAGCATGGCCATGGCGTGGGCGATGGTGTCTTGACCGATCTGGTGGCGCTGCTGAAACAGAACACCCGCAAGTCAGACCAGCTGTTCCGGTACGGTGGCGAAGAATTCGTACTGCTCCTGCCGGGTGTCGATGGCATTGGCCTCAAGGCAGTGATGAACAACCTGCAACAGGTGCTGCGCAAATACATGAAGCACCCCGGCGGTTCGGTGACGGCGTCGTTCGGCGTGGCACTGCTCGAGCATGGCGAAAGCGTTGATAGCTGGCTTGCCCGGGCGGATGCGGCACTCTATGAGGCCAAGGAAGCTGGCCGGGATCGTGTTGTATTTGCCGATGCTCAGCGCACGCCGGAGCTTGCAGCCGAAACGGCCTGATCGCTATTGGGAGCAAACAGAAAGAGTCTGCACCCCAACAGAATGCTGGCAGATGCCAGGCCCCCCGTGAGGCCTACCCAGAAGCCGGCAGCCCCCATGGCCGGCACCAGCCAGTCCATGAACGTCAGCACATACCCAAGTGGCATACCAACGCCCCAGAATGAAAACAGCATGATGAACATGGGAATGCGGGTGTCCTTGTAACCCCGCAAGGCGCTGATGCAGGTTACCTGGATAACATCGGCAATCTGGAACAGGGCCGCAAACATCAGAAGCCTCACGGTGACCGCCTGTACCTCGGTATCACTGGTATAGAGCGCTGCGATCTCCCGGGAGAATACAAACAGCAGTATTGCAAAAACCAGCGCCGTAGCAGCCGCCAGAATCAGTGAACTTCGGGAGATGAGGCGTGCGGTGGCGGGCGCCCGGGCACCGATAAGGAAGCTGACCCGGAGAGTCAGCGCCATACCGATGCTCAACGGCAGCATGAACAGTAGAGATACCACGTTCAGGGCAATCTGGTGCCCGGCCACCACCACCGGGCCAAGGGGTGCCAGAAACAGAGCAATGACCGAGAACAGGCTGGCCTCGACAAAGATGGTGAAGCCGATGGGCACGCCGATGCCGAGGATGTAGCGAATGCCTGCCAGATCCGGCTTTACCCAATCGGAAATCAGGTGGAACTGACGGTAAACCCGGCTGCGGTTCAGGTATACCAGCAATGCCGCTGCCGCGACGCCGTTGGAAATGGACGTGGCCCAGCCACAGCCGACCCCGCCCATCGCTGGCAGTCCCAGCTTGCCGTAGATGAAGATGTAGTTCATGGGCAGGTTGATCAGCGTGCTGAGCACAGAGAACGCCATGATCACGCGAGTATGCCCGAGGCCATCGGTCAGGCCGCGCAGCGCTGTAAGTAGCAGCAGAGCCGGTATGCCCCAGGCAAAGGCGTCCAGATAACCCTGGGTAATGCGGGCGGTGTTGGCCTCCAGGTTCAGAAGCGCCAGTACCGGATGCACATGGGTCAGCAGCAGGATCATGATGACGGACCCGAAGGCGGCAAGATACAGGCCCTGCCAGGTGGCGGGCATGATTTTCCCAACCTCCCGGGCACCGTTGTAGCCGGAAATAATGGGCTGCAGTGCCCCCAGCATGCCCATGAAAAACAGGAACAGGGGCATCCACAGGCTGCTGCCAATACCCACTGCCGCAAGATCCTCGGCACTCGCGTGGCCGGCCATAATGGTATCGATCACGCCGTTGGCCATCTGGGCCAGTTGGGCGATCAGGATCGGCCCGCCCAGAATGGAGAGGGTTCGCCACTCTGTCAGTGTTCTGGTGACCAGCGGCTGGCGGGGTTCCGGTAATGGCTGGTGGATCTCATCCATGGGGTTTTATCCCGTGTTTCTGCACTGCAAGTTTCTCCGAAAACCGTTAAAGTACGCGCCTTGATCACAACAGATGGCAGTGGCGATGGGACTTCTGGTTTTTGTTACCGTTCTGTGGGCGTTTTCATTCAGTCTGATCGGCGAATTTCTGGCCGGCCAGGTGGACAGCGATTTTGCGGTGCTCAGCCGTGTGCTGCTCGGTGCCCTGGTCTTTCTGCCGTTCACCCGTTGGCGGGGCGTGGCTTCCGGACAGAAGCTGGGTATTCTGGTTACCGGCATGCTGCAGTTCGGGATTACCTACCTCTGTCTGTACCGGTCCTTTAGCTACCTGACCGTCCCGGAAGTCCTGCTGTTCACGATTTTCACTCCGCTGTATGTGACCCTGCTGGATGACGCCCTGTTTCGCCGGTTTTCACCGGTGGCGCTCCTGGCTGCAGCCATCGCAACTGTCGGGGCGGGTATCATACGCTACGACGGGCTCAGTGAGGACTTCATTACCGGCTTCCTTTTGCTGCAGGTGGCGAATTTTACCTTTGCAGCCGGCCAGGTAGGTTACAAGCACGTGATGCAACACTACCAGAGTGATCTGCCGGGCTACCGAACCTTCGGCTATTTCTTCTTTGGCGCCCTGATTATTGCGTTGCCGTCCTTCCTGATATTCGGCAATGCCGAGAAGCTGCCGACCACACCGGTACAGTGGGGCATCCTGGCATGGCTGGGGCTTGCTGCCTCCGGCCTGGGTCTGTTCCTGTGGAATCGCGGTGCCTGTGTGGTTGACGCCGGCACCCTGGCTATCATGAACAATGCGTTGGTGCCTGCAGGCCTGATCGTCAACCTGCTGATCTGGAATCGAGACGCCGATTTGCTGAGGCTGGCGATTGGCGGTGGCGTGATTGCCTTCTCCCTCTGGGTAAACGCCCGCTTCCATCCCCGGGCCCGGCTGGCGGTTACGACATAAGTACCTGCACGCACTAAGGTTCCGCTCACCTCTGCCGTTACACTCCACATACGCAAGGTAACCTTTGATGAATATCAATGATATTCATCGGGGCTTACCCTTGTTTGCCCATATTTATCCCCGTGGTCAGCCCCGAGTCAGAAGGTCCGTTTATGCGCAAGAATCTCCCGGTAACCCAGCGTGAAGTAAAAATGCGGAAAGGCGGTCGGTTGATTACCACCACGGACCTGAAAGGGGTGATCACCTACTGCAACGAAGAGTTTGTGGAAATCAGCGGTTTCTCCCGGGAAGAACTGGTTGGCCAGGCTCACAACATCATCCGCCATCCGGACATGCCCCAGGCCGTATTCAAGGATATGTGGGATTACCTGAAGGCCGGCAAGGCCTGGATGGGTGTGGTGAAGAACCGGGCGAAGAGCGGCGACCATTACTGGGTCAGTGCGTACGTTACGCCGATCCGTGAGAACGGCCAGATGGTTGGCTTCGAGTCGGTTCGGGTCGAGCCGACCCGCGAGCAGATCGCCAGGGCCGAGCGGCTGTATTCCAAGATCTCTGCCGGGAAGATGACCTCATCCTTCAGCAATCGTGCCTTGTCGATGCTCCGTTCCGGCTGGCCATTCCTGGTGTCGCTGGTACTCAGCCTTGGTGCCCTCAAGATCAACCAACCTTGGTTGGCAGCAGGCCTGATTGTTGTGGGTCACGCCCTGGGGTTTGGCCTCGTGTTCAACTCCCTGGCCGCTCGCTTGCGCAAGCTGCTGGACCTTCGCCCAGATGCCTTCCGGGATCCCATTGTTGCCCGTACCTACAGCGACGAACGCGGACTGTTCTCGCAGCTGTCGCTGTTGCTGGTCAGTGAAGAGGCCCGTGTTCGGACGGCCCTGGCGCGGATTGATGACCAGGCAGAACTGCTCTATGAGCAGGCGCGGGCCTCCCACGGCTATATCAGCGATGGCGCGGCGGCAATCGCCCGGCAGCGGGCGGAAACCGATCAGACTGCCTCGGCCATCAATGAAATGACCGCCTCAATCCAGGAAGTGGCCGAGTCGGTGACCAGTAACGCCCGTGAAGCCGAGGAGGCCAATCGTCTTGCGGGTGTGGGCAGCGACCGGAGCGCCGAAGCGCTGGTTGCGATTGAAGAGCTGGTAACCCGCGTAAATGGTATTGGTTCGACGATCAGCAAGCTGGGTGAGTCCACCAACAGCATCGGTGAAGCCGCCAACCTGATTTCCGATATTGCCGAGCAAACCAACCTTCTGGCATTGAACGCGGCTATCGAAGCGGCGCGTGCCGGTGAGCAGGGCCGGGGTTTTGCAGTGGTAGCGGATGAGGTGCGCTCACTGGCCCGCCGGACTCGGGAATCCACCGTGCGGATCCAGAACGTGATCGATGATTTCCGTCAGCAGGTGGACTCGGCGGTCCAGGCAACCCGGGACGGTGAGGCTGTTGCCGGTCAGGGCCTTGAAAAGGTGCGGGAGGCCGAGAACTCGCTGCGCGATATCGTGACCTCGATCCAGACCATTTCCGACAGCTTTATCAGTATGTCTGCGGCCTTTGAGGAGCAGAGCCAGGTGTCCGACGAGATCAATCGCCAGATTACCAATATTGCCGAGCTGGCCGATCATAGTGATGCCCAGGCCGACTCCGCCAAGCAGAGCAGTGACCGGCTCAGCGCCATGTCCCGTGGCCTGAAAGACCTGATAGCCAGGTTTATCAGCAAAAACGGCTAGTTAGCTTTAGCTTCCTTTTCCTCCCGCCGGACCAATCCGGACCGGGAGGGCGCCAGCACTGGCATCGACGCGCCAGTGCTGGCAGAATCCCGCCCCAATTGCCCCGGCAACGCCGTGGCTATCCCTTTTTGAAGACATTCCTCAGCCAAAAGCACAGGAACACAACATGACTCAGTCCAACTCGGTTTCGGGCAACGGTTCAGGGGCCGCTCGTGGTCTCTGGTCTTCCCGGTTGGCGTTTATTCTGGCGGCAACCGGTTCGGCCGTCGGTCTCGGTAATATCTGGAAGTTCCCCTACGTTACCGGCGAAAACGGTGGTGGCGCCTTCGTGCTGGTTTATCTGCTGTGTATCGCAGTGATCGGTATCCCCATCATGATGGCGGAAGTGTTTATCGGCCGGAATGGTCGACATAACCCCATCACCAGCATGCGGCTGGTGGCAGAGCGCAACCTCAGCGCGCCGGGCTGGCGGATCTCGGCCATCATCGGGATGATCGCGGCCTTTGTGATCCTCTCTTTCTACTCGGTGATCGGCGGCTGGGCGGCGTCCTATGTGGGACATGCCGCCATGGGCGACTTTACCGGTGGCACCGCAGACTCCATCGGTGAGTTGTTCGGCGGCCTGCTGGCCAGCCCCGGGCAGCTGCTGCTCTGGCACACGATCTTCATGGCGCTGGTTATTCTGGTGGTGTCCCAGGGACTGAAAGGAGGCCTGGAACGGGCTGTTACCATCCTGATGCCGGCCCTGTTTCTGTTGCTGCTAGTGGCGGTAGGTTATGCCACCACAACAGGCCATTTTGGTGAGGCCGTCAGCTTCCTGTTTACGCCGGATTTTGGTGCCCTGACCATCAACGGGGTTCTGATTGCCCTTGGCCACGCCTTTTTTACCCTCAGCCTCGGTATGGCCATCATGATGGCCTACGGTTCCTATCTGGGTCGGGATGTGTCCATTGGTCGCACCGCTGTCAGCGTGGCCATCATGGATACCGTCGTCGCACTCCTGGCCGGCCTGGCCATTTTCCCGGTAGTGTTTGCCAACGGTCTGGAAGCCGGTGCCGGTCCCGGACTGATTTTCCAGACCCTGCCGCTGGCCTTTGGCAATATGCCCATGGGCGGCCTGTTTGGCACCCTGTTCTTTATCCTGCTGTTGTTCGCCGCCTGGACCTCCGGTATTTCCCTGCTGGAGCCGGTAGTTGAGTGGGTTGAGGAAAAAACCAGCCTGGCCCGTACAGGCAGTTCCATCCTTGTCGGTGTGCTCTGCTGGGCGCTGGGCATTGCTTCGATTCTGTCGCTGAATGTCTGGGCCGACGTCGCGCCGCTCGCTATGTTTGAGCGCTTCGAAGGCAAGACCATCTTTGACCTTCTGGACTTCTTCACAGCCAACGTACTGCTGCCGCTCTCCGGTTTGCTGACGGCAGTATTTGTCGGCTGGTTCGTGGCCAAAGAGTCGCTGAAATCCGATCTGGCCCTTCAGGGAGGAGCCTTTACCCTCTGGTACAACCTGATCCGGTTCGTGACTCCCATCGCAGTTGCCATCGTCTTTTTCTACAACCTGATGTCCTGAGCAAAAGCATCCACATCACGGTTGAATGAAACCTGGCAATGAAAAAGCCCGGCAAGTGATCTTGCCGGGCTTTCTGTTTTCCGGTGGCTGCTTCCTACTCCTCGCCTAGCTGTCTCAGCGCCTCTACGTGGGGACGCACCGCCTCGATATCTGCCGCCGGAGCGTTGCTCGCGCTTTGCATGGCGCCCATCGCACCCTCCATCATGGCCCGCATCTGGGCTTTCTGTTCGGCCGTCATATGAGGGCTGTTTTCCATCTCGGCGAGCGCGGCTTCCATCTCCTGCCTGGCGGCCGGCTTCTGCTCTGCCATTTCGATGGCCATCCAGGCCTGGAAAACCCGGTCTCCGGTGGCACCCCAGGATTCAAGGTTGTCGAAGCCGTGATCCTGCACCACGTCTTCGAGGCGGCCATAGGCTTCATGGCCTTTCATCTGCTCCAGGGATCCCGACACGATCCGGGAGAAATCCGGCATGGCGCTCTCGTTTTGGCTATCCATCTGACGCTCCAGCTCCTCGAATTCCGGTGCCAGTGTTTGTGCCGCCTGAAGGCTTTCGATAAACGAGGCGACTCTCTGGTCGGACAGGGTGTCGGCCTGGCTTTGGGCAGGGAGTAGAGTAAGCAGGAAGAAAAATACTGTGAGGATGACGCTGTTCAATGCCAGCATCGGCTCTCGTTGCGGGTTATCCATGTCTGTTCTCCTTGTGTGGGCTTCCGGTTCCTTTGTCCGGAAGTCCCACGAGATTAGCGCTTACCCGCTTTGGCTGGCAACTTTGCGTTCAGGCCAGGTTCAGAAAAACAGATCCGGCAGCCAGGTGGCAATTTCCGGGAAGATCATAATCAGGATGATGCCGATGATCTCCACAATTACGAAGGGAATGATCGACTTGTAGATATCCTTCATGGTGATCGACGGCGGAACGATGCCCTTCAGGTAGAACAGGTTGAAGCCGAAGGGGGGCGTCATGTAGCCGATTTCCATGTTGATCACGAACAGGATGCCGAACCAGATCGGATCGAAGCCCAGGGACTCCACGATCGGCATGAACACTGGCAGGGTGATCAGCATGATGCCTACCGGGTCCAGCACCATGGCCAGCAGGAACACAATCACCATCATGGCGATGATGATGCCCCAGGGGCCGCCGGGCACCATGTTCATCAGGCCTTCGATCAGCTCCTGGGCGCCCATGCTCTGGTAGGCGGCGCTGAAGGCGTGGGCGGCGAACAGAATCCACATGATCATACCGGTAAGCTTGAACGTGCGGATGGCGGCTTCCTTCAGGATGCTCCACTTGAACTCCCGGTAAACTGCCGCCGATATCAGGGCGCCCAGAACGCCCATGGCAGCCGCTTCCGTCGGGGTAGTGATACCGCCGATAATGGAGCCCAGAACCATCACGACGACGCCGATTGGCAGCAACACCGCGCGCAGGGCACGGAATTTTTCCGGCCAGGTGCCCCGGTCTTCTTTTGGCAGCGCCGGGGCCAGTTCCGGCTGCAGGTGGCAGCGCACAATGATGTAGATAGCGGTCAGCACCATCAGAAGCACGCCCGGCATGATACCGGCGGCGAACATCTTGCCAACGGAAACACCAGTGATCAGGGCGTAGAGAATCATAAGGATGCTGGGAGGAATCAGGATGCCCCAGCCACCGCCGGTGTTGATCACGCCCAGGGCCATGCTCTTGTCATAGCCCCGCTCAAGCATCGACGGCAACGCGATGGTGCCCATGGCAACCACGGCTGCACCGCTAATGCCGACCATGGCAGCAAACACCGCGCAGATTCCAAGGGTACCCAGGGCAAGTCCGCCTCTGAGGCCGCCGCACCACAGGTGCATCATTCGGTACAGGTCCCGGGCCACACCGGTTCGCTCGAGGATCATGGCCATGAACACGAACAGAGGTATGGCGACCAGGGTAAAGCTTTCCATGGTGCCCCAGATCTGGGAGGCCACCATGTAGAAGGAATCAAAACCCCAGGTGAAATACAGGAACACCACCGAGACGCCGCCGAGCACGAACGCCAGTGGCAGGCCCAGCAGCAGGAAAAACAGCAGTGAACCGAAGAACAGGAGAGTCAGGGCTTCAATGCTCACAGCTGATCTCCTTCAGATTCGGACTGTTGAGGCGTGTAGTAATCCAGGTTGAACGCCACGGCGATGTCTTCAAGCAGTTTGACCAGCCCTTGCAGAACCAGCAGCGCGGTGCCGATGGGAATGGCCAGCTTCACCGGCCAGATGGGTGGATTCCAGGCGGAATAGGAGGTTTCCCAGCTGGACATGGACTCCTGGGCCATGTCGATCCCGAACCACAGCAGGGCCAGGGTGAAAATAAAGAACACCAGTGAGGTCACAATATCCAGGGCCGCGCGCTTGCGTGGTCTCAGGTGGGAATGCAGCAGGTCCACGTTCACGTGGCCCCGGTGGGCCATGATGTAGCCGCCCGACATCACCGCATAAACACCGAACAGCATCTGGGTCAGTTCATTCGTCCAGACCGTGGGGGAATTGAACAGGTAGCGGAACCCCACTTCCAGCAACAGGAACGCGAACATCGCGAAGATCAGAAGGGCTACCCACCGGCCGATAACATCATTGAGACGGGTAACCCCTCTCATGAATGCGGCGATCATCACACTCACGGCAATCTCCCACGGGATACTGGTTTGGTTCAGGGACAGAAAGGCCGGGGTCAGGAACCCCGGCCTTGGTCAGAGCAGTGGCTGATCAGAGGTAGCCGAGGTCGGCCAGGTAGCCTTTCAGCATGTCCAATGCCTTCTTGGCGTTTTCGCTGCGCTTGCCTTCCTCATCCCACATGGCCTGGGCCGTGGCAACCAGCTTGTCCTGGACTTCATCCGGAAGCACATTGAGCTGCACACCCTGTTCTTCGATGGCCTTGGCCAGGGTGATGCGCTCCTTGTACTGGTACTCGTTGGTGCGGATCCAGAACTGTTCGTTCAAGGCGTCCTTGACGATGTTCTGCATGTCTTCCGGCAGTTTGTCCAGAGCCTTCTGGCTAACGATGATCACGTCGGTGCCGGCAATGTTCAGAGCAGGCTGTACATGGTATTTGGCAACTTCATACAGGCCCATGCTGTAGGCGCCCTGGGCCGCGCCCCAGTGGGCACCGTCGACAATGCCGGAATCCAGAGCTGAGTAGAGTTCGCTGCCCGGAATATAGGAGGCGGCGGCGCCGGCTTCGGTCAGGAAGCTTTGAAGAGCGCCGGATGAGCGGATCTTGAGGCTGGTGAAGTCGTCCCAGCTTTCGATCGGCTCTTTTACGACCATCTCAGTCGGGTAAACCTTGTCGGTGGCCCAGTAGACACCGTGCTCCGCTGCTTCGTCACGGAGCATCTGTTCGAACCCCATGTTCTGGTGGAAGTAGGCGGCTTCCCAGACATTACGGAAGGCAAACGGCAGACCTGAGGCGATACCGGCAAGTGAAACCTTGTCCTGGGCATACGATGGGGAGATGGTGCCCATTTCCAGGATGCCACGGCTGACGGCGTTGAATGTGTCCTTGGCCTTGAACAGGGCGCCGGCCTCGTAAAGCTGCAGCTTAAGACGGCCATCAGTGCGCTCTTCCAGAACGCGTTTGATGCGACCAAGGCTGTCTGTGTAGGAGCTGCTGGAGCCGGGCCAGTGGGACTGGACCTTCCAGGTGAAGCTGTCCTGGGCAGCGGCGGGCGCTGCGGACAGCGCTACGGTAATACCGAGAGTAAGGGCTGACGCATACACCGTCAGAGTCTTGCGAGCAGTAGCAAAGAGTTTCATGAGCGTGCCTCGTTCATTGTTGTAGTGGCTTTGCTTTGTGTTTCACTGTGCAGAACTCGTAACTGCAGGGTGAATTTTATTCTCTGAATCTATCACAACATCGTGGCTTTGCAACAGGATGTTTGTCGTTCAGATTTGCAATCGGGTCTCTTGCAAGAGTAGCCCATCGAGCAGGTTCCCACCTTTCGGGCGGAAAACCGCTGTCAGCGCCCGCTACCTGTCCATCCAACGTTGCCGAAGCACAGGTGATCGGCAGCTGTGCGGCCAGCCATTCGTTGCATTTTTCATTTTTTTCAATTCTTCACTGCTTATGTTTTACTAGATGAAACCGCCTTTCAAATATGTTGACTCAAAACCGGAAGGCGTGACAAATTACGAAAACAACAGGATCACAAAGACAACACGAGGCCCCCGGCCCACCTGGAACGCATGTCTGATGAGTGAGGAAAACCGCCACATTATTCATGGGCAGGATCTGCCCGGCTTCCACAGCCTGCTTGGCTACCGCCAGGCGTCCTGGGAAGAAAACGAAGCGGTCATCGAGCTTGAGCTTCGGCCCGGGCATCTGAATCTGGGTGGCGTTATCCATGGCGGCGTACTGACGTCCCTGCTGGACATTGCCATGGCGCAAGCGGGCACTTACTGCCCGTATCCGGGCCGGATGCGCAAGGCCATCACCCTGTCTCTCACCACCACGTTTACCGGCCAGTGTTCCGACGGTGTGATCCGGGTAACCGGACGCAAACGCGCCGGTGGAAGCCGGATCTTCAACAGCACGGGCGAGGTGCATGATGATCAGGGCAATCTTCTGGCCATTGCCGAGGCCACGTTCCGTATTCGCTCCGGCAGCGAAAAGCCGGAGGGCGTGCCAATCTGAGTGGTGTGATCTGAACAGGTGATTGCCGGTCTGAGGGCGGTCACGACACAAAACAACAAGAGGAAACGGCAATGTTCGAGCTGTCTGACCGGGCGAAACAGCTGCAGTCTGAGTTAAACGATTTCATGGCTGCCTACATCTATCCGAACGAAGAGACCCATCATCGCCAGATCGAAGACGCCGAGGACCGCTGGGCGCCGGTGCCCATTATTGAAGAACTGAAGCAGAAGGCCAGAGCCGCCGGCCTGTGGAACCTGTTTCTGCCTGACAGCGAATTCGGCGCAGGCCTCAGCAACTTCGAGTACGCCCACCTCTGCGAAATCATGGGCCGCTCCGCCATGGCCCCCGAGGTATTCAACTGCTCGGCACCGGATACCGGCAACATGGAAACCATTGCCCGCTATGGCAATGAGCAGCAGCAGGAACAATGGCTGAAGCCGCTCCTGGATGGCGAGATCCGCTCCTGCTTCTCCATGACCGAGCCGGACGTGGCCTCTTCCGACGCCACCAACATTGCCTGCGAGATTCGCCGCGAGGGCGATGAGTATGTGATTAACGGTCGCAAGTGGTGGTCCTCCGGCGCCATGACCCGGAACTCGAAAATCGCCATTGTCATGGGCAAGACCGATCCGGACGCCGAGAAACACAAGCAGCAATCCATGATCCTGGTGCCCCTGGACGCTCCCGGCGTGAAGATGATCCGCCCGCTGCACGTGTTTGGCTACGACCATGCCCCTCACGGCCATGCCGAAATCCATTACGACAATGTACGGGTGCCAGCCAGCAATATGCTGCTGGGGGAAGGCCGTGGTTTCGAGATTGCTCAGGGCCGCCTCGGGCCAGGCCGAATCCACCACTGCATGCGCACCATTGGCGTGGCGGAACGGGCGCTGGAGCTCATGTGCAAGCGCGCCAACGCCCGGGAGGCCTTTGGCCGGAAGCTCTCGGAGTTCGACTCCATCCGCAAGGACATCGCCCGCAGCCGTATGGAGATCGAGCAGGCCCGCCTGATGACCCTGAAAGCGGCGCACATGATGGACACCGTCGGCAACAAGGTGGCCCGCCAGGAAATTGCCATGATCAAGGTGATTGCCCCGAGTATGGCCCTGAAGGTGATTGATCGGGCTATCCAGGTGCACGGTGGTGCAGGCGTTTCCCAGGACACCTTCCTGGCCGAGGCCTGGGCCAAGGTGCGGACACTTCGCCTGGCCGACGGGCCGGATGAAGTGCACATGGATTCCATTGCCAAGATGGAGCTTCGGCAGTATCGCTGAATCGAGAACCTCTGAAACAGTGCGCGAGGACCTGACGATGAACAATCCACTGTTTGATATGACTGGCAAGGTTGCAGTGATTACCGGCTCCACCAAAGGAATCGGCCGCTCTATTGCCGAAGAAATGGCCAGGTGTGGTGCAAAAGTGGTGATCTCCAGCCGCAAGGCCGAGGCCTGTGAACAGGTGGCTGCGGAACTCAAAGCGCAGGGCTTCGAGGCCATGGCCGTTCCCTGTCACGTTGGCAAGAAAGCAGACCTGCTGAATCTGGTGGATAAAACCAACGAAGCCTGGGGCAGCATCGACGTACTCGTGTGCAACGCCGCCACCAACCCGGTCTACGGACCCACGGAAGAAATGACAGACGACGCCTGGGACAAGATCATGGACACCAACGTCAAGGGCACCTTCTGGCTCACAAACATGGTGCTGCCCCAGATGGCCGAGAAAGGCGAGGGTGCTGTGGTCCTGCTCTCCAGCATTGCAGGCCTGCGAGGCAACACCGTGATCGGCACCTACGGCGTATCCAAGGCCGCCGAAGCCGCCCTGGCCAGAAACCTGGCCGTTGAATGGGGCCCTAAAGGTATCCGGATTAATAGCATTGCCCCTGGCTTGATCAAAACCGACTTTGCGAAAGCACTCTGGGACGATCCGGTTCGTGCCAAGCAGGCGGAAGACAAAACCCCGCTGCGCAGAATCGGTGATCCGGTGGATATCGCTGGTCTGGCCGTGTTTCTGTCTACCAAAGCCAGTGCATACATCACCGGACAGGTTATCGTCGCTGACGGCGGGGAGACCATTTGCTGAGGATTGCCATACGCAATGGGGAGGCACGACAGGTGGGGGTGCCTTTGTTCCCTGCACAAAAGCACCCCCACCCGTCGGCCAGCGAATTTCAGAGATGACTGAAGGTTTAAAATAAAAATGAGCATGACCCCAGAATTGGTGGATGTTCTGCCAGCGCACAAATTTGATGAAGCCGGCCTCTTGAACTGGCTTCGGGAAGCTATACCGGGTTTCGGTACAACGCTGAACGTAAAGCAATTCCAGGGTGGGCAGTCGAATCCTACTTTTTTGCTGCTGGCCGACAGCGGTCAATACGTGCTGCGCAAAAAGCCGCCAGGGAAAACCTTGCCGTCAGCTCACATGGTCGAGCGGGAATACAAGGTCATGCGGGCACTGGGTGAACATACAGACGTACCGGTGCCCAACGTCAGGGTGCTGTGTGAAGACGCCGACGTGATTGGTACGCCGTTTTACGTGATGGATTTTATGGCCGGGCGGATCATCACTCACTCGGCGCTTCGGGACCTGAGCCGTGACGACCGGCTGCCCGCGTATCATTCGGCCATCGATACCCTCGCAGCGCTGCATTCGGTCGATGTTAATGCCGTCGGCCTGGGAGATTACGGACGTCCGGAAGGCTACGTGGCGCGTCAGGTAGCACGCTGGAGCAAACAGTACCTGGCCTCAAAAACCGATGACCTGCCCGCCATGGACAAACTGATGGCCTGGTTGCCGGAACATCTGCCAGCGAAGGATGAAACTGCCATCGCCCACGGCGACTACCGCTTCGGCAACCTGATGCTGGCGCCGGATCGGCCCGAGGTGATCGCCATTCTGGACTGGGAGCTGTCCACTCTGGGCCATCCGCTGGCGGACCTGGCCTATTTTTGTCTGCCCTTCTACCTGCCTGCCGATATGGAGGGCATGCGCGGATTACAGGGTGAAAACCTTGAGGCGCTGGGTCTTCCGGACGAGCAGACCATTATCCGCCGCTACTGCGAGAAGACGGGCCGGGAAGGCATTGAGGACTGGCATGTGTTCCTGGCGTTCTCGTTGTTCCGGCTCGCGGCCATCCTGCAGGGGGTCTACAAGCGGGCCCTGGATGGCAATGCCGCCAATGCCAACGCCCTCGAGGTGGGCAAGCGGGCAAGCCTGCTTGCAGACACTGGCTGGAAGATTGCCTGCGAAGGTGCGAAGCCCTGAGATATCAGATTTACCGTGGAGAATAACAAGATGTTTGATCGTCACTACAAGGTCTGGCCCAAAGAACTGCCGAAAACCATGACCCTCCCGAAAACCAGCGTTTACACCAACCTGGAGATTTCGGCGCGGCGCTACCCGGACCACACCGCCGTTATCTTCTACGACGCGCCCATTGCCTACCGGCGCCTCAACGAAGAGGTGGAAACGATGGCGGGCTACCTGCAGGCGCAGGGGGTGAAGAAGGGCGATCGGGTGCTGCTGTATATGCAGAACTCACCCCAGTATGTGATTTCCTATTACGCCATCCTGCGGGCCGATGCGGTCGTGATTCCGGTTAATCCGATGAACCGGTCTGCGGAGCTGGAGCATTTCATCGCCGATACCGGTGCCTCGGTTTGCCTGGCCGGCCAGGAACTGGCTGGCTTTATTGCACCGATGATTGGCGACAGCAATCTTGAACAGGTGGTGGTGGCTTCCTACAGCACCTACATCAATCCCGAGACGGATCTGGACCTGCCCGCTGAAGTGGCGGCACCGGCCTGGTCACAGGAAATGCCGGGGGTGGCTAGCTGGGAGGCAGCCATGGCCGCCGGACATAGGCCAGGACCTCACACGGCCACCCCGGACGATCTGGCGGTGATTCCCTACAGTTCCGGCACCACCGGTGCACCGAAGGGCTGCATGCACACCCATCGGTCGGTAATGGCCACGGCCATCCACCGGATATTCTGGAACCTGACCACGCCAGACAGCGTGCAGCTCTCGACACTGCCGTTCTTCCATGTAACCGGAATGACCGGTTCCATGAATGGCCCCATCGCGGCAGGCGCGGCCTCGGTGATCATGACTCGCTGGGACCGGACCACCGCCTCAAAACTGATTGAGCGCTACAAAGTCACTGGCTGGACCAACATCGTCACCATGGCGGTGGATTTTCTGTCCAACCCGGATATCGGCAAGTACGACCTGAGCAGCCTCAACATGATTGGTGGCGGCGGTGCGACAATGCCCTCGGCCGTGGCTGAAAAGCTCAAGCGGATGACAGGGCTGGACTACATCGAGGGCTATGGCCTTTCGGAAACCATGGCGGCCACGCACATCAATCCCAATGCCCACCCGAAATCCCAGTGCCTGGGCATTCCCGTTTTCGATGTCGATAGCCGGATCATTGATGTCGATACGCTGGAGGAGAAAGGTCCGGGCGAGACCGGGGAGATTGTTTCCTGTGGGCCCCAGGTAACCAGGGGGTACTGGAATCGACCGGCAGAAACCGAGGCGGCGTTTGTGGAGATCGACGGCAAACAGTTTTTCCGGACCGGGGATCTGGGCTATTACGACGAGGACGGCTATTTCTTCATGGTTGATCGCGTCAAGCGGATGATCAACGCCTCCGGCTACAAGGTCTGGCCATCAGAAGTCGAGGGGCTGATGTACCGACACCCGGCGATACACGAGGTCTGTATTATTTCGGCGCCGGACCCCAAGCGCGGTGAGACGGTCAAGGCCTGCATTGTGCTGACACCGGAGGCCGAGGGCCAGACCACGGCCGAAGACATCGTCGCCTGGTGCAAGGAGCAGATGGCTACCTACAAGGTGCCGACCATTGTTGAGTTCGTGGATCAATTGCCGAAGTCGCCCACGGGCAAACTGATGTGGCGGGCGCTGCAGGAGGAAGAGTGGAGGGGCAAGAACTGACTGTTATGGTCGTAACCCAGTCAGCTTGAGGGTTGCTTCTCATCACTTTCAGTTGCATCGGAGCCGTCGTTATCGGCCGGCAAAGGGTCCCGGTTAACATACACCGAGCCAATAGGATGAGAAGCCCGGCGCTGAAGCAGTTGCGCAAACTCCAGCAGCAGCTGCCGATCCTGCTCCAGCAGCGAAATGAAGGTTGCATTCAGGGCGACTTGCTCTGAATCCAGTTGTTTCTTCTCGGCGACTGAGAAAATGTCGGTTAGTGAGAGGCTTAACGCTTGTGCAAGGCGATAGAGCAACTCAAGGCTTGGTCTTGCCTGGTCCCGTTCGATGCGGGAAAGGTTGCCAACATGAGAATCGCAACGTTCTGCCAGATCTGCGAGCGTCATTCCCCGTTCTTTTCTTAAACGCCTGATTGCCTGACCTAAACTCATCGCGTGCCCCGGTTTCCAAGACGATGATATTACAAACAAAATTCCCAACAGACAAAGTTTCAAAATGCACATAAAATAGCTTCAAATTAAGCTTTCTAGGCATTAATTCGGGCCTGCTCGGTTTCAATGAGTGGTCATTTATTATCCTATTCCTATCGCCCCAGGTTGTAACCTGTTTTCCTCGTCTCTCAGGGGTTCAGGAAGTAGTGGCTCAGGAAGATCGACGGTTCGCCTTCTTCTGTCTGGTCAACAAGGCAGGTACATCGGTTACAGGCAGCGGGCGGGAGAAGTAGAAGCCCTGCCCGACGATGGGTCAGGCAGGGATTTCGGTAGGAAGATTCCATTCTGCTTTCTATTCAGGGGCCCATTCGAGCATCCGGTTATTGTTATTTTGGGCCTCTGGATTCTTGTATAGCGGCCGGATCCGCTTTTACTGCAACAACTCTGCGTATTGCTCCAGATGGAAGTCGTCATCGCCGAACTGATGATTGATCATCACCAGGCGCTTGGCGTAGTGGGCAAAGTTGTATTCCCAGGTCATGCCAATGCCGCCGTGGGACTGGATACCCTGCTCGGAAATGAACTGGCCACTGCGGCCGACGACATTCTTGGCGGCTGCCAGGATTCGCCGGCGCTCGTCGCTCTGGGGCTCGTCGGCGACGCTCGCCGCCAGGATCGCCATGGAGCGGGCCTGTTCGAGCTCAGACATCATGTCCACCATCCGGTGCTGGAGCACCTGGAATTTGCCGATGGGCACGCCGAACTGCTTGCGTTGTTTCAGGTATTCCAGAGTCAGGTCACGGGCCACTTCCATGGCGCCTACCGCCTCACCGCACAGTGCGGAGATGGCGCGTCCGGTCTGGTATTCAATGATTTCTGCAGCCTTGCCTTCCTCGCCGAGCAGGGCGTCGGAGCCTAGTTGGAGGTTGTTCAGGAAGAGGTCACAGCCCTTGGAGCCATCCACGGTCGGGTATGTCCGGCGTTCAAGGCCTTCCGTGTCTGCGGGTACCAGGAACAGGCTGATGCCTTGGGCATCGCGGCTGTCGCCAGAGGTGCGGGCCGACACCACCATGACATCGGCGCAATGGCCACCGATCACCACAGCCTTTCGTCCGTTCAGGGTATAGCCCTCACCGGACTTCTCCGCGCGGGTTTCCACATCGTTCAGGTTGTAGAAACTCTGGGGTTCCTGAAGTCCAACAGCTGCACGAATCTCGCCGCTTGCGATACCGCCAAGCCACTGTTCCTGCTGCTCGCTGTTGCCGGCCTGGCTGATCAGCCCGCCGCCCAGAACAACGGATTGCAGGTAGGGCTCAATGCACAGGCCGCGACCGAGTTCGGTCATCACGCTCTGCACTTCAACGCCACTGCCGCCAAAACCACCCAGTTCTTCCGCGAAGGGCACCGCGGTAAGGCCAAGCTCACCCAGCTGTTTCCAGAAGTCGGCGCTGAAACCCAGCTCCGATTCGCTGTATTCCAGGCGCTTCTCAAAGCTGTATTCACCGCGCACCAGGCGGGCCACGGTGTCCTGCAGCATCTGCTGCTCTTCGTTGAGTCGGAAATCCATGGTCGCCTCCTTAAAGCCCGAGAATCATTTTCGACACGATGTTTTTCTGGATCTCGTTGGATCCGCCGAAAATCGACAGCTTGCGGTTATTGAAGTACTGGGGAGTCACTGGTGCAGCGTTCTCGTCAGAAAGGAAGTCGCCGTTGTAATCAAGGTCCATTTCCTCTTCCACAAACGGAATGGCATAGGGGCCAATGGCACGGCGAGCCAGGTCGTTGATGGTCTGGCGAATTTCGGTACCGCGGACTTTCAGCATGGAGCTTTCCGCCCCCGGCATGCCGCCACCTTCCACGGACGCGATAATGCGCAGGTTACTGATTCCAGCCGCCATCAGGTCGATTTCAACCCGGGCGATGCGCTGGCTGAACGAGGCATCCTCGATCAGCGGGCGACCGTTCTTGATCCGGCGGGTCGCCAGCTCTTTCAGATGCTGCAGGGCGGCCTTGGAGATGCCAATGCCGGCCAGACCGGTGCGTTCGTAGGTCAGCAGGTATTTGGCGTAGGTCCAGCCCTTGTCTTCCTCGCCCACCAGGTTCTCAACAGGGACTTTTACATCCTCGAAGAACACTTCGTTTACCTCGTGCTCGCCATCCAGGGTGATGATCGGGCGTACGGTAATCCCCGGCGTATCCATGTCGATAAGCAGGAAAGAAATGCCCTCCTGGGCTTTCACCTCGGTATTGGTGCGCACCAGACAGAAAATCATGTTGGCGTGCTGGCCCAGGGTGGTCCAGGTTTTCTGGCCATTAACGATGTAATGGTCGCCGTCGCGAACGGCCCGCGTCTTGAGCGATGCCAGGTCGGAGCCGGCGCCGGGCTCGGAATAGCCCTGGCACCACCAGTCCTCGCCAGTGAGAATGCGTGGCAGGTATCGCTGTTTCTGCTCTTCGGTGCCAAACTTGATAATGACCGGCGCTACCATGTTGACGCCGAAAGGCACGGAACGGGGCGCACCATAGCGGGAGGACTCTTCATCCCAGATGTGTTTCTGAACCGGGCTCCAGTTCACGCCGCCATATTCTTCCGGCCAGTGAGTAGCGTACCAGCCCTGTTCATTGAGGATTTTCTGCCAGCGCTGATGGTCCTCCTTGGACAGCCGGCGGAACCCTTTCACCTTGGCGGCGATATCCGCCGGCAACTTCTCATCCAGGAACGCGCGGACTTCGTCTCGGAAAGCGAGTTCCTCGGCGGTGTAGTTCAAGTTCATGGGAAAACCTCGTTCGCGTTGATCTGTAAATCAGCTGAAAGCCTGGATGCCGGTCTGACCACGACCCAGAATCAGGGCGTGAACGTCGTGGGTACCCTCATAGGTATTCACGGCCTCCAGGTTCATCACGTGGCGGATCACGTGGTACTCGTCGGAAATGCCGTTGCCGCCGTGCATGTCCCGGGCAACCCGGGCGATGTCCAGGGCTTTGCCACAGTTGTTGCGCTTGAGCAGTGAAATGGCATCCGGCGTTGCCGTGCCGGCATCCATCATGCGGCCGAGTTGAAGAACCGACTGAAGGCCGATGGTGATCTCGGTCTGCATATCCACCAGCTTTTTCTGGATAAGCTGGTTGGCCGCCAGGGGCTTGCCGAACTGCTTGCGCTCCAGGGTGTAGTTGCGGGCCGCGTGCCAGCAGAACTCGGCGGCGCCCAGTGAGCCCCAGCTGATGCCGAAGCGGGCTTTGTTGAGGCAGCTGAACGGGCCTTTTAACCCTTCCACTTCCAGGTGGTTCTCTTCCGGAACGAACACCTCGTCCATAAAGATGGAGCCGGTTTCCGATGCGCGCAGGGAGAATTTTCCCTGGATCTTTGGCGTGTCCAGACCTTTGGCGCCCTCGCGCTCAATCACAAAGCCGTTCACCTTTCCGTCCAGTTTGGCCCAGACCACGCAGACATCTGCAATCGGAGAGTTGGTGATCCAGGTTTTTGAACCGCTCAGCAGGTACCCGCCGTCGACCTTTTTGGCTCGGGTTTCCATGCCGCTGGGGTCGGACCCGTGATTGGGTTCGGTCAGACCAAAGCAGCCAACGTACTCGCCGGAGGCCAGCTTGGGCAGGATGCGTTTTTTCATCGCTTCCTTACCGTAGGAATAGATCGGGTACATGACCAGGGAAGACTGAACGCTCAGGGCCGAGCGGTAGGCCGAGTCCACCCTCTCCACTTCCCGGGCAATCAGGCCGTAGCAGACATGGTTCAGCCCGGGCCCACCGTATTCTTCCGGTAGGGTCGCGCCCAGCATGCCGAGTTCACCCATCTGGTTAAAGATGGTGCGATCGAACGTTTCATGGCGGTTGGCCTCGGTGATGCCAGGCATCAGTTGCTCATCACAGAAGCTGCGGATGCTGTCTCGAACCTGACGCTCGGTTTCATCCAGTTGGGAATCGAAACCGAGCAGATCATTCCAGGGTGCGGAAGCCATTTTGTACTCTCCTGAAAGCGAATATCGAAAGTCCGGTTCTAGGGCTGCCGGACCAATCTGTGCTATCTTTGTGCTAACTGTGTTTCATTAAGCGAAACACAGTTTTGTAATTTGCTACTGAAAGACTAATCCGGGTGTTGTGGAAATGCAAGCAGTGTTCAAACCTGACCAGGCGACCCTGTTGTGAGCGGCATGCTGCAGTGGCTGGTCTCCCTGGCCGTCGTTACAGAGCTGGTGGCCATCTGCCTGGAACACCGGCAACTGAGTGCGCTGGCGGGCCTGATGTTCGTTACCGCCTTTCTGGTGGGTGCCGGGCGCCTGCAGGGGTATGCCCGAATGCTCCTGGTTGTCGCCCTTGTGGTGCTGGCGGGCCTCGCCTGGCTTGGTTCTCTGGGCAACGGGCAGCTTCTGAAGGCTGCGTCCGACGCGGCTTTCTATTCCGCGTTTTTGGGCAGCCTGGGCATGATGCAGTGCCTGGTGCGACGGTTCGAAGTCTTGCGGCGGATTCACGATGTGTTGCTGGGCGGCAAGCCCATTCTGCTCTATCCCAAGTACGCCCTGGTCAGTTGTGGTGTTGCAACGGTGTTGAGTTTTGGAATGATGAGCCTGTTGTGCGGCACACTTGCTGAGACCCTTCGTGAGCGGGGCATTACCGGCGAATCCCGTCTGCAGTGGCTGCGTAGCGTCCTGATCAGTGCCCTGAGGGGCTTTGCGCTGGTGCCGCTGGTGGCGCCCACCAGTGTCGCTGTAGCAATTCTTACCCGGGAACTGCCCCAGTTGAGCTGGTCCCAGCTGTTGCCGTTCGGATTGGTAGCCGCATTGTTGATGGTGTTGATTGGCTGGGTGCTCGAGCAGAGCCGGTTTCGCAAGATCAGCAATGAGCGTGTCGCCGTTGAAGGCTGGCTGCCGGGTACCGGAAGTCTGCTGGCGCTGATCCTCGTGGTCTTCTCGCTGATGGCGGCACTGGTGGCGACGACCGGGTTCAAGGTATCGGTAGCGGCCATGCTTTCCGTCCCGACCGTAACCCTGATCTACATGTTGTGGCAGGAACGTGGGCTGATACCGGTTTTACGAGAGGGCGCGGGCCAGGTGTGGAACATGCACAACGAGATGGCCATTTTCGCCGCCTCTGCAATCCTCGGTGTGGCATTGTCCGCAGTGATACCGGCCGATGCCCTGGCCGGCCTGGTGGCCACAGGGAGCGGCGTTTTCCTGGTGGCCGTTCTGGGCATGCTAATGATGCCGATGTTCTCGATGATCGGAGTTATTCCGATCACGGTCTTGAGTGTTCAGGCCGGTTTGTTGCCACAGCTGGTTGCTGAGGGTATGCACCTTCTGCCGGTGGCCGTGGCCCTGGTGATTGGCTTCTCCCTGGCCATGATGCTTTCGCCCTTCGGCCCCTCGGTGATGCTGCTATCCAGGTTCGGGCAAATCTCACGGTGGGTTGTGGCGTTTCGCTGGAACGGTCTGTTCGTGCTGATCGCCCTGCCGCTGCTGCTGGTACTGACGGCTCTGGTGGCCTGGCTGACGCCGGGCCACTAGCTCAGATCAGTATCCCCTTTCAGTATCCACGACCCCGGTAATCGGGCGGCCCTGGGCATGATCCCGGATTTTTCCGGTGATCTGTTCCAGGGTGGCGTCCCGCAGGGTTCTGGCGGAAATGTGAGGCGTGATGGTGATGTCCTCCCGCTGCCAGAAAGGATGATCCTCGGGCAGAGGCTCTTTGCGGAACACATCCAGGGAAGCCTTTCGCAGTATGCCCTCGTCCAGAGCTCTGAGCAGATCGTCCTCCACCAGATGTTCACCCCGGCCAACGTTGATCAGCACGGCACCCGGCTGGAGCTGGCTCAGCAGATCATAGTTGATGATGTCCCGGGTTTCGTCGGTCAGGGGCAGGGTGTTCACCAGAACCCGTGTCGATTTCAGAAACCCGGCGAGCTGGTCCGGACCGGCATGGGTGCTGACACCCTCCAGGCTGTGCTCTCCTCGCGCCCAGCCGCTCACCCGGTAATCCAGAGCTGCCAATGTTCGTGCCACGCGCTTGCCGATATGGCCAAGCCCCATAACGCCCACGGGCCACTCGCTGCGCTTCATGGGGCGGTGAATTTTCCAGACGCCTTGGCGTTGCTGCTCCCGATAGGTTTCCATTTCGCGGTTTGCTTCCAGAAGCTGATGCAGCACGTACTCAGCCATCTGCGCCGACATGCCCGCGTCTTCCAGGCGCACTACGGTCAGATCTTTCGGCAGGTTCGGCACCTTCAATAGCCCGTCAATGCCGGCTCCCAGGTTGAATACCGCCTTCAGGTTCTTCTCCCGTTCGAACAGGGCTGAAGGTGGTTGCCAGACGATGGTGTAGTCCGCGTTGACCGCCGGCCCGTCCGGATCCCAGACGTAAATCTCTGCATCTGGCAGGAGTTCGCGGATGGGGACTGTCCAGCGTTCGGGTTTGGGATCGCCTGCCACAAAAAGAATCTTCATTTCGCCTCCGGGGTCGCCACGGGGTTTGATGGCTGCTAACGTGTTTTGCAATGCAGAATAAAGTATCGAGTTGGATGGGTAAAGGCGGTACGAAATACCGCAATGCGAGTTTTATTTTGAAACATAACTACCAATCGTTTCATATTTGGTACGGGTTTTGACAATACTTTCTGGTACTTGATTTCTGCAGCGATTAAAATGATGAATCCTTAATTATTCACCATATTAATACACCGGTTACCGGAGCGGGCGACGCGGTTGGAGGACGTCCCATTATGGCAGGAAAAAAGCAGATCTCACCCGAACTGAAAGTGGCATCCACTGACGGTGAGCCCGTGAAGCCGGAAAAAGACCGCAAGTTTGTCGAGGCCCTGTCCCGCGGCCTGGACGTGCTCCGGGCCTTCAGCCAGGGTCCTGTCATCCTGGGAAACCAGGACATTGCCCGTATCACCGGATTGCCCAAGCCGACCGTGTCGCGGATGACCTATACCCTCACCAAGCTGGGATACCTCAGCTACAACACCCAACTGGAGAAATACCAGCTGAGCTCCGGGGTGCTGGCGCTTGGCTATGCCTACGTGTCCAATCTCAAGGTGCGTCAGCTGGCCAAGCCCTACATGGACGAGTTCGCCCGCCAGACCAACATGTCCGTTGGCCTCACCTGCCGGGACCGGTTGCACATGATCTACGTGGAAAACCGTCTGCCACCGGAAGCCTCCCTGTTGCGCATGGATATCGGCCTGAAACTGCCGATGGCCAGTACCTCCGCCGGCCGCGCCTACTACTGCGCCGTCAGCGACAAGGCCCGCCTGGTGATCGACGACGCCATGGCCGCGAAATATGGTGATGCCTGGCCAGAGAAGAAGCAGGGCCTCGACCAGGCCATGAAGGACTACAAGGAGCACGGCTTTTGCCTGTCCATTGGCGAATGGGACCGGAACATCAACTCTGCTGGCGTGCCCATTCACTTGCAGGATGGCACCATCATGGCCCTGACCTGCGCTGCGCCGTCCTATCTGGTGCCGGCGGAAAAGCTTCGGGGTTCCATTGCCCACCAGCTGGCCATGCTGGCAGGCGATATAGAATCTTTGGGTGTTTGATAACAGCCGTGAAGTAACGAAGGGAGGTAGCGAGTAGGCCCTACAGAAACCGTGCGGAGCCATGGATGGCGGAGCCGAGCGTACAAGGATGTATTCACAGCGTGTTTCTGTAGGGCCTACTCGCCACCTCCCGACAAACTCCAAACCAAGAAACCGCAGAAGAACCCCTGCGGTTTTTTTGTGCCTGTAGTTTAATGGGTGGTTGAAACCACCAAAGAACTTGTATTAAATCGTACGCATGTTTCGCTAGTTAAAACCATATTTCAGAAAGAATGCGAGGAGAAATCATGTCTGAGGTCGTTAGCTATAACCGGGAAGGCAACATCGGCGTTATTACCGTGAATTACCCGCCGGTAAACGCCCTCGGCCAGGCTGTTCGTTCTGGTCTGCTCGCAGCCCTGGAGCAGGGCCAGAAAGATGCCGAGGCCAAGGCGCTTCTGCTGGTTTGCGAAGGGCGCACGTTCATTGCCGGCGCCGACATTCGTGAATTCGGCAAGCCCATGCAGGAGCCCACCTTGCCGACACTGGTCAACACCTTTGAAAACAGCGACAAACCGCTGGTTGCCGCGATCCACGGAACGGCTCTGGGTGGTGGTCTGGAAACCGCTCTGAGCTGTCACTACCGGGTTGCGGTGAGCAGTGCCAAGGTGGGTCTGCCGGAAGTGAAGCTGGGCCTGCTGCCCGGCGCCGGCGGTACCCAGCGGCTTCCGCGCCTGACCGGTGCTCAGAAAGCACTGGAAATGATCACCACCGGTGAATTTGTCGGTGCCAAGGATGCTCTGGCCCTGGGCATTCTCGATGCCGTGGAAGAAGGCGACAATATCCGCGCTATCGGCATGGCCTACGCGCAGAAAGTAGTCGATGAAGGCAAGCCGGTGCGTCGTGTTCGCGATATCACCGACAAGATCGAGGCTGACAAGGGCAGCGATGTCTTCGACCAGTTCCGTGACGAGCTGAAGAAGCGGGCCCGGGGTCTTTTCTCCCCGTTCAAGTGTGTCGACGCTGTGGAAGCGGCGTTCAATCTGCCTTTCGACGAAGGCATGAAGCGCGAGCGGGAACTGTTCATGGAATGCATGGAGTCGCCCCAGCGCGCCGGTCTGATCCATTCGTTCTTTGGGGAGCGTGAAGTCTCCAAGGTCAAGGGACTGCCGAAGGATACGCCGGTTCGTGACGTGAAGAGCGTTGGCATAATTGGTGCCGGGACCATGGGTGGCGGTATTGCCATGAACTTCGTCAACGTGGGGATTCCGGTCACCATCGTTGAAGTGAAACAGGAGGCTCTCGACAAGGGCCTGGCCATCATCCGCCGCAACTATGAGAACTCCGCGAAGAAGGGCAAATTGACACAGGAGCAGGTGGAACAGCGGATGGCGCTGATCACCCCGAGCCTGACCTACGACGATTTCCGGGACGTTGACCTGGTCATCGAGGCGGTGTTCGAGAACATGGCCATCAAGAAAGAAATCTTTGCCAAGCTTGATGAGGTCTGCAAGCCGGGTGCGATCCTGGCGTCCAACACGTCCACCCTGGATATCGACGAGATTGCGTCTGCCACCAAGCGCCCGGAAGATGTGGTGGGTATGCACTTCTTCAGCCCGGCTAACGTGATGAAGCTGCTGGAGAACGTGCGTGGCAGCAAGACCTCCGACGAGGTAAAAGCCACGGTGATGGCGGTCGCCAAGAAGATCAAGAAAGTGGGGGTCATGGTGGGCAACTGCTACGGCTTTGTCGGCAACCGGATGCTCCACAAGCGTGGTACTGAAGCCATGTCCCTGGTGGACGAGGGCGCCACCCCGCAGCAGGTCGACAAGGTGCTGACCGATCTCGGCTTCCCCATGGGGCAGTTTGCGATGTCCGATCTGGCCGGGATCGATGTGGGTTACCGGATTCGCGAAGAGCGCCGCAAGGCCGGTGAAGACATTTCCGCCAGCTGGATGGATAAGCTTGCCGAACAGGACCGCCTTGGTCAGAAGACCCAGGCAGGTGTATACAAGTATGAGGAAGGTAGCCGCAAGCCGATTCCCGACCCGGAAGTGGAGCAGCTGATCGAGCAGTTCCGCAAGGAACAGGGGATTACGCCCCGGGAGATTACCGACCAGGAAATCCTCGAGCGCTGCGTGTATGTGATGATCAATGAGGGCGCGAAGATCCTGGAAGAAGGCATCGCCGATCGTCCTCTGGATATCGACATTGTCTGGATCTACGGCTATGGCTTCCCGGCCTATCGCGGTGGCCCCATGTTCTGGGCCGATCAGGAAGGTCTGGACACCATTCTCTCAGCGGTTAAGAAGTACCAGGATACCGTTGGTGGCGAGCAGTGGGAGCCGGCGGCTCTGCTCGAGAAGCTGGTTGCTGAAGGCCGTAAGTTCGCTGACCTGTAACTTGGCGGGCGGGTCGCGGGGCGGGGTGTCTTTTCCTTTGGGAAAAGCAACTCGCTTTGCTCAGACATCTTTTCCCGGCGGAAAAGACACCCCGCCCCACGACCGGCTTAGCTGAGTGTTTAGGCTAACCCGACCTACATGTTTCAAAAATTGAGGGCATTGTTATGTCTGATGCAGTAATCGTCTCCACCGCGCGCACCGGCCTTGCGAAATCCTACCGGGGCTTTTTGAACAACACGCACAGCGTGGATATGGCAGGTCATGTTATCAAGCATGCTGTTGAGCGCGCAGGTATTGATCCGTCTATTGTTGAGGATGTGATCATGGGCGCGGCCTACCAGGAGGGCGCCCAGGGCCGGAATATTGCCCGTCTGGCGGCCATCCGCGCCGGTCTTCCGGTGACCACTGCCGGGTTCTCCATTAACCGGTTCTGCAGCTCGGGGTTGCAGTCCATTGCCCTGGCGGCACAGCGGGTGGTGTCCGAGAAAGTACCCGCCATGGTGGCCGGGGGCGTTGAGTCCATTTCCCTGGTGCAGAACGAGAAGATCAATAGCTTCCACGCCACCAACGAGTGGCTGATGAAGAACAAGCCCGAGCTGTACCTTTCGATGATTGAGACGGCGGATATTGTCGCCAAGCGCTACAACGTCAGCCGTGAAGCCCAGGATGAGTATTCGCTGATCTCCCAGCAGCGCACGGCGGCGGCCCAGCAGGCTAGCAAGTTTGACGATGAGATCGTGCCTTTCGATGCCACCATGCTGGTCAAGGACAAGGAAACCGGTGAGGTCAGTGAAAAGCAGGTGACCCTGAAAGGTGACGAGTGTAATCGCCCGAATACGACCCTTGAGGGCCTGGCGGGTCTGGAGCCGGTGCGTGGTCCGGAGCAGTTCATCACGGCGGGCAACGCCAGCCAGCTGTCGGACGGCGCCTCCGTTTGCACGGTGATGAACAGCACCTATGCCGAGAAGCACAACATTGAACCCATGGGTATTTTCCGTGGCTTCGCTGTGGCGGGTTGTGAGCCGGATGAGATGGGCATCGGCCCGGTGTATGCGATTCCGCGCCTGCTTGAGCGCAATGGTCTGACCATGGATGACATTGATCTGTGGGAACTGAACGAAGCCTTCGCGTCGCAGGTGATTTACTGTCGTGACCGCCTGGGCATTCCCATGGAGAAGCTGAATGTAAACGGCGGCTCAATTTCCATCGGCCACCCCTTTGGTGTTACCGGCGCCCGCCAGACAGGCCACGCCCTGATCGAAGGCAAGCGCCGTGGGGCGAAATACGTGGTGATCACCATGTGCATCGGCGGTGGCCAGGGTGCTGCTGGCCTGTTCGAGGTGGTTTGAAGCCGGCCTGTATGAGATCGGGGTCAGAAGAATGCTTTCTTTCGACCCCTTGTTGACCAAAAGGGGAAATGCATGGACAGACAAGCAAAAGCCGTCGTCTGCCGGGAATGGGGGCAGCCTGTTCAGGTGGAAACCATCACGGTGGAAGGTCCCAAGCGGGATGAAATCACCATCAAGATCGCGGCCTGCGGCGTTTGCCACAGCGATCTGTCCGCCACCACGGGTAAGATTCCCTACCCGCCTCCCCTTGTATTGGGGCACGAAGCCGCAGGCGTGGTTGTCGAAGTCGGTGAGGGCGTCACGGCCTTCAAGGAAGGCGACCATGTGGTGAGTACCTTCATATCCATGTGCGGCAAATGCAGCCAGTGTGTTCGTGGCCGCCCGGTGCTCTGTGAGAACGCCCGCAAGGCCATGTTCAACCTGCCGGATGGCACGGTCAGAACCAAAGGCGCGGACGGCGAGCCCCTGAACGTCTTCGGCGCCTGCGGCGTGATGGCCGAGTTCGCCACCATGCACGTGGACAACTGCGTGAAAGTGGACGAAACCGTGCCGATGCAGAACGCCGCCCTGGTGGGTTGCGCTGTGATGACCGGTGTCGGCGCTGTCTTCAATACGGCAAAGCTGGAGCCCGGCTCCCGAGCCGCCGTGTTTGGCATCGGTGGCGTTGGCCTCAACGCGATCCAGGGCTGCGTGACCGCCGGCGCCGAGATGATCGTGGCGGTGGACAGCAACCCCGCCAAGCTGGCGATGGCGAAAGAGTTTGGTGCCACCCACACCGTGAATATCAACGAGGTGGAGGACGCCGCCAAGGCTGTGAAGAAAATGACCGGCGGCGTTGACTACGCCTTCGAATGCGTCGGTGCCGGGCCGGTGGTGGAACAGGCCTACAAGAGTCTGGGCCGTGGCGGTACCGCCGTGGTCGTGGGTGTGGCAGATCCGAAGGACAAGACCTCGCTGACCACCCTCACCCTGCCGGCGGACGAGCGAACCTTGAAAGGCAGCTGGCTGGGTTCGGCAAGGCCGCAGCACGATTTCCCCAGGATCCTGGGTCTTTACAAGGCTGGTAAACTCAAACTGGATGAACTGGTTACCCGTACCTACACCATAGAAGAAGCCGCACAGGCGTTCGATGATATGGTGGCAGGCAAGAACGCCCGTGGCGTTATCGTATTTGAATGAAGGGGGAAGCATGAACGAGCTGAACAGGAACTACATCAACGGCCAATGGGTTAGCTGGGCCGGTGACATGATCGACGTTCACGAAGCTGGCACCGGTGACGTGATTGCCCGCGTTCCCGCCGCCGGCGCGGATGAAATGGAACAGGCCATTGCCGCCGCCGATGCGGCGTTTGAAAGCTGGTCGGAAAGCACCCTGGAAGAACGGATCAAGGTGCTGGAACAGCTGCACGCGGGCCTGAAAGAGCGCGCGCCGGAAATCGCCGAGACCGTCTGCCGGGAAGTGGGCATGCCCATCAAGCTGGCCACGCCGATCCAGGCTGGTATGCCGGCAGCCGTGACCAAGAGCTACCTGAAACTGCTGCCCGACTTCCCGTTTACCGAACAGTCCGGCAACTCCGAGGTGCAATATGCGCCGGTCGGTGTGGTTGGTTGCATTACCCCCTGGAACTACCCGTTGCACCAGGTGATCCTGAAAATCGTTCCGGCGATTGCGGCCGGTTGCACCGTGGTGCTCAAGCCTTCGGAGATCGCCCCCCAGACGGCGTTTATCCTTGCCGAGATCCTCGATGGCACAGACCTGCCCAAGGGCGTGTTCAACATGGTGTGCGGCTATGGTCATACCGTGGGTGATACCCTGATCAAGCATCCGGATGTGCGCATGGTGTCCTTCACCGGCTCCACCCGCACCGGCAACCTGATCGCCCACGCCGCAGCCGATGACTTCAAACGCTTTGCTCTGGAGATGGGCGGCAAATCCGCCTCCGTGATCCTCCCGGACGCCGACCTGGCGGCTGCTGTTAAAGGTACCATCAACAACTGCCTGCTGAACTCCGGCCAGACCTGCACCGCACTCACCCGCATGCTGGTTCCGGCCGACAAGCACGACGAGGCCTGTGAACTGGCCGCCGCTGCCGTGGCTAAAATGACCCCGGGTAACCCGCTGGAAGAAACCACACGGTTGGGCCCGCTGTCGTCTGCCCAGCAGCGTGACAAGGTGATCGACTACATCAAACTGGGTATCCAGGAAGGTGCCAAGCTCATCGCCGGTGGGCCGGAAGCGCCCGAGGGATGCGAGAAAGGTTACTTCGTCAAGGCGACCGTCTTCGGCAACGTAAAACCGGACAGCCGCATCGCCCAGGAGGAAATTTTCGGGCCGGTGCTGTGCGTGATCCCGTACAACGACGAAGCAGAAGCGGTGAAAATCGCCAACGGCACCCAGTACGGCCTTTCCGGTGCAGTCTGGTCCGGCGACGACGCCAAGGCCAAGAAAATTGCCAGCAAGCTGCGCACTGGCCAGGTATTCGTGAACGGTGGTGCGTTTAACCCGATGGCACCGTTTGGCGGCTTCGGCCATTCCGGTATCGGCCGCGAATTTGGCAAGTGGGGACTGGAGGAGTTTCTGGAAATCCGGTCTTTGCAGCTGTAAATGCCGATAGGCTGGGCTGCCGATCGGTGGCCCTGAGAGTTAGATCGGCCACGGGGTGGGGGTGTCTTTTCTGCCGGGAAAAAATGTCTGAGCGAAGCGAGTTGTTTTTCCCGGCAGAAAAGACACCCTCGCCTCGGGGCCAGCCCCCAAAGCCTGTAAGCCCTAGGCCTTCCCCCCAAGCAAAATCCGCACGGCCGTACAGGCATCCTCCAATTCTGCTTCCCTGGGTTCGCGTCCGGCGATGATGTCGCTGTAAAGGCAGGACTCTGCCAGTCTAATCATGAAGTAAGACAGGCTGAAGATGTTCATTGGTGGCTTGATATGCCCGGCCGCAACCTGGTCTTTAAGCATCCGCGTGTTGGTTTCGACCGTGCGAGTGTGCAGGATCGACTGGGACGAGGTGAGGATCTTCAGGGCATATTCCGGATCCTGGTTGATGAATCGCCGCAGCGGCTCGAAGTGCAGGATCGCGGAGTTGGTGCGGCGGTACACGCCGACAATGTAGTCCACGCCATTGCCGGGCGTTTCGGCCATGGCCTGTCGCCAGAGGGGTTCGTACAGGGACCAGAGAATCTCGCCGATCAGCAGATCCTTGTTGCCGACCCAGCGAAACAGGGTGGCGCGGCCAATTCCGAGCTCATCAGCCAGCGGCGCCAGGTGAATGCGCTCACCCTTGAGCCACATGCGACGTGCTCGCTTGAACGCCTCGGCCGGTGTTGCCCTGGTTACGGTTTTGTCTGCCACTGAAACCTCATGCCCGAATTTGGATTCATTTTAACGGCTAAACCCGGAACCGGCTATGCGCGCGGTTTCGACAGCCTGTGATGGTTTTGTGAACTTTTCCGCCTACACTCTGCCATGAAAGCATCGAAAGCCACCGGCAATTTCAGCGAAGCCCATCACCATGACGCGAACGGTACTGATTATTGAAGACAACCCCGGCATCGGTGAGCTGGTCCGTATGCAGGTTTCAGATCTGGGAATGAAGCCCGTGCTCGTGGACCGGGGGGATACCGGCCTGGAACGGTTCCGTGAGGGCGGCGTCGATCTGGTTATTCTGGATCTGATGTTGCCTGGCCTGGATGGTTTGGCGGTGTGCCGCGAGATTCGTGCCTGCCCGGGCTATGTGCCGGTTCTGATGTTGACGGCAAAGAGCACAGAGCTGGATCGGGTCCTGGGCCTGGAGATGGGCGCGGACGATTACCTGACGAAGCCGTTCAGCGTGGCGGAGCTGGCAGCGCGCGTCAAAGCGCTTTTCCGACGGGTAGACGCACTCTCTCAGGCAGCGCCTGCCGGCGGTCAGGCTGATGAGATTGAGGTGGACGGGCTTCGGATTGATCCGGTTCGCCGGCGAGTGTTTGTGGATGATCGGGAAGTGGACCTGACCGCCCGCGAGTTCGACCTGCTCTGGCACTTTGCCTCCCATCGGGGCCGGGTGTTCAGCCGGGCGCAATTGCTCGATTCTGTGTGGGGTTACAACCATGAGGGCTACGAGCATACCGTGAACACCCACATCAACCGCCTGCGCAACAAGATTGAAGCCGATCCCGCCGACCCACGATACGTCCAGACGGTCTGGGGTGTTGGCTATCGGTTCATGGATTAGCGATGGCCCTGTCTGTCTTCCGCACCCTTTATGCCCGGCTGGCGATCGGTCTGTTCCTGCTGCTGCTCGTGGTGGGTGGGCTCTTTACCTTTCTGAGTCTGGCTTCGGTGAGGGAATACTCGGCTGCGGTCAACCAGCAGCTGAACCGCGACCTCGCCCGTAACCTGGTGTCTGACCGCAACCTGGTTACCGATGGCAAGCTCAACCGCGATGCCCTGAAGCAGCTCTTCGAGCTGTACATGACCATCAACCCCAGTATCGAAATCTACCTGCTGGATACCGAAGGTAATATCCTTTCCTACTCCGCCGACCCGAACAAGATCAAGCGCAACCGGGTATCCCTGGAACCGGTACGCACGCTGCTTGAAAACCCGGGCGCTTACCCACTGCCCGGCGATGATCCGCGCAGTCATGACCGGCGGAAGGTCTTCTCGGTAACGCCGGTGCCTTCGGCTGCGGATCCAACGGGTTATCTGTACGTGGTTCTGCGCGGCGAGGAGTACGACCTGGCCGAGAGCATGGTGCACAGTAACCGGCTCCTCCAGTTAGGCGCGGGCGCGCTGGCGGTGAGCCTGTTCGTCGGCTTGCTGGCCGGGCTGGTGTTCTTCCGGTTGCTGACGCGTCGGCTGTCGCGGCTGACCGAGCGGGTGGAATCCTTCGAGCGCGGCATGTCTCCGGAGCGCGCCGCCGCGGTGGCGGGCAAAGGCGATGACATTGATTACCTGGCCGCCCGGTTCGATCAGATGGCCCAGCGAATTGTTGCCCAGCTGGACCTTCTGAAACACAAGGATGCCCAGCGCCGGCAGCTGGTTGCCCAGGTCTCCCACGACCTTAGAACGCCACTGGCATCCATCCAGGGTTATATCGAAGCATTGCGCATGAAACAGGACACGCTCGCCGCCGAGGAGCGGGCACGTTTCCTGGATGTGGCCCTGACCGAAAGCCACCGGCTTGGTCGTCTTGTGGAGGAACTGTTTGAACTTGCCGCACTGGATGCCCGGGAGAAACAGCCGAAGACGGAACCGTTTGTGGTTGCCGAACTGCTGCATGACGTGGTGCAGAAGCACCAACCCGAGGCGGAGCGCGCAGGCGTTGCCCTGTCGATTGTTTCCGTCGCTCCGGTCCAGGTGCTGGCGGATATCGCCATGACCGAGCGGGTATTGGATAACCTGATCAGCAACGCCCTCAGCCATTCGCCGAAAGATACGGAGATCACACTGGGCGTTGTCGAACAGGCCGGGGGTGCGCAAATTACCGTCGCCGACGCTGGCCCCGGTATCGATGATGAGGACCTGGAGCACGTCTTCGAACCCTTTTATCAGGCCGCAGGTGCGTCCAGGACGGGCCATGCCGGTCTGGGGCTCGCGATTGCCCAGCGAATGGTGACGCTGCAGCAGGGAAAACTCTCGGTACGCAATGCCGATGGCGCCGTTTTCAGTGTCTGGCTGCCCCTGGCCCGCGACAGCTCGGTCGCGGGCGGCGAAAAATCCACAGCGTTATGAATTCGTAATACCTGGTGAACGTTTTCGTGAATCCACCGCCCTACGCTGTAGGTATGGAATCACGTGAAGGAGATATCTGATGAAACGCAAGATTATGGGTCTGTTTTCCGCAGTGGCATTTGTCTCTGCAGTTGGTCTGTTCACCACCTACGCGGTTGCCGAAAAGTCGGAGTCGCAGATGAGCAAATACGCACCGGATCAACCGGGTCTGGCCGTGGCGACCTTTGCTGGCGGTTGTTTCTGGTGTGTTGAGGCCGGGTACGAAAAGCGGGTGCCGGGCGTGGTGGAAGTAGTCTCGGGCTATTCTGGTGGGAAAGAGGCAAGCCCCTCCTACAAGCAGGTTGCCTCGGGGCAGACTGGCCATACCGAAGCGGTACAGGTCTATTACGACCCCAACGAAATGACATACGAGGGCTTGTTGCAGGCGCTCTGGCGGATGATGGACCCGACCGATAATCAGGGTCAGTTTGTGGACCGCGGCCAGCAGTATCGTCCTGCTATTTTCTACCATAACGCTGAGCAGAAGCGCCTGGCCGAGGCGGCCGTTGCAGAATTGGAGGCATCCGGAGTTTACGAGAAACCCGTGGTGATCGAAATCGTGCCGTTTGAGAAATTTTACCCGGCGGAGGAATACCACCAGGATTATTACGACAAAAACCCGGTGCGCTACAACTTCTACACCTTCAACTCTGGACGCTATCAGTTTATCGAGAAGGTGTATGGCGAAGATTACGAGCTCGATTACACCCGGTTCCAGGAGAATGCCACAGTGGACGCCAGTGACGATCTGGTGGACGATGAAAGCGCCAGCACAGAGCCCGGCCAGATGGGCGTTGGCTTCGATCCGGCAAGCTTTGAAAAGCCGGCCCAGGATGTCCTGAAGCAGCGCCTGACGGATATGCAGTACGAGGTGACCCAGGAAGACGGCACCGAGCCGGCGTTTAACAACAAATACTGGGACAACAAGAAGCCAGGACTCTACGTGGATATTGTCTCCGGCGAGCCGCTGTTTTCTTCACGGGACAAGTACAAATCCGGTACCGGCTGGCCCAGCTTTACCCGGCCGATCACACCAGACGCGGTGGTGGAACGTGAGGACAACTCGTTCTTCATGACCCGTACGGAAATCCGCAGCAGCCACGCGGATTCCCACCTTGGCCATGTCTTCAACGATGGTCCTGCGCCAACCGGACTACGCTACTGTATGAACTCCGCGGCTATGGACTTTATCCCGCTGGAGAAGATGGAAGAGGCCGGTTACGGCAAATGGGTTGATGACGTCAGACCGGAGAGCGACGCCTGACTTACAACCACAAATCCGCCACCCGGGTGTCCCGGCTGAAATGGTGCAACACCTGGGCCTGCAGGAGTTCGGCCGTGGCAACCGCATCAATCAGGGCGTTGTGGGCGGCATAGTGAGGCAGCCCATAACGCAGCCGGCTATCAGCCAAGCGAATCGACACGGGCTTCTTCCCCAGCAGTTGTTGCCAGCGTGACGGGTTTCGGTCCGGGTGCAGGTGAGCCTCAATGGCCATGGTATCGATCAACGGAAACCGGATTCCTTCCCCCAAGCGCCATTGCAGGGCAACGTCGAAGAACGATCTCTCGATGTTGCGGTAGTGAACCACAGGGATACGCCCGTTCAGGCTGGCAAACAGATCCTTCAGGATATCGTTCAAATCCGGGGCCTGGTCGATATCACTGTGGGTAATGCCATGGATAGTAATCGAGGTCTGGTGTAGCGGGAGCTTGGGCCGCACGATCCAGTGGCGGGCTTTGCCCAGCTGGATGCCGTCGAGCGTAAACGGCACCAGACCGATACTGACAATCGAATGTTGATTGGCGTCCAACCCGGTGGTCTCGAAATCGAGCGCGACAAAGGGCACCTCGGATAAGGGCGTCTCCGGCGACACACACCCACTCTCGTAATAGGCTTTAAGAATCGGGGACTTGCTCTGCTCCGCCAGGGCCTTGAATTGCTCGGGCCATGGCAGGCGTGTAACAGAATTCTCGGCCTGCTCCTCACTAGACATTACGGGCCACCCCGGCGTGATACCGGAATTTCAGGAACTTCTGGGCACCGCTGACTACCTGGAACGCATCCTTGAGATGGCTGCGCTCAAACGGTGAAAGGTCTTCGGGCCGTACGTTGTTGTCCGGCTGCCGGTCAGCCTCGATTGCCAGGGCCTGGTGTCGGATACGAACGATGGAGATAAACTCAAGCGCATCCCTCAGGTTGCCCAGATCGTCGTCCAGCAGGAGCTTGGTGTTGCCAATGGCTTTCAGTCGTTCGAACGAGTTCTGTGCACGGGAGCCGCAGGCCAGGGCATGAACCCGGATCAGATCCGACAGGGGCGCTGTTCCGCGACGTTTCAGGTTGAAGGTCTTCTGGTGCTTGCCATCCTCTTCCAGCACGAAAGTCCGGAAAAAGCCGATCGGCGGCGTGCGGTTCAGGGCGTTGCGCGCCAGCATTGCCAGGAACCGCTGGCTGTTGCTGGCTTTGTCCGCCACCAGTGTCTTGAGCTGTTCGGCAAAGTCGGTCTCGCCGTAGATGCCATCCAGATCAAAGAAAATATTGCTGTTTAACAGAGCCTCGGCTTTCGGATTATCAATCCAGTCGGTGAAGTAGTCCTTCCAGACGCGCAGTGGCTGCCGCCATTTCTGGTTGGTGGCCATGATGTCGCCGGTGCAGTAGGTATAGCCGCACTCCGCAAGGCCATCGCTGACAAATTTCGCCAGCGCCAGGAAGTATTCGTCGTGTTCTTCCGGCACAAAGCTGTCGTCCAGGATCATGGCGTTATCCTGGTCCGTGACCACCAGCTGCTCGTCCCGCGCCATGGAGCCGAGGGCCATAAAGCAGTAGGGCACGGGTGGGGGGCCGAGTTTCTCCTCGCCCAGTGTCAGCAGGCGCTGTGTAAAGCTGCGCCCGATACCGGCCATGGCACTGCCAATCATGTGGGAGTTGGCATCTTCGTTCACCATGCGAACAAAGCTGTCCCGCACATCCAGGCTGATCTTCTTCAGCCCTTTTACATCCTGCTGATGGTAGATGTTGCTGACCAGGTATAGGCTGCTCTGACTCTCGTACTTTACGATGTCAGACAGCGCAATCACGCCGCGAACCTCATCCCGATCCATCACCGGAAGATGGTGCACATTGTTGTGCAGCATGGTGAGCATGGCCTCGAATATGAACATGTTCGAGCGGATGGTGATCAGATCCTCCGACATGATCTCGCTGATCGGAGTTTCCGAGGCCAGGGCTTCGCTAAGGGCCCGGGTGCGCAGGTCCCGGTCGGTAATGATGCCTTTGAGCAGGGGCTTTTCACCTTCCTCGTCCATCAGCAGCAGTGCGGAGACGCCGTTTTCGGTCATGATCCGCGCCGCTTCCTGCAGGCGAACGGTGTGGGGCGCTGATACCGGCTCCCGGGCAATCAACCGGGTAACCTTGGATGTCATCAGTTGGTTGGACTTTTCCCGACGGGAAACGGCAGAGCGCAGGCGACTGCGGTCTTCAATCTCGACGAAATCGGCGAAGTTGTCGTCATTTTCCCACAGGTACTGGAAGATTTCTCCCGGAATCTTGTAGACCAGTGTGTCTTCCAGGGCTTTTGCCGGAAATCGCACTTTCCGGTTCATCAGGAGGCCAAACTGGCCGAATATTTCGCCTTCGCTGATGCGGTTATACAGCTCGCCCGAACGCCGATAGATTTCTACCGCGCCACTGCGCACGTAATAAAGCCAGTTACTGGGCTCGCCGAATTCCAGGATCTGGCTGCCGGCCTTGAAGTAGACTACCTCAATACCGCCCACCACCCTGTCGAGCAGCTCCTCGGTCATCTCGTCAAACGGCGAGTATTGAGCCATGTGATTGCGGATGTCGACCAGCTCGGCCTGCATAAAACTCCCTGTTTTGGCGAAGAAAAAATGATTGTCAGTCATGGAATATAGCAGTGGCAGAGGCCTGCGACCATGTCGACCTTTGATGGATTTCATTGACCGCTTACCCCGGTGTTGCTAGCCTTGCCACACTTTTTTCAGGTGCCCGTCGCAAAGCGCGACGGGTGAAACGGGAAATCGGTGAGCCTGGTCACGCCAGTGCAAGTCCGATGCTGCCCCCGCAACGGTAAGCAGGACAACGGCAATCTGTGCGCCACTGTGTCGCCAAGACATGGGAAGGTGATTGCCCGGGAACCCAGAGTTCCGCCTGCCAGCCCGGAGACCGGCCTGGAAAAACACCCGATGTTGCGGTGGGCAACCTGGGTGGGTGATATGCCGGTTCCGCATTCCTGACACCAGTCTACCGCCTGCCCCCATTCCCTGTTCCGCAACAAAACCCAGATTCCCGTGCGGGTGCGCGCGGAGTGCGGAGCAAGTTTCATGTTCAGAATTCAAAGCCCTGTTTTACTGGCCGGCGTTGCCATGGCCGCCCTGCCTCTGGCCGTTTCGGCCCAGTCTGCCCCTGAATCCGATGCCCTGGATCCCATCGTGGTTACCGCGACACTGGGGCCGAAGACCGTTGGGGAGAGCCTGTCTTCGGTTACGGTCATCGAGAAGGAGGATATTGATCGGCAACAGCCCGCGGAATTCCGCGACCTGCTGCGCGCCCAGCCGGGGATCAACGTGGTGTCGGACGGCAGTTACGGCAAGACTACCAGCGTATTCCTGCGTGGCGCTGGCAGCTCAGGTACCGTGCTGCTTCTCGATGGTATCCGCCTGCGCTCGGCCTCTGCGGGTATCCCACCCTGGCAGTTTTTGCCTCCCGAATTGATGGAACGGGTTGAGCTGGTGCGAGGTGCGAAGAGTTCCCTCTACGGTGCCGATGCGGTGGGTGGTGTCATCCAGGCGTTCACCCTGGAACCGGAGGCCGGGCGCCAGGGTTGGGGCGAGCTGAAAGGCGGTTCCCATGAAACCCGTGAGGCAACGGCCGGGCTGGCTGGCCGGGAAGGCCGTTCGTCGTTCCTGGCCGGTGGCGTTTATTCGGATACCGATGGCACGAACCTGCGTGCTGGCGGCGAGGACAAAGGATTCCGGAACGCTGGTGGCCTGGCCAAACTGAGCCACAGTTTTGACCAGGGCGGCGGCGCAGGACTGACGGTTTTCCAGTCTGAAGGTAATACCGAGTTTGAAGGCGGTGATACCGATTTCCTGATTCGTGCCATGGGGCTGCATCTGGAAGCGGTTGCCAGTGACTACTGGCGTACACGTATCCAGTTCTCGGAAGCTCGCGACGAACAGGATACCTTCGGAGCCAATCCCAGCACGTTCGACACCCTGTCTCGCTCCGCGCGCTGGGAAAACACCCTGACGGCCGGTGTTCATGAGCTGGTTCTGGGTACGGAGGTCATGCTTGACGAAGTGGATGGCACCAGCAATTTCACAGAAGACAGCCGGACCAACAGCGCGGTTTTCGGTCAGGGCCGTTTGAACTTTGATGCCACCGATCTGATGCTCAGTCTGCGTCTGGATGACAACGAGGCCTATGGCAAAGAGGAGACTGGCGGTGTGGCCTTCGGTCACCAGCTGGACCGCGCCCATCGCTTTCGCCTCAGCTATGCGACATCGTTCCGGGCACCCACCTTTAATGACCTTTACCTGACGGTGCCGTTCTACACCGGTAATCCTGACCTCGATGCGGAAGAGGGGCAGATGGTCGAAGCCGGTTTCTCCGGGCGATATGACCGGTGGTACTGGGACATTGCGCTTTATCAGAACGACGTGAAAGACCTGATTACCTACGTGTCGGACCCGGTGACCTTTGAGGGCACCATGGAAAACGTCGAGACGGCCAGAATCCGTGGCGTTGAGGTTTCTTCCGGTATCGAGACGGCTGACTGGAATCTGGCGGCAGCAGTAACCTACGCGGATACCGAGAATCGCGATACCGGCGCCCGTTTACCACGCCGCGCGGAAAAAAACGTGCGTCTGGATATTGATCGCCTGTTCTCCCAGTGGTCGGTGGGCGCCAGCTTTATTGCCGAGAGTGACCGCTATAACGATGCGGCAAATACCAGTCTGCTGCCGGGCTATGGCACGGTAGACCTGAGAGCGGCCTGGAATTTCCAGCCTGGCTGGTCGGCCTCATTCAAGGTCGATAACATGCTGGATCGTCGGTATGCCACCAGCATCGGATATGACAGTGCGACCTTCGCGCCCTTTGATTATCTGGCCGCCGGACGAACCTTCATGGCCTCGGTGCGCTATGATTTCCAACAGTAAATTCATTGATCTGAGAGGCTCCCGCCCTCTATGAGGCACCTATGGCTCGCTGCACTGTGTGTACTGTCTCTGCTTGCGCCCTCGTTGGCGCAGGCCCAGGGACCCTGCGTACGCGATGCACTGAACCAGAAGGTATGCCTGGCCGAGCCAGCGCAGCGTATTGTTTCTTTGTCACCGGGTGCCACTGAGCTGTTGTTCTCCGCCGGTGCCGGCGAAAAGGTCGTTGCGGTGAGTGCCTGGAGCGACTACCCGCCAGAGGCGGAGAACTTACCGCAGGTGGGCGACAGCAATCGCCTGGACCTGGAAGCCATTGTTTCGCTGGCACCGGACCTGGTGGTGGCCTGGGTGGATGGCAATTCCCGCAGCCAATTGGAACGGCTGTCTGACCTTGGTATTTCCGTATTCTGGCTAGCCCCGCGAACGTTTGACGACATTGCCGCGGCGGTATCGGATCTGGCGTTGCTGACGGGTTCACCGGATCTCGGCAATGAGCGGGCCGAAGCGTTTCGTGCAGAAATAGTCAAACTTAAAGCTCAGTATGCCGATGCCAGACCGGTTAAGGTGTTCTACCAGATATGGGACCAGCCACTGATGACCGTGAACCGGGACGAGCTGATCAGCAAGGCCATAACCCTGTGCGGCGGAGTGAATGTGTTTGGCGGGCTGCCACGGCTGGTGCCCCGGATCAGCCGGGAGGCGGTTCTCGAAGCCAACCCTGAAGTCATTATTACCGCCGGGTCGTCGGACGACAGGCAGTGGCTGGAAGCCTGGCGCGAGTTTCCGGGCCTGGCAGCGGTAGCCGCCGGCAACCTCTTCCTCGAACCGCCGGACCTTCTGGCGCGCCCCACGCTACGTATGGCAGACGGCGCCAGGCACCTGTGCCAGACCCTGGAGCAGGCCCGTGCCTATCTCTAGCCCTTACAAACCTCTCCTCATTCTGCTGCTGGCGGGCTTTCTGGCGGCACTGCTCTCCGTCAGCATTGGCAGTACGTCCATCGGTTTTGGTGACACTCTGAGGGTGATCACCGGCAGTGGCACCGAGTTGCAGCAAACGCTGATTCTGGAGCTGCGCCTGCCTCGCACCCTGAGCGCGTTCGCAACTGGCGGATTGCTGGCCGTGGCCGGGGCACTGATGCAGGTATTGTTGCGAAATCCCCTGGCCGATCCTTATGTGTTGGGGCTTTCTGGTGGCGCGGCAGTGGGTGCGTTATTGGCCATGCTGGCCGGCGCTGCCGGTTTTCTGATATCCGGCTCCGCGTTTGCAGGTGCCATGCTGGCCACCCTGCTGGTGTTTGGTCTGGCTCACGGCAGTGGCAGCTGGACCCCATCGCGGCTGTTGCTTACCGGTGTGGTGGTCGCCGCCGGCTGGGGCGCCATGATTACCCTGATCCTCTCGATGACCCCGGCCAGCCGATTGCCGGGCATGCTGTATTGGTTGATGGGCGATCTTTCCCACGCCGCCACTCCGTGGCCGGGACTGATCATTCTTGTGCTCGTATGCCTGATGGTGTTTCCGCTCGGCCGGGCCCTGAACGTGCTGGCACGGGGCTCCCTGCAGGCGGCGGCGCTGGGCGTTTCGGTGCGGCCACTGGAATGGTCGATCTACCTGATGGCCAGCCTGCTGACCGCAGCCGCCGTCACCATGGCCGGTTCGGTTGGTTTCGTTGGCCTGGTGGTACCGCACATGTTGCGGCTGGTGCTGGGCAACGACCAGCGCCTGATTCTGCCGGCCTGCGCACTGGCGGGCGGTACGCTGCTGGTGCTGGCGGATACCCTGGCGCGGGTGGTCATCGCCCCGGAACAGTTGCCGGTTGGGGTGATCACCGCGCTGATCGGCGTGCCGACCTTCTTGTACCTGCTGTATCGGAGCCGATGATGACACGCCTGGCAACCGAAGCGCTGATCATCGACATTCCGGGCCGCCCCCCCGGCGCCCCGCTGAACCTGGCCATTGAGCCGGGGCAGGTCTGGGGCGTGCTTGGCCCCAACGGCGTGGGTAAAACCACCTTGCTCCATACCCTGGCAGGATTGCGGGCGCCCAGAAGTGGGCAGCTGTTACTCGACGACACCCCGCTGCACGACATCCGCCGCAAGACCGTCTCGCAGCAGATGGGCCTGGTATTCCAGGACCGACAGGATGGATTTCCGGCCACCGTCCTTGAAACCGCCTTGATCGGCCGCCATCCCTGGTTATCTCCCTGGCAGATGGAGAGCGGCGAGGATCTCGCGATTGCCGAAAAAGCGTTGGAAGCGCTGGACGCCATCCACCTGAAGGATCGCCTGGTGAACACCCTGTCCGGCGGCGAACGCCAACGGGTCGCTATTGCCACCCTGATGACCCAAAGCCCGGAAATCTGGCTCCTCGACGAGCCGACCAATCACCTGGATTTACAGCACCAGACCGCCGTTATGAAACTGCTGCGCCAACAGGCCGCGGCGGACCGCGCAATCTTCATGTGCCTGCACGACCTGAACCTGGCCGCCCGATGGTGCGACCAGATTCTTCTCCTGTACCCCGACGGCCAGGCCTGCTGGGGCCCGGCCCGCGACATGCTGGTGACTTCTGCGCTCGAAAGCCTGTTTGGCCAGAGCTTGCTCTCTGCCGAACTGGATGGGTTTCCGGTGTTTGTGCCGGGTTAAAGGTCTAATCACGGACCACAAAGAGCTTGGGAATAAATGATTAGGGGGCGGGCGAAAAGTCGAAAATTGACGCCTATCCCCGGCCCGTCTACGGTTTAAGATTGGTAATTTTTCGATACACAGTGGAAATCTAGAACTGTCGAGTGGCGGAAAAGTGAAGTTGGGATAGATGTCATTTGTCGTTGAATTAGCTGTCAGAAAAAAGGAGCCGTATCAGAGATATGGAAGAGACTATCCGAACTTTGTGTGAAACCATTCGAAAAGTAAGGTCTATGCCTTCCCATTTTCGAGTGTTTGCCATTGGGGAAAATCATTTTTTCCGCGCAATTGATGGTAGGTATTCGTGGTCTGAGCACTTCAACGAGTTCGGTTATGCGGATATTAGGGTGTTCGATAGAGGCTTGATTTTGGCTGCATTTGCTAAGCTTGAACTGTTAGTAAATGAAACTATCAATCTTCACATAGTAAACGCAGACTCGTCGAAAATAGATGATCTATCTTTCATAGTTAACAAGCTCCCTTTTCAGCAAAGAATCAGAGCACTAAAACAGTTTGGTTTGATCAATTCGTCGCTGGAGAAAAAACTAAAAGATTTAGCCGCTAGCCGGAACCAGCTTGCCCATGAGTGGAACGAAAACTCTGCGAAGTATCGAGATGGTTTTCTCCAAGATGATGAAAATTTTGAGCTCTTCAGCACAAATTTTAAACGAGCATTTGAGTCGTTAGTGAATCTCTATCAGAAAGTTCAGGTCGACGTTGATTATGAGGGTTATTTAAGAGGAGTCCTCGCGGAGCTTAAAAAACATAGTGATGGTGAGGTTCAAGGCTGATTCTAACTAGTTGGTTAACAGGGCGCCAAATACGCTGCCCTTTGTTTCCGCCCGTTACCAATCGCGTTAACTCGAAAATTTCAATAAATCACTTAACCTAGAGGGGTCACAAAATGGCTGAGGCTGCTTCCATTGGAGAGCTGGTAGTAAGCGGAATCTCTCACGTTGCGTGGCCTGCAACAGTCCTGACACTCGGGCTAGTTTTCCGAGGTGGCATCAAGTCCGGATTTGAGAAACTTTTTAGTAGGTCTAGCTTGAAGGAATTCAAAGCTGGAGCGGCTGGAATATCTGCCACTTTTGAGGCAGAACGGCAGATAAGCGCGGAAACATCTGACCTTACTAATGCGGACAAGGGCCCAGCTGTATTACCTCAAGGGCAAGACTACGAAGAGTTAGTCGCCAGACAGCAAGGGCAAGAAACTCCGTATTCCCAACGACTTTACGAAAATGTTGTTGCGCATTTGAATGCATTGGGAGTAGACGATCAATCAAAGATTGACCTCCTCAGTAAAGAAGTATCTCTCCTTCAAAACTCTGTTCAATGTTTGAATGTCGCTCGAGTTTTGTTCAGATCCCAATTTGAGCTATTCAATTCACTTCGTGATGGGCCAGGTGTAGTTACTCAAGGGGAGATAGAAAATCACTTCAAACTGGTGTCATCAGAGCATCCGGATGCTCTCCAAAGTTGGGATTATCTGAAGTATCTTTCCTATCCAGTTACTGCCGGCTTGATGGTTTACGCACAAGGTAGCTATCGGCTTACAGAGTTTGGAAAATCGTTTGTCGATTTCATGAGGATGAGTCCAGCAATTATTGATGATCTGGCTAAGCTGTAAGAGTAGTTAAAAAGTGCGTCAACGAGTTTTCATATGATCGGAACCTTGGAAGACCTAAAAGATATAGTTGCTGAATACTGTGCAAATTATCGGCATCCTGACCTCGAAGACTTCACATTAGGTCCACTATACGATTTGTTTCCAGGTCAAGCAGGCGGAATGCTGCACGCTGAACTCAAATGGAATGAGACTTGGCCAAGTAACGGCCAAGCCGGTGTCTATGCATTTCTCGATGGTGCTGGCGCATTAGTCTACATCGGCAAGTCATCGATGAAGAGCTCAGTTAGTGCGAGATTGAACGCGTACGCCAGCTATGGTCCGGATAAAAGTTGCAAGTTGAAGCACGATGGTTGGATTGATCAACCTCGATATGAGTTCATAATTGGTGTCCCTCGAACAACGTCGTTTGAGGCCGCGGCCCTGGAAGAGTTCTTGATTCGCGAAATTCCAACTTCTGATAATGTGAACGGAGTTTGAGAGCTTCGTTAACGAAGCGGTCAACCGGACGCCAAAAGCGTACCACTTCTGGTTCCCCCGCTGCGCTCCGGCGCTGGTTACAATCAGCGTTAGCTGTGAATGCCTCACCCACAAAGTGATGCTGCAGTGTCACTGCCAGTTTGGATCAGGGTGAACTGTAAACATCCCTGTTTCAGTTGCACCGCTGATTAGAGTTTTCCGCTCGTTGGTGTTTCGCCAGGTATTCCCATGGCGTCAGGTCTTCCAGTGAATCGTGAGGGCGCTCATCGTTGTATTCCGTCATCCAGGATTCGGTCAGTTCTCGGACTTCGGTGAGATTCCGGAAGACATACATATTCAAGATCTCGTCCCTGTAAGTCCGATTGAAGCGCTCAACATACGAATTCTGAGTTGGTGTGCCCGGCTTGATAAACTCCAGCTCGATACCGTGTTGCTCAGCCCAATCTGCCAAGGCCATCGAGATGAATTCAGGACCGTTATCCATGCGTAGTTTGGCCGGGTAGCCTCGCCAAGCAATGATGCGCTCCAGAACTCGTATGACCCTCGGTGCTGGCAGGTTCAGGTCAATCTCAATAGCCAGCACCTCCCGGTTAAAATCGTCCACCACGTTGAAGGTGCGGAACCGGCGACCACAGAACAGACTGTCGCTCATGAAATCCATGGACCAGCATCGATTAACGGTGACTGGTACGCTCAATGGCTCCGGGTTTCGTGTCGGGAGTCGTTTCTTGCCCCGTCGTCGTTTGTTCAGGTTGAGAGCACAATACAGCCGGTGTACCCGCTTGTGATTCCATCCGTGCCCCCAGCGTCTCAGCACCTTGAACAGCTTGCTGAAGCCGTAGGCGGGATAGCGTTCAGTCGCGCTTTGAAGTGCTGCAATCACCGGTTCATCCCGGGAGGTATCTGGTCGATACCGGTACACAGAGTCACTGATGCCAGCGATTCGGCAGGCCCTGCGGATGCTGACACCGTGAGCCTGCTTGAGGTAATCCACCAGTTCTCGTCGAACGGCTGGCTTTACAG
>OJCB01000024.1_pt1 | contig 76968 bp, 74 predicted proteins | sample 1591501 | NCBI WGS metagenome assembly OJCB01 (sample SAMN05416813, study PRJEB24817) | seawater metagenome | isolation source: Sea water | place: Canada:Atlantic | collected 2013-07 | reverse complement strand
TTCCTTTTAATGCAGGCAATGCTTTAGCCACCGCTTTTCCAGCACCTGTTTCTGTAATAACCATATTTAATGCTGCAGCTCTACCCCTACGGTTTTTACTGTGCATATTGTCTACTAAATTTTGGTCGTTTGTGTATGCATGAATGGTCTCTAAATGTCCTTTTATAATCCCATAATTATCTTCCAGTACTTTTAAAACAGGTGTAATTGCATTGGTAGTACAAGAAGCTGCTGAGAAGATATCTACAATATCTGGATGGTGATTTTTATGATTAACACCATGAACAATATTTGGAATTCCTTTTGCTGGAGCTGTTAATAATACTTTACTTGCTCCTGTAGCTTTTAAATGTCTGCTAAGCGCTTCCTTATCTCTAAAAGCTCCAGTATTATCTATTATTAAGGCATCATGAATACCGTAAGCTGTATAATTTATTTCTTCAGGTGCATTGGCAGCTATCATGGTAACTGTAGTACCATTAATAATTAATGCATTGTTTTCTATATCTGTTTGAACCGTTCCCAAAAAATCTCCATGAACAGAATCTATGCGTAATAAAGAAGCTCTTTTTTCTAACACACTTTCAGTAATAGCTCCTCTGGTAACTACGGCTCTTAAACGCAGTTGAGACCCTTTTCCCATTTTAGACATGAGCTCTCTAGCTAACAATCTTCCTATTCTACCAAAACCATACAACACTACGTCTTTGGGTTGAATGTCTTTAGAAATAGTAGCATCCTTTAACTGATGTCTTACAAAGGCAACTTTATCTTTGCTTCCATTAACGTCTAAATAACATTCATAAGCTAATTTACCGATGTCTAATTTAGACGATGGTAATTTAATTTCCTGAATAGCTTTAGCAATATCTAAAGCATCATCAATAGAAATTGGCTTGGCAACAAACTCTTTTGCATAATTGATGAGATTTAATATTTCACTGGCTCGTTTATCTACTAAAGTGTTTCTAAATAGCACCAACTCAATAGATTTATCATACCATAAATCATTTATAATATTGATAAATTCTGTAGTTGCTCTTCTTGTTTTAGCTTGGGCAATAACTTCTTTTTCGTAATTTTTTGCTTTTGACATATCTGTTTGTCTTACCGTTAAATTTGTGCAAAAGTATTTCTTTTTTTTACAATACGAAATCGATTTCGTTTAAATTTATTAATAAATAGTTGCACTAGTATAAAGAACCCTGCTAATGAAAATACAGCAGTCTATATTAGGGTAATTACTCAAATATAGACTGCTGTTGTAAGTTTGTAAGTACTAAAAGAAGTAGGCGCCAATTTCGCCGTTTAGATCAATCATTTTTACTTTCACCCGATAGCCATTTCTAGACAAACCATCTAGTAATGCAACTGCTTCAGAAGCCGATGCTATTTTCTGATCGTTAATTTCTGTAATCACATAGCCAACTAAACTAGAGGAATTATACCTGCTAGAAGCTTCTCTAATTATTTTTGCCCCCAAAACATCGTCTTGAAATTCAAGACCGTATGATCTAGAAATAAAACGTTCTATTCTTTTAATTAATTGAATGTTTTTAGTGAACACTTCTCCTTCTCTATTAATTGTTAGATTGACAGACTCTCCAGGTCTTTTGGCAGATAACTGCCCACTTAATTCGGAAAATTTAGAGATTTTTACATCATCTATTTGTACAATAACATCTCCTTTTTTTAATCCAGCTTTTTCAGCATTACTGTTCTCAGCAAAATCACCAATTCTAACACCTTCAATATCATCTTCTCTTAAATCTGGTACAAAGCCAATAATGGCCTCTTGCACCTTTCCAAATTCAAGAATATCATCAATAATTTTTTTAGCAATATTTGAGGGAACTGCAAAAGAATAACCAATATAAGACCCTGTTTTTGAGGAGATAGCCGTATTAATTCCTACCAGCTCTCCACGGGTGTTCACTAGAGCTCCTCCACTATTTCCTGGGTTTACTGCAGCATCTGTTTGAATAAATGAATCTGTAGCTGAATTTCCTTGTAAATCTCTTCCTTTGGCACTAACAATACCAGCGGTAACTGTAGATGTTAGATTGTACGGGTTACCTACAGCCAACACCCATTCACCAATTTTTATAGTATCTGAATCTGAGAAAGGAATATAAGGCAAGGCTTCTGTTGCTTCAATTTTAAGCAAAGCAATATCATTCTTTACATCAGTACCCACTAGTGTTGCTTTGTATTTTTTTCTATTGTTTAATGTAATTTCAAGTTCTGATGCACCATCTATTACATGGTTATTGGTCACAATATATCCATCAGAAGAAATAATAACACCACTGCCTGTACCAACTTGCTGGTATTTTCTTGAACCATTAAATAAATCTGAAATTGAATTTATTCCTGAAGAAACCGCCGTGTTTTTTACATGCACAACGGCATGAACTGTTTTCTCTGCCGCTTCTGTAAAATTTGTTGGTGCATAGGTTGCCGTGTTTAAATCAAACGCTGTTGAATTGTAGTTTGTTTGAAATGTTTGAATTGGCATCATATCATCTGTAAGCACAATTTGAGATTTTTCTATAAAAGTACTGTATCCTAGTAATGAAATGACACCACCAAGAATAGCCATGCTTAAAAAACTTAAAAATTTTTTCATCTTATATACATTTTAAATACATTTAAATACATTCAAAAATACTAATTTTCTTAATTCAATCATCAGACTTAACAGTTCTTAACGCATTTTAACCCTCTTTTAACAATCTAAAGTTTATTGGCTTTTGTGTATCTTTGAAACTTATGATGATGAGCTTTTACAAATACCAAGGAACCGGAAATGATTTTATTATTCTAGACAATAGAGATTGTCTTTTTCCAAAGAAAAATAACTCATTAATTGCGTCTTTGTGTAATAGAAATTTTGGAATTGGCGCAGATGGTTTAATTCTTCTTGAAGACGATGAAAACTCAGATTTTAAAATGGTATATTTTAATGCTGACGGAAATGAAAGTACCATGTGTGGAAATGGTGGAAGATGTATGGTAGCCTTTGCTAAGAAATTACAATTATTTGATAAAACAACAAAATTTTTGGCAATAGATGGGGTTCATCATGCTACAATTGAGGCTAGTACAGTTTCACTTCAAATGATAGACGTACATGAGGTTAAAGTCTCAAAAAAATCTATTTTTACTGATACTGGTTCGCCGCATCATGTTGAAATTGTTGATCATTTAGATGATTATCCAGTGGTGAAACAAGCAAGAAAAATTATTAATACTAACTACTCAACTAAAGGCTGTAATATAAATTTTGTAGAACAACTAAACGATGAAAGTTTTAAAGTGAGAACTTATGAGCGTGGTGTTGAAAACGAAACACTTGCCTGTGGTACTGGTGCTACAGCAGTTGCAATTGCCATGCATAAGATAAATAAATCTTCAAGCAATCATATTAAATTAGCTGTTCTTGGGGGTAATTTAGAGGTACAGTTTAACGCAGAGCAAGGAAGCTATACTAATATTGTTTTATCTGGGCCTGCAGCTTTTGTTTTTGAAGGAACTATAGCCATATCATGATGATTTTACACGGAGAAAAAGTTAGATTAAGAGCCTTAGAACCTGAGGATTTAGATTTTTTATTTACCACAGAAAATAATACTACTTTTTGGGAGGTAAGCAACACTCAAGTACCTTTTTCTAGATTTGTTTTGAAACAGTATTTAGAAAATTCTCACCAAGATATTTATGAAGCAAAACAATTGCGATTGGTTGTTGAAGAAACTACCAACAGCCAAGCTATTGGTTTAATAGATTTGTTTGATTTTAATCCACAACACAAAAGAGCTGGTATTGGTGTTTTAATACATGAGCAGTATCAAAAAGCTGGTTTTGCTAGCGAAGCATTAGCTTTGTTAATTCCTTACTGTTTCAAAACCTTACATCTTCACCAGTTATTTGCAAATATTACTCCAGACAACCAACATAGTATCGCTCTATTTATGGGTCATGGTTTTAAAAATAATGGAGAAAAAAAAGATTGGCTATATGTAAATGGAGCCTTTAAAAACGAACTTATATTTCAATTAATGAATGAATAAACAAAAGATTCTCTTCCTCATTTCAACCCTAATACTTATCATTGGAGTTTTTGGTTATAATTATTATCAAAATATCTTCGGCGAGCTAGTCACTAAAGATGGTGCAATTTATATTGGCTCAAATGAAACCATAAACGATGTAGAAAAAAAACTGTTTAATTTTTTGGAAGATGACAACAATTTTAATTGGCTAGCACAGCAAAAAAAATATTTAAATCCAAAAGCAGGTAAATATATACTGACCAAAGGTATGTCTCTAAATGATGTGATAAATCTTTTAAGGAGTGGCAATCAAACTCCTATAAAAGTTTCATTTAACAATCAAGATACATTAGAAAAATTTTCAGGGAGGATTTCAACACAGATAGAAGCAGATTCTATCTCTATTTTAGAGATTTTTAAAGACCCTGTTTTCTTAAAGAATAATAAACTTACAGAGGCCTCCGTTTTGGGTATTTTAATACCAAATACCTATGAGTTTTATTGGAATATATCAGCAGAAAAATTTAGAAACAAGCTACTAAAAGAATACACCAAGTTTTGGAACAAAGGTAGGTTGGCTAAAGCAAATGCTGTAAATTTAACTCCAAAAGAAGTTATGATTTTAGCTTCAATAGTTCAAAAAGAAACAGCAAAAGCTAGTGAGAGGGCTACCGTTGCCGGATTATACCTAAATAGAATTAAAAGAGGAATTCCTCTGCAAGCAGATCCAACAATCATTTACATTTTAAAGCAAGAGTATGGACAAGAATTTCAGGTAAAAAGAGTGCTATATAAAGATTTAAAGATCTCATCTTTTTATAATACTTATCTTCACAAAGGCCTTCCACCCAGTTTAATTTCAATGCCTGATATTTCATCAATAGAAGCAGTATTAAATTACAAAAAACACAACTATATATATATGTGTGCTAGTATTAAAAAGATTGGATTTCATGAATTTGCAAGCTCATTAAAACAGCACAATAGTAATGCAATAAACTACCAACGCTGGTTAAATAAACAAGGAGTTAATAGATAATGAAAAATAGTATTCTTCTCCTAATTCTCCTAAATTTCACTTCTATTTACAGCCAAAAAAACACTTCTTTTTGGACACCATCAGACACACTTCATAAGCCAAGAAGAAATGCGCTTATAATTTCAGAAACTATGATAGCTGGTGGAAGTTTACTAGCCTTAGATAGACTCTGGTACTCAGAATATCCTAGGTCTCGTTTTCAACTTACCAATGACAATAAACAGTGGAAACAAATGGATAAAATGGGGCACCTAATGACTTCTTACTATGTTGGAAAAGTAGGTATAGAACTTTTAAATTGGTCTGGTGTGAGTAAAAAAAACCAATTAATATATGGTGCTACTGCTGGATTCACTTTTTTAACTGCCGTAGAGGTGTTGGATGGTTTTTCTGAAGAATGGGGTTTTTCTTTAGGGGATATTGCAGCAAATGCAGCAGGAACTGGACTGCTGGTTGGTCAAGAATTATTATGGAAAGAACAACGAATTATAGTAAAATATTCATTTCACCAAACCAAGTATTCGAAAATAAGACCAGAACTTCTCGGCGAAAATTTTCTTGAACAATCTATTAAAGATTATAATGGGCAAACCTATTGGCTGTCTGCCAATATTTGGTCTTTTTCAAAAGAAAGTAATTTTCCTAAATGGATAAATATTGCTCTTGGGTATGGTGCTGAAGCGATGGTTAATGTTTCCAACTCTAGCTACAATTTAGCCTCTCAAAAACCATTTAGACAGTTTTATATTAGTCTAGACGTAGATTTATCTAAGATAAAGACACAATCAAAAATCTTACAATCTGTCTTTTCTGTTATCAATTTTATAAAAATTCCGGCTCCAACCATAGAATTTCGTAGTAAAGGCGGTTTAAAATTTCATTATTTATATTTCTAAAATATTTAAAACAACTGATAATCAGCTAATTGTAATTTTAGTTGTATCTTTGCGCTCGCAAAACAGAAAGAGTTAAGTTATTAGAAAGTTTATATTTTTAATTATTTTATTTCTTGGATTTATCAACGCCACTAAAAATCCAAAAATCCCTAAAGAAATGGCTGCACCAATAAATTTGGTTTCGCATTCAACACCTTCTTTAACAATCCCATATTTACAAAAAAACTTTGTTGGTTTTAAAGAAGCTTTAGCTTTTAAAGAGTCTCAAGGAAAGTATAGAGTTGTAAATACCTTAGGGTATTTAGGGAAGTATCAATTTGGAGCTTCTACTTTAGAACGATTTAAAATTTATAATACAACTTCATTTTTACACAATCCTGAATTACAAGAACAAGTATTTATCGCTTATTGTAAGGTAAATAAATGGATTCTTAGAAAAGACATTACTAGAAGTGTAGGAAAAGTGATGGATGGTGTTAAAATTACTGAATCTGGAATTTTAGCAGCAGCTCATTTGAGTGGTGCTGGGAATGTGAAAAAATACCTGCGAAGTAATGGGCTTAAAAATCTTTCAGATGCCTACGGATCATCTATTAAATCTTATATGAAAAACTTTGCTGGCTATGATGTTTCGTTCATTAAAGGAGACAGACAAGCAAGTATTTAATTCTAATTACTTTTGAATAATAAAGATAGCCGGTCTTTTGTGTAAATCTGGCGATTGTTTTTTCCAATTTGCAATTGAATACGTCTTTATATATTCATTAGGCAATGTAATATCTACTGCAATACATAATAATGTTCCAGGATTTAAAGCCGATTTTAAATCGGTGAACATTTTTTCATTTCTATAAGGAGTTTCAATAAAAATTTGGGATTGATTTTTTTCTTTAGATAATTTCTCTAGGTCTTTAATTGTTTTTTTTCTGTCAGAATTATCAATAGGTAAATACCCATTAAACGCAAAGTTTTGACCATTCATGCCAGATGCCATTAAAGCCATTAATATAGAGGATGGCCCTACCAAAGGAACTACTTTAATTCCTTTTTCATGTGCTAATTTCACAATAGTAGCACCCGGATCTGCAACTGCTGGAACTCCTGCCTCAGATAACAAACCAACTGAAATACCTTGTTCGCAGACATCTAGAAAAGTACGCGTTTCTAATTCTTCTGCATACTTATCTAACTTCATTATAGTTAATGAAGGTTGTGATTTTTTTGGTGTAATTTTTTTAATAAATCTTCTTGCAGATTTTTCGTTCTCTACAATATAATGATCTATTAATTCTACCATGGTCTTCACAGAATAAGGCATTACTTCTAGAGGCTCATTATCTCCTAGGGTTGTTGGCAGTAAGTATAGTTTTCCTTTCATTTATAATTTTTTGAGATTTTTTCACAGGCTTCATCCAATAGTTGATAAACATTTTGAAATCCATCATCTCCTCCATAATAAGGATCTGGAACACTTAGGTTTTGAGATGGTTTTACCTTATCTAAAATCATTTTTACTTTTTGGAGCTCAGTCTTGTTTTTTGCTAAGGAACATATATTTTGATAGTTTTCTTTATCCATGGCATAAATGATATCAAACTCTATAAAATCTTTGATATCGAATTTACGAGCTTTTTGATTAGAGATGTCAATCCCATGTTTTTTAGCAACTGCTATAGAGCGTTGATCTGGTAGCTCTCCAATATGATATGCTGCAGTACCAGCAGAATCAACAGAAAAAAAATTAGCATCTAATTTAGATTGAAGAATTCCTTCTGCCAAAGGAGATCTACAAATATTCCCTAGACAAACCATCAATATTTTTTTCATGTAATGAAATTAAGAAAAAGTAGCGTGTTTTTATGAAACTCTTCTAGAGTAATTTAGAAAGTTAATTTCTTTGTTAGGTCTTCAACGTATTTCCTAAACTGTTTATCAGTTTCTGTTAAATTATCAACAGTCTTACATGCATGTAATACTGTTGCATGGTCTCGTTGTCCTATTTGAGATCCTATACTTGCTAGAGATGTTTTTGTCATTCTTTTAGCAAAGTACATGGCTAATTGACGAGCTTGAACAATATGTCTTTTTCTAGTTTTTGATTGTAAAGTAACTACATCCATATCAAAATATTTAGAAACTACTTTTTGTATGTAATCAATAGAAACTTCTTTCTTGGTATTTTTAACAAATTTATCTACAATTTGCTTGGCCAACTCGAGAGAAAATTCTCTTCTATTAAAAGACGCTTGAGCAATCATTGAGATAATAACTCCTTCTAACTCTCTAACATTAGATTTGATGTTTTTTGCAATATACTCTACAATTTCATCTGGCATTTCAACTCCATCTCTAAAAAGCTTATTCTGTAGAATAGAGATTCTAGTTTCAAAATCTGGTAGTTGTAATTCTGCAGATAAACCCCATTTAAATCTAGAAAGCAATCGTTGTTCTATATCTTGCATATCTACAGGAGCTTTATCTGAGGTTAAGATAACTTGCTTTCCATTCTGATGTAGATGATTAAATATATGGAAGAATACATCTTGCGTACCTGCTTTTCCGGAAAGGAATTGCACATCATCTATAAGCAAAACGTCTACCATTTGGTAGAAATGAATAAAATCATTTCTGGTGTTTGATTTAACTGAATCTATAAATTGCTGTGTAAATTTTTCTGAGGAAATATACAACACTGTCTTGTCTGGGTATTTATCCTTAATATCTACACCAATAGCATGTGCTAAATGTGTTTTACCTAAACCAACTCCTCCGTAAATTAATAAGGGATTAAAAGAAGTTCCTCCAGGTTTGTTAGCTACTGCCATACCAGCAGATCTGGCCAATCTATTGGAATCTCCTTCTACAAAGTTTTTAAAATTATAGTTCGCATTTAATTGAGATTCTATTTTAACTTTCTGTAAACCTGGAATTACAAAAGGATTTCTTAGCTCTCTTTTATTTACTTCTGAAGGAACAGCTATTTTTTGCGGCTTCAGTGGGTCTCTATTTGAACTTGGTATTTTTACAATTTGAGGACGATTGCTACTGTAGGTATTTTCCATACGAACATCGTAAATTAATTTAGCATCTTTTCCCAACTCTCTTACCAAAGCTACTCTTAACAACTTAATGTAATGCTCTTCTAGCCATTCATAAAAAAACTTGCTAGGAACTTGTATGGTTAACGCTTCTCCAGATAACTTTACAGGTTTAATAGGTTCAAACCATGTTTTATAAGCCTGTGGTTTAATATTATCTTTTATGAAAGAAAGACATTCATCCCAAACCGAAACAGCTGTTTTAGTCATAAATTTGTGTAAAAATTTAGTTGTTTTATTGTTTTATGTTTTAGGGACATGCTTACTTTCATAAGCTTTACAAATGTGTGAATAAAATTTAGCATAAAAAAATCAATTTGCTATTGATTATTAATTATTTTTTACGTACTCTAAAAAAACTTTTAATTCTATAAAAAATTGAAAACCTTTTCTACTACTATTCGAGTTCGTTATGGTGAAACAGACCAAATGGGAGTTGTATATCACGGTAATTATGCCACTTATTTTGAAGTTGCAAGAACCGAATGGCTTCGAAACATGGGAGTTACCTATAAAGATATAGAAAATAGTGGTATTATACTACCTGTTGTAAGCTTAATTTTTAATTTTGTAAAGTCTGCAAAATACGATGATGAATTAACCATTTCTGTTTTTCTAAAAAAAAGACCCTTAGTTAAAATAGAATTTGATTATGAAATTTATAATCAAAATAAGGAAAAGATATCAACAGGAAATTCAGTTTTAGCTTTTTTAGACATGAAAACAAATAAACCCATAAAATGCCCCGATTATATTTTAGATAAACTAGAGATCTAATGCCTTTATTTCTACTTTGTAAAAAGCTTTAAAAATTTCAACTATTTTTTTAGCAATTGATTTTCTCACCGCTATAATAATTTCACAATCTATCTCAAATTTTTGTTGCTGAATGATGATGAAATTTTCTTTGAGAATTCTCATGACTTTACTCATTGAATCGTATTGAAAATTGAGTTGATAAAATACATCAATTGTTTTTTCTTTAATAATTGAAGATTCCAAAGCTAATCTTGCAGAAGACCTGTAGGCATTAATTAAGCCCCCTACTCCTAGTTTTATTCCTCCAAAATATCGAACAGAAACTACTAAAATATTAGTTACCTCAAATGATTGAATTTGCCCATAAATTGGCATTCCTGCAGAATTACTAGGCTCTCCATCATCATTTGCTCTATATCTAATAGATTCAATACCTAATTGCCAGGCATAACAGAAGTGTCGGGCTGTATGATGTTTCTTTCTCAAAAGCTCTAAATATGATTTCACAGCATCTTCATTTGCTACTGGAAAAGCATATCCATAAAACTTACTATTTCTATCTTTAAATAGCGTTTCTTTTGACGGTATTTCTATGGTTTTATATGTATCATCCATTAGTAGACATCACAAGTAAAATACTAACAATAGCAATAACAATTCCTAACCAATTCTTCCAAATTAATTTTTCTTTAAAAATGAACAATCCAAATAGAGTTGAAAGAATAACAATTCCAACATTATTTAGTGTAAATGCAGTTGAACTTTCCATTCCATCTGTACTTAGAGCTTTTAGAAGATACACAATTGAAAAATAGTTTGGCACTCCTAATAAAATACCTCCTAATATATTTTTAAATTCTAACCTAAACGCACCTTTTATTATTTGATATAACAAGATAATCATTCCTAAAATGAAAGCACATCCAAAAATCGTTGCAGAAAATAATGGAACTCCTCCCTCTTCAACAAATCTTGTTTCTATAAACTTTAAGCTGGTATCTATGGCTCCAGAACCAAAAAACAACAATATGGGAAACAATAAACTTACCTGTTTTACTGTGGTTTCTTTTTTTTCTTTTACAGAAGTCAAATAAACAGCGATTAAGGCCAATAGAATTCCTAACAATTTAATAAAACCAAGACTCTCCTCATAGTACCAGACTCCAAATACAATAGCAATTACAACAGACATTTTACTTGATACCGAAGCCACTGATAAACCATTTTTCTGAGAGGTTAGGGCCATTACATTAAAAACAAGTATAAACATAATACCTAATAAAAAAGCTCCTATAAACCAGGGCTGATTTGGGATTTCTTGGAAAGAAACTGAATTATTAGACAGGTAAAAACCCAAAACTGCCGCCACAAAATAATTAACAACAATCGCCTGAAATGTGTTAACCTTTAAAACATCAAATAATTTAAAAATGACAAATAGAAAACTTGAAATACAAATACTGATGAGTAAATAAAACATTAATTAAATTCTTTTTGGGTAAACAAATCTACAACATCTTCACAAGTAGGATTTATATTCCACACTTTAATTCCTAGGGCATTTGCGGTAATCGTATTTTCTTTTGTATCGTCTATAAAAAAAGTTTCTTGTGGTAGTAATTTATTTTCATTTAATACAAAGTTATAAATATCTTGGTTAGGCTTCCTTAAATGTATTTCATGAGATAGATAGAATTTCTCAAAACATTTTTTAAATTCTGAATACAACTCGGCTCCCCAAGTTTTTTGAATCCAAGAAATATGTAAACTATTGGTATTACTCAATAAAAAGATTCTATATTTTTTTGAGGCAGCTAGTGATCGAAGAAAGTCTAGACGATGAAGAGGGAAATCCTTCAAAATAGCATTCCATGCATTCTTAAAATCTATCACAGAAATGGCAGGAAACATCAATTTAAATGTATCCAAAAATTCTTGAGTACTTATTTTTCCTATTTCATATTGTTTTGCGACTTCTATCATCTCAACAGAAAACTCTGCAACTCCTAGTGTTCTTAATTGATTTAAGGTGGCTTCTTTATCTAAATTGATAAACACATCTCCAAAATCAAAAACTATATTTTTAATCATTTAAATATGTTTTAAGAATATCACCTTTTATATTTTCTTCATTTGTAGGAATTACATCCAATGTAGGCGCATTTACACCGTTATTAAAATGAACTTCACCAGAAAAAACCCTTGCTTCATCCCATAGGTTTTCATCAATAAAAGTTTGTATTGTTTTTGTACCTCCTTCTACTATTAAAGATTGAATATTGTGCTTAAATAGTACTGCACAAATTTGAATTGCAATGGGTTTTAAAAAATTTATTTTTTCAAAAAAAATAGCCCCTTTTACAGAAGTATTCCTTTCATTAATAAAAATTGTTTTTACAGAGCCATCATACACTTTTAAATTAGTGGGAATTTTCAACTCTCTATCTATGACAATTCTAACAGGATTTTCACCATTCCAATAACGAACATCTAATCCTGGATTGTCATCTAAAACGGTAGTTGTTCCTACTAATATTGCCTGTTCTTCACTTCGCCACTTATGAACTAATTGTCTGGAAACTTCTTTGGTAATCCAAACAGGAGCTTGAGTAGCTCTTTTATTGGGAGCTATAAAAGCATCTAAAGTTTGTGCCCATTTTAAAATAATAAATGGTCGCTTTTGGGTTTGAAATGTAAAAAAACGCTTGTGATGAGCTCTACATTCTTTTTCTAAGACACCAACTATTACCTCACATCCTGCGTTTTGTAATCTTTCCACACCTTTACCTGCAACCAGTATGTTAGAATCTATACAACCAATCACCACTTTTTTAATCTCACTTTTAATAATTAAATCTGCACAAGGCGGAGTTTTACCAAAGTGAGAACAAGGTTCTAATGTCACATACATGGTTGCTGTTGCTAAAAGAGTTTGATCTTTCACAGCAGAAATTGCGTTTACTTCTGCATGACTGCCTCCATATGGGCTGGTAAACCCTTCTCCAATAATTTTATCATCAACAACTAAAACAGCGCCAACAGAAGGATTTGGACGTGTTGTTCCAATTCCTGATTTAGAAATTTCAAGACATCTTTTTATGTAGTGCTCATGATTCAAAAAAAAGTAACTTTGTAAAGCAAAAATACAGGTTTAAATGACAAATTCAGATTATATCATTAGAGAAATAGAACCTCGTGATAATGTACAAATAAAAAGCATCGTACAACAAGTTATTTTAGAAATGGGTGCTCCTAAAATTGGTACTGCCTATGAAGACATAGCTCTAGAGAACATGCATGGTAATTATCAAAAAGATAAGGCAATTTATTTTGTTGTGGAACACCACGGAAAAGTACTTGGAGGTGGTGGCATTGCGCAACTAGATGGTTCTGAGAAAAACACCTGCGAATTACAAAAAATGTACTTTTTAGATGGAATTAGAGGAAAAGGTCTTGGAGCCAGTATCATAGAAAAATGTATGGTGAAAGCCAAAGAATTTGGTTTTGAACAATGCTATTTAGAAACCATGCCCTATATGACAGCTGCTCAAAAATTATATAAGAAGAACGGTTTTAAAAATATTGATGCTCCAATGGGTAATACTTGCCATTACTCTTGTGATGTTTGGATGATTCGAAAATTATGATCGTAAAACAATACAGAAACTATTTTAACGAAACTCTTAAAACGATATATCCAATAACGGAAATAGATTCTTTTTTCTTTTTGTTACTAGAAGAATACTTGGGTTTTAGAAGAGTAGATATCGTTTTAAAGTCAGATTTTAAAATTACCCAAGAGACTCTCAATCTGCTGCAATCTGCCACAAAACAACTAGAACAAGAAGTACCCTTACAATATATTATAGGAAAAACTGAATTTTACGGGCTGCCATTTGTTGTAAATAAACATGTACTGATTCCAAGACCAGAAACAGAAGAATTGGTGGCGTGTGTGGTCTCAGAATTTTCAAGGGTTAAAACTTTTAATACCTCTACTAAACAGAACACAGAAACAAAACAATTAAAGATATTAGATATTGGAACTGGTAGTGGCTGTATTCCTGTTTCTTTAAAAAAACAACTTCCTTTTGCGAAAATAAGCGCCATAGATATTTCTAAGGAAGCTCTAACGGTGGCGAAAAAAAATGCTATTTTAAATAATGTTGATATTCATTTTATTTTACAAGATATTTTAAAAACAGTTGCATTAGATCAGCACTATGATATTATTATTTCTAATCCACCCTATGTTAGAGAATTAGAAAAGGAAGAACTTAAAAATAATGTTTTAAAAAATGAACCTCATGTAGCTTTGTTTGTTGAAAACGACAACCCACTAATATTTTATGCTAAAATTGCCGAATTAGCTAAAAAATATTTGAATAAAAACGGCCTATTGTTTTTTGAAATTAATCAGTATCTAGGAACAGAAACAATAGATTTAGTAAACAAAAAAGGGCTAAAGAACATTCAATTAAAAAAAGATATGTTTGGAAACGACAGAATTATAGTAGCCTCTAAATAGTTTTTCTTTTGATATTATAAAACAAATGCCGCATTGTTTTTAAGATCCTACTCTAAAAACAAAAATATATCTAGTAAGTTTGCACTATGGTACAAGAGATTCAACTCCGAACAAATCTTATTGAAGAAAAAAAAGCAGGGACTTTACTTTATAAAGCTGCTCGTAAACTAGGAGTTGACTCTAAAGAAATTAGTGGCATAAAAGTACTTCGAAAATCTATTGATGCCAGAAAAAAAGAAACTTTTTTCAACTATAAGGTTGCTGTTTTCATAAACGAGCCCATTCCTGAAAAATCATCAACTGTTTTTGATTATAAAGAGGTTTCTAATGCCAAAGAAATTCATATTGTAGGATTTGGCCCATCTGGTATGTATGCTGCTTTGCGATGTATTGAGCTTGGGTATAAGCCAATAATTCTAGAAAGAGGCAAAAATGTACAAGAAAGAAGACGAGATATCAAAGCCATTAATCAGGATCATATTGTTAATGAGAATTCTAATTATTGTTATGGAGAAGGTGGTGCTGGAACCTATTCTGATGGAAAACTATACACTAGAAGTTTAAAGAGAGGTGATGTAAGACGTATTTTCGAAAACTTAGTCTATCATGGAGCAACAGAACAAATTTTAATTGATGCACATCCACATATTGGAACAAACAAGCTTCCAAAAATTATTCAAAATATTCGTGAAACCATCTTAAAATTTGGTGGAGAAATTTATTTCAACACACAAGTAACAGACTTCATCATTAAGAATAATCAATTAAAAGCAATTGTTTTAAAAGACGGAAACGAAATGACTGTTAATTCAGTAATTTTAGCAACTGGTCATTCTGCAAGAGACATGTATGAATTACTTCATAAAAAAAATATTGCACTCAAAGCAAAGTCTTTTGCCATGGGAGTTCGCGTAGAGCATCCTCAAGAGATTATAGACAGTATTCAATACAATTGTGAAGGAACTAGAGACGAGTTGCTTCCAGCTGCAGCTTATAGCCTTGTCCATCAAGTAAATAATAGAGGTGTGTATTCTTTTTGCATGTGCCCAGGCGGATTTATTGTTCCTGCAGCAACAGCAAGCGGAGAGGTTGTTGTAAATGGCATGTCTCCATCTAGGCGTAATAATAAATTTGCTAATTCTGGTATTGTTGTAGAAATAAATATAGACAAAGACATTCCTAAATATGATCAATTTGGCCCATTAAAAGGCTTAGAGTATCAAAAGAATCTAGAACGGTTGGCTTTTACTGCAGGAGGTAGAACACAAACCGCACCTGCCCAAAGATTGGTTGATTTTGTAGATGGAAAGCTTTCTTCAAATTTAAACGAAACATCGTATCAACCAGGGTTAAATTCTGCACCAATGCATTCTTTATTGCCTAAGCTAATAGGAAGTCGTTTAAGAAAAGGGTTTGAAGCTTTTGGTAGAAAAATGCATGGGTATTATACCAATGAAGCCAATATTGTAGGAGTAGAATCTAGAACATCTTCTCCAGTAAATATTCCTAGAAAAGAAAACTTAGAGCATCCTGAGATTAAAGGATTATTTCCTTGCGGTGAAGGTGGTGGCTATGCCGGTGGAATTGTATCTGCAGCCATGGATGGTGAACGTTGTGCAGAAGCAGCTATTGAATTATTATAAGTAGGTTTGTAAATGAATACTTTCACATATCTTTCATCATATTAACAACTAATTATGTCTTCTAACACAAAACAACATTGGGAAACTGTTTACGAAACTAAAACACCAGAACAGGTAAGTTGGACTCAAGAAATTCCAGAAACTTCACTAAACTTTATCAATTCCTTTCAACTATCTAAAGAGGTAAAAATCATAGATATTGGTGGTGGTGATAGCCATTTGGTAGATTTTTTACTTGAGCAAGGATATACGAATATTACTGTGTTAGATATTTCTAAAAAAGCCTTACAAAGAGCCAAAGAGCGGTTAGGAGAAAAAGCAACTCTAGTTAGCTGGATTGTTAGTGATGTCTTAGATTTTATACCAGACAGATCCTATGATATTTGGCATGATCGTGCAGCTTTTCACTTTTTAACATCAAAAAATCAGATAGATACTTATATTTCTTTAACCCAGAAATTTGTGTCTAGAAATCTAATTATAGGTGCTTTTTCTGACAACGGGCCTTTAAAATGTAGTGGTCTTGAAATTACGCAATACTCAAAGAATAAGATGTCTGAAGCCTTTAATGCAGGTTTTGAACCTATTGAATGCATAAGAGAAACACACCAAACTCCTTTTAAAACAACTCAAGACTTTGTTTTTTGTAGTTTTAAAAAACGATAAGGACATTCATTTATAAGTCTTTTTAAGACCAACATTTCTTGTACATTTGCACCTATGCGTATAGACATTATTTCAGCAGCACCAGATTTATTAGAAAGTCCTTTTAATCATTCTATTATAAAAAGAGCAAAAGAAAAAGGCTTGGCAGAGGTTGTTATTCATGATTTAAGAACCTTTGGACTGGGAAACTACAGACAAATAGATGACACACAATTTGGTGGTGGTGCAGGCATGGTTTTAATGATTGAGCCAATTTCTAAATGTATTGATGCATTAAAAGCAGAAAGAAGGTATGATGAAATCATTTATATGACTCCAGATGCAAAGACTTTAAACCAATCTACAGCCAACACGCTTTCTTTACAGGAAAATATTTTAATCCTTACAGGTCATTACAAAGGAGTAGATCAAAGAGTTCGTGATAAATACATCACTAAAGAGATCTCTATTGGAGATTATGTGTTAACTGGCGGTGAATTAGCTGCTGCCGTCTTAGTAGATAGTATTGTACGTTTAATACCTGGAGTTATAGGAGATGAAACATCGGCTCTTACAGATTCTTTTCAAGATAATTTATTATCTCCACCAGTATACACTAGGCCCTCAAATTACGAAGGCATGAAAGTGCCTGAGATATTATTATCTGGAAATTTTCCTAAAATAGATGAATGGCGTTCTGACAAAGCCTATGAACGCACGCAACAAATACGACCAGATTTATTAGATGAAACCTTATAAACTATCCTTTAAAGATTTAACAGTTTGAAAAAAATTACCTTATTTATAAAGAATAATACTGCAGTTTCTTGGGTTATAGGATTTCAATTATTCCGCTTTTTGTTATTACCATTTATGGGCCTAATGCCTCAAGATGCTTATTATTATTTATACGGTCAAAACCTTTCACTTTCTTATTTTGATCATCCTGGAATGATTGGGTATATTTTAAGGATTTTTACAGATATATTGGGTCAATCTGTTTTTGTTATTAAACTTGCCGATTTTACAATTACTTCAATAACCATTATTAGTTTTTACAAATTAGCATCTCTTTTTCTGTCAAAACACCGATTGTCTAGAAGTATGATTTTGTTAGCATCTACAATTTTTATTTCTATCATCTCTTTCAATTCAACACCTGATGTTCCTTTATTATTGTTTTGGACCTTAAGTATATTATGCCTGTATAAGGCAATTTTTGAAGATAAAAAATGGTTTTGGATTATTGCTGGAATAACCATGGGATTGGCTTTTAATAGTAAGTATACTGCGCTACTTTTACAAATTGGAGTACTCGCTTTTCTAATTTTTTCCAGTAAATATAGAAAACTGTTAATTTCTCCATGGCTATGGATGGGTCTTGTGATATCTGTAGTAGTAACATTTCCTGTTTGGTGGTGGAACTATCAAAATGAATTTGCCTCTTTTGCTTTTCAATCTTCTGAAAGAACAAACTCTATCGGTAAATTTGAAATAAAACCGACCTTATTTTTTGGAGCAGTTGGCCATCAATTATTTTTATTGCTTCCAGTTTTATTTAGTATTTGTATTGTATTCTCTTACAAGCACATTAAAAAAGCGTTGACAAAATTTACATTGCCATCTCAAAAAACACTTTTTTTATTAGCTTTTTTTATACCAACTTTTATCGGTTTCTTTTTAATTAGCCCTGTTTACTGGGTAAAATTAAACTGGATGATGCCATCCTATATTACTGGAATTATTATTGCTGGAATGTATATATCTAAAAAACTATTAAAGGCTCAACTAATTATTTCTATTGTATTTCACATCGTTGTTGCAAGTCAGGTTATTTTTTATTTTGTTCCTATTAAAAGTGATGATACCTGGGTAGGATGGAAAGAATTAGGAGAAAAGGTTGAAAAAGTTTCAGAAAATGATTCAGAAGCTTTTATATTTTCAATTGATGGATATAAGACCTCTGCACAACTTCGTTTTTTCTCTACAAAAACTGTTTTTGCTCAAAATGTTATCAACAAGCCAGCTCTTCAATTTGATTACTTAGGAGATATTATGGATGATTATAAGGGTAAGAATGCCTTCTATATAGACTCAGATAAACGATACAAGAACAAAGAAAAGCTTGGAGAGTTGCCTCAAATGATTACACCATATTTTGAATCTTACCTAGAACTAGAACCAATTATTGTTAACGAAGGAACCTCTAAAGAAAGAAAATTTTGGGTATTTTACTGCAAGAACTATCAACCAAAAAAATAACTTCAATAGGTTTTATATCCTAAAATAAATTCTTAGATTTGCACTCGCTAAAATTAACCTCTGACGAGAATCGTGAAAGTTAGTTGTGGTCAATTCAATAAAACAAAAAAATGGAATCTTTAGTAAAATTTGTACAAGACGAATTTGTAACAAGAAACGAAAACCCAGAATTCTCAGCAGGAGATACTATTACAGTATTTTACGAAATTAGAGAAGGAGAGAAAGTTCGTACACAGTTCTTTAAAGGAGTTGTCATTCAAAAAAGAGGTACTGGATCATCAGAAACTTTTACAATCAGGAAAATGTCTGGTACTGTAGGAGTAGAAAGAATATTTCCAGTAAACTTACCTTCTATTCAAAAAATTGAAGTTAACAAGAGAGGTAAAGTACGTAGAGCACGTATTTATTACTTTAGAAATCTTACTGGTAAAAGAGCGAGAATTCAGGAAAAAAGACGTTAATACTTCTTTTTTATACCATATAAAAAAAGGGCTTCATTCTATGAAGCCCTTTTTTAATTAACAAATGTTGATAACTGATGTTAGTACCTTGTTGATTTCTAATTAGTTAAAAATTTTGCAAATGTTACTTCTTACTATATATTTGGTTTATAATTACGAAGCACAGTAGAAAATGATTCGAAAGAAAAACAGACTACAAGCCAAGTGATTAAATAAAGTAACGTTCTTTATTTTCTGAATTTCCTTCCAAATCAATAAGTAGAGTTTACTCCACTTGGAATAATTAGAAGTAGTGAAGTTATGAAAGTAACAAAGCAAACCTAATAATGTATCACTTTTAGTAATACAGATGAGAAAGTACAAGTTTAGAAGAAATTCCATCAAGTTATACAAAGGCTTCAAGCCAACGTAAAACGGAATTTCAACCTGAGGCCAGCAAAGAAACAGTTTCTTTGTTTAAAAGAAACATAGAGTCATATCTCTATTTGATTGTGTAGAAATACAGGTCATTGTTTACAATCTGTCTCTAAAGAAGCCATATCACTCAAGAAATTGAATGATATGGCTTTTATTTTTAATATACTTTGGCCTTTTATCTGTCTTTATAAATCTTTGAGTAAATTATCCGAAAGTTACTTCGTAAAATAGCACTAGAATTCTTAAATTTGCGCTGCTTTTATGCAAAAAAAACCTTTTTAAATCTAATCTCCAGGAGATACACAACAGAAAAAAACATGATGACTCAGAAAGCTACAATAGTTTATACAATTACTGATGAAGCTCCGGCTTTAGCTACTCGTTCTTTATTACCAATTATAAGAGCATTTACTAGTGGTTCCAATATAGACTTTGAAACTAAAGACATCTCTTTAGCAGCAAGAATATTAGCTAACTTCTCTGATGTTTTACCTGAAAATCAACGAATTGAAGATGCTCTAACACAACTAGGTGAATTAGCAAAAAAACCTGAAGCAAACATTATTAAATTACCTAATATCAGTGCTTCAGTTCCTCAATTAATTGCTGCGATCAAAGAATTACAATCTTTAGGATATAAACTTCCTGATTATCCGGAGACAGTTGAAACCACAGATCAAAAAGTTATTTTGGAACGTTACAATAAAGTAAAAGGTTCAGCTGTAAACCCAGTATTAAGAGAAGGAAACTCAGACAGAAGAGCACCAAAGGCAGTTAAAAATTATGCTAAAAAGAACCCACATTCTATGGGAGCTTGGTCTTCAGAATCTCAATCACATGTCGCAACTATGTCTGATGGAGATTTTGCCCACAATGAAAAATCAACAACAATTGAAGGTGCAACACATGTTCGAATTGTTCATACTGATGCTGATGGACAAGTTTCTATACTTAAAGACAATATCGCATTAGAAGACAAAGAAATCATAGATGCTACATTTATGAGTAAAAATACTCTATTAAGCTTTTTAGAAGAACAAATCGTAGACGCAAAACAAAATAACCTTCTATTTTCATTACACATGAAAGCCACAATGATGAAGGTTTCGGACCCAATTATTTTTGGTCACGCCGTTCGCACTTTCTTTAAAGATCTATTTGACAAACATGGTAAAGCTCTAGATTCTGTAGGTGTAGATGTGAATAATGGATTTGGAAACTTATTGAGCAATATTAACCAGTTACCACCCTACAAAAAAGAAGAAATACTTTCTGATATAGAAACAGCTTTTGAAAATAACCCAGACCTAGCAATGGTAGATTCTGATAGAGGAATTACCAATCTTCACGTTCCTTCAGATGTGATCATAGATGCTTCTATGCCAGCAATGATTCGTACATCTGGACAAATGTGGAACAAGGAAGGAAAATTACAAGACATAAAAGCGGTGATCCCAGATAGTTCTTATGCTAGTATTTATAAAACTACCATAGATTTTTGTAAAAAACATGGCGCTTTTGATCCAAGAACAATGGGAACTGTTCCTAATGTTGGCCTAATGGCCAAAAAGGCAGAAGAGTACGGATCTCACGACAAAACTTTCGAAGTTCATGCAGATGGAATCATTCAAGTAATTGATGCTAAAAATACTGTATTATTAGAGCATAATGTGGAAGCTGGAGATATCTGGAGAATGTGTCAGGTAAAAGATGCTCCAATTCAAGATTGGATTAAACTAGCTGTAAACAGAGCAAGAGCAACCAATAGCCCAACAATCTTTTGGCTAAATAATCAAAGAGCTCATGATGTTGAAATCATTAAAAAAGTAACTACTTACTTACCAAACCACAATACAACTGGCTTAGATATTAGAATTTTATCTCCAGAAGATGCTACGCAATTTAGTTTAGAGAGAATTAAAGAAGGAAAAGATACAATTTCTGTTACCGGAAATGTATTGAGAGATTATTTAACAGACCTTTTCCCTATTTTAGAGGTTGGTACTTCTGCTAAAATGCTATCAATAGTACCTCTAATGAATGGTGGAGGATTATTTGAAACTGGTGCCGGAGGTTCTGCCCCAAAACACGTGCAACAATTTGCAAAAGAAAATCACTTGCGTTGGGATTCTTTAGGAGAGTTTTTGGCACTAGCTGTATCACTTGATCATTTTGGGAATACAAATAATAATGCTAAAGCTAAAGTTCTGGCAAAAACTCTTGACGATGCAACTGAAGCATTTTTAGATCATAAAAAATCTCCATCGAGAAAAGTAGGAGAATTAGACAATAGGGGAAGTCATTATTATTTGGCTTTATATTGGGCAAAGGCATTAGCAACTCAAAATAAAGATTTAGAACTTAAAAACCAATTTTCTAGCATTGCAGTTGAATTAAGTGATAATGAGCAAATAATTTTAAGAGAACTTAACGGTATACAAGGGGAGGCCACAAACATTGGTGGTTATTATCTTCCTAATGAAAAAGCAGCTGATAAAGCGATGCAGCCTAGTAGCACATTCAATCAAATTATAAAAAGTATTTAAAAAAACAAATATTAACAGTTAAGAATATTATTTCTATTCTTTTTTTTTTAGTTTTGGCATTAAAAAAAACTTGTCAAATGAAAAAAAAAAGAGGTTTAATTTTTGGTTTCCTTATTTTTGTTATTATTTCCAGCTTCTTATACTTTTGGAGCGACTCTTCTAATTCTAATACAAACCTTACAGTAAAAGTTAATAGAGGAGACTTTGTAAGCGAGGTAACTACTTCCGGCGAAGCACAATCTAACAGTCTAAAAAAGATAAATGGACCTGAAAACCTGCGTAAATTTAAAATTAGAGATATTAAAATTCAAGATTTAATTCCCGAAGGAACTGTTATTAAAGAAGGAGATTATGTTGGTAGATTAGACCCATCAAATGTTAACGAACAAATTATTGATGCCAAGTTAAACTTAGAAACTTCTATTTCTAAATACACACAACAACAATTAGACACTACCCTAAATCTAAAGCAAGAACGAAATTCTATAAAAGATTTAAAGTTTAATATAGAGGAAGTTGAATTAGAACTTCAGCAGTCTATATATGAACCTCCTGCTTCCATAAGAAAACTAGAAATAAATCTTGAAAAACTAAAAAGAGATTTAAAAGAACGTGATGAGAACTACCAAATTAAGAAAAAACAAGCCAATGCTAAAATGGTAGAGGTAGGTACAGAAGTTTCTAAAATAAGAAATAAGCTGCAAGATTTAAATGAGCTATTAAAATCATTTACCATATACTCAGATTCTAATGGAATGCTTACCTATGTTAAAAACTGGGATGGCTCTAAGAAAAAAGTAGGATCTACTATTAGTCCTTGGGATCCATCCATCGCTAATTTACCAGATTTAACCAAAATGGAGTCTAAAACATATGCTAATGAGGTAGATATTAGAAAAATTAAAAAAGATTTAAAAGTGAAAATTGGTTTTGATGCATTTCCAGAAATGCAAATAGAAGGTATAGTCACCGAAGTTGCTAATGTTGGAGAAAAGAAAAGAGGCTCTGATATCAAAGTTTTTCAAGTTTTAATTGAGCTCAAAGAAACCAATGATAATGTTAGACCTGGTATGACAACTTCAAATATTATTATTACAAACGAAAAGAGAAATGTTTTAAGCATTCCTATTGAAGCCATATTTTCTAAAGACTCAATTAGTTATGTATATGCTAAATCTGGATTTTCTATCATAAAAAAACAAGTTGAGCTTGGAGATAATAATAATGATGAAGTTATTATAGTAAATGGTCTAACTGAAAAGGATATTGTTTATTTAAACAAACCTGATGGCTATAAAGATGTTAAAATTACAACATTAAACTAATCCCTATGTCAGACTCTATATTAATTGAAAAACTAAAATCTAATTTTAGTGAAGCTTTAAGGGTAATCCTAACAAATAAAATTAGAACCTTCTTAACTGCCTTAGGAATAATATTTGGAGTAGCTGCTGTAATAACTATGTTAGCTATTGGTAATGGTGCTGAAAAAGAAATTCTTTCACAGCTAGAATTGGTCGGTGTTAATAATATTGTTATTACCCCAATTATAGATGATAAAGAAGATAGTGATACAGAAGAAGATGATGGAGCAAATGAATCTAAACGTTTCTCAAAAGGCTTAGATTTATTAGATGCAGAAAGTATTCGAAAAAATATCCCAACAGTTTCAAAAATAAGTCCAGAAATTATATTGGAAACCTATGTAACATCTAAAGGACTTCAAAGCTCTGTGAAATTAATTGGAGTTAGCCCAGATTTCTTTTATACCTCTAATATTAATATTGAAAGTGGCAAAAATTTCTCTAACATTCAATTAAAAAACGCTTTTCCTGTTTGTATCATTGGTAAAAAAATTGAGAAAAAACTTTTCACAGGTGAATCTGCTATTGGAAAAAAAATTAAAGTTAAAGATGTTTGGCTTCAAGTCATTGGTGTTATTGAAGAGAAATTAATTTCTGAAAGCGCTCAAGAAAACTTAGGTATTAGAGACTTAAATCTAGATGTATACATTCCTATCAAAACATTTTTAGTTAGATTTAAAGATAGAAAAATTATTAGTGATAAACCCATTGATTTTGAATCTGGAGGAGTATTTATAATGGGAAATAATAATGGACCTAAAAAAAGAATTCCTAGAGGAAACTATCATCAAATAGATAAACTCACCGTTCAGGTTTCTAGTTCAGAAAAATTAAATTCTACAGCAAATCTACTGAGTAGAATGCTTAAAAGAAGGCACAATGATGTATTAGATTTTGAAATTTCAATTCCAATTCAGCTATTAAAACAACAACAAAAAACAAAGCAGATTTTTAATATAGTCTTAAGTATTATTGCTGGAATATCATTGTTAATAGGTGGTATTGGTATTATGAATATAATGCTAGCATCTGTTTTAGAAAGAACTAAAGAAATAGGGATTATAAGAGCTATTGGAGCAACCCAGCAAGATGTAGTTCTTCAATTCTTATCAGAATCTGTATTGATAAGTATTGGAGGTGGAATCATTGGAATTTTCCTGGGTATTATATCCTCCTATATTATAGAAATTGCAACAGGAATAGAAACAATATTATCAATCAGCTCAATAACATTATCTTTTTTTGTTGCCACAGCTATTGGATTAATTTTTGGTATTGCTCCTGCTAAATCTGCTGCAAACAAAAGACCAATCGAAGCTATTAGATATGATTAATTTATTAAAAAACTACTCCTTTTTATGCTGCCTTTTTATAACGTTATTTGCTCATGGTCAAACAAGGTTAATTACCTTAGACGAAGCAATAAAATTGGCCCAAAAAGAATCTCCAGATTACCAAACATTATTAAATAGAAACCAATCTAGTTATTGGAGGTTTAGAAATTATCAAGCTTCATTTTTACCACAGTTAGAATTAAATACAACACTACCAGAATATTCTAATTCAATAAGAAGGACTATTAGTGATAATGGACAAGATATATTTGTAAACACCAATCAAGCTAGAATTGATGGGCGACTTTCACTCACACAAAACCTAGCCGTAACCGGAGGATCTTTCTCAGTCAGTTCTCGGTTAGAAAAAATTAGTTTGTTTGGAAGTAATGAAAGTAATGGATATTCTATAATTCCTTTTTCTGTAAACTATTTTCAAAATTCATTATTTTATAATCCTTTTAAATGGGATAAAAAAATAGAACCTCTTGTTTATCAAGAAGCTAAAAGAACATTTATTGAGAATATGGAACAAATCTCATTGAATACTTGTAGAAGATACTTTGGGCTATTAAAAGCACAAATTCAATTAAAAATATCACAAAATAATTTATCCAACCAAGACACTCTTTTCCAAATTACTAAAGGAAGATTTAAAATGGGTAAGATTGCTGAAAATGAATTATTACAAATGGAGCTAGCCTTATTAAACTCAAAAAACAGTGTTACAACTAATAAAATTGCTCTTAAAAGAACCTCTCAAAACCTAGCTAGATATTTAAATTTAAATACAGAAAATATAGAGTTGGTTATCCCAAAAAACTTGGAAACCTTTACTGTAACTTCTGAAAAAGCAATAGAAGAAGCCCTAAATAACAGAAAATCTGTAATTGAATTTAGAAGGAGACGTCTTGAAGCAGAAAAACAGGTAGCTCAAGTAAAAGGGAATAATAGAATGAAGGTGAACTTAAATGCCAATTTTGGCATCTCTCAACAAGGCGCTGTTTTTAATGACTTATTTCAAGATTATAACCAACAGCAAAATGTTTCTGTATCTATTTCTATTCCTATAATAGATTGGGGTGTTTCTAAGTCTAAGCGCAAACAAGCAGAAGCTAATTTAGATTTGGAAAACAATAATATAGAACAAGAAAAACAAGCATTTGAACAAGAAATCTATCTTCATACTTTAAATTGGGAAAATCAAAGAGAGTTTCTAAATACATCTAAAAAGGCTCAAAAAATATCTATTAAAAGATATGATATTACTAAAAAGAGATATATTTTAGGAAAAATCACAATAACTGACTTAAATTTGGCTCAACAAGAACAGGATAGATCTTTAGTTCAATACTTAAATTCATTAGAAAATTTTTGGATAGACTATTATACATTAAGAAGATTGACCTTGTATGATTTTAAAAAAAATAAGAAAATAAAATCAGAAGATATTCTATACGATTAGAAACTTTTATTGTTAATTAATTTCTATGAAATATCATGAGTGATAAAAAAACTACAGAACAAGATTCTAATTACAATCATCTAGAAAAGATGTCTATATCTGAACTATTGATAAACATCAATAAGGAAGACAAAACAGTTGCCTTTGCAGTTGAAAAAGCAATTCCTCAAATTAAATTATTAACCGAAAGTATTATTGAAAAGTTACACACTGGTGGTAGATTATTTTATATTGGTGCAGGTACAAGCGGGCGATTAGGAATCTTAGATGCCTCTGAATGCCCACCTACTTTTGGAGTTTCTCATGAATTAGTGAATGGATTAATAGCTGGAGGTGATATTGCCATTAGAAAAGCTGTAGAGTTTGCAGAAGATTCTACAGAGCAAGGGTGGAAAGATCTTCAAGAGCATCAAATATCATCGAAAGATATTGTTGTTGGAATAGCTGCCTCAGGAACTACTCCTTATGTAATTTCTGCATTAGAAATGTGTAATAAACATAATATTATTACTGGCTGTATTACATGTAATGAAAATTCTCCTTTGGGTGAAACAGCTAAATTTCCAATAGAAGTAATAGTAGGCCCAGAATTTGTTACTGGAAGCTCAAGAATGAAAGCAGGAACTGCTCAGAAAATGGTTTTAAATATGATTTCAACAACTTCAATGATTCAATTGGGGAAAGTAAAAGGAAATAAAATGGTAGATATGCAATTATCTAATCATAAATTAGTTACTAGAGGCATTAATATGTTATGTGAAGAGCTAGACATCAACAAAACTACTGCTGGTAAATTATTAGAAAAATATGGAAGTGTAAGAAACGCAATGAAAAATTATAAGTAATGGCAATAAATCAGGATTTAGCAGCTAAAGGATTTAAAAAATTATTAATTTTAGTAGGTTTATTAATTGCATCACCACTGTTACTAACACTTTCTTTTAAAGCCTTAAAACTCTATACAAAAGGCACTCTTTTTTTTATTAGCATAGCAGGTGTAGTTCTTTCCTCTATCTTAATTTTCTTTACACTATATTTTGCATTTAAAACTTTTAAAACATTATTAGACGCATTATTTTCAGATTCATAATCATGAAAAATAAAATTTATAGATTATTCCATTGGGAATATTGGCCTTTGCTAATGTTTTACATTCCTAATATACCTTTCGCACTATTTTATGCAATCAAAGCTAAAAGTCTTGTCTTTTATACGGGTACAAACCCTGGTATAAAAAATTCAGGTATTGGATCAGAATCTAAATTCGAAACCTTGCAAATGATTCCTAGCAAGTTCACTCCAAAATCAATCCTTCATAAAAAAGATCAAAATATTGAGACAACCCTAACTGAACTTAAAACAGCAAAGATTAACTACCCTATTATTATAAAACCAGACATAGGCTTTAGGGGGGTTTTAGTTAAAAAAATTAATACAGAAATAGGATTACTAAATTATTTAGAAAAATACCCAATAACTTTTATTATTCAAGAATTTCTAACACATAAATATGAGTGCGGCATTTTTTACTATAGACATCCTAATGAAAAGAAAGGAACCATAACATCTATTACCTTAAAAGAATTTTTAAGTGTTAGAGGCGATGGCATCTCCACTTTAAAAGAATTAGTTCATCTAAACAATAGAGCTTCTTTATACTATCCAATTTTACAAGAAGATGTTCTTATAGACTGGAATATTATCCTAAAAAAAAACACACTAAAAAAACTTTCTTCTATAGGTAACCACTCTAAAGGTACTCAGTTTATTAATGGAAATCATCTCATAAATAAAAACATAGAATATACATTAGATCTTTTGAGCCATCAAATTAAAGGATGGTATTACGGACGTTTAGATATTAAATACAATAGTATTGAGGAGTTGTCTAATGGCAATTTTAAAATTATAGAAATTAATGGCATCCTTGCAGAACCTGGGAATATTTATGATGCTCGTAAAATTAACTACTTTAAAGCAATAAAGATAATAAGAACCCATTGGAAACAACTATACCTGATTGCCAAATATAATAAGAAACATAATGGAGTTAAATTAACAAAAACAGCCCTTTTTGTTAAAGAAATGATAGCATTAAAAAGATATTCTATTGGTTTAAAAAAATTAATAAAGAAGAATAGCTTGGTTCATTAACTATTTCTTTTAAGCCTTAGAATTCTAACAAATCTTTGTCAGATAGTTTTTTATTTCAACTATTAATCACAAAACCTATCGTTAATAATGATGAATTATATGATTGTTTGAAATTTTAACAATAATTACCTACTAAATAATAATTACACATAAAATACTCACTAACAAATACTTACTGTTAAAAATTAAACTATTAGTGATCCTTATTTTTTTTTGGCATGCTATTTGAAAAATAGTTGATAGATGCGAAAGCCGAAAAGCAATAGAGTAGGCATAAATCTTATACCCAACTATTATGAAAAAAAGAACACTTTTAGTACTGGTAATGTTGATGATTTTTTCTGTGGCTGAAGCCAAAAGAAGCTCTATTAACAAAAAAAAACCATTTCTTACTAACGGATTTAACGAAGCAGTCTCTTTTGTGGAGAGAGGTATTCAATTTCATGTTTCTTTATATGGTGATTTTAATTTTGACACTTACAACAATAGAGCAAGAAGAAATCAAAACACTAGAATTTTCAAAGATTATAGAGGAAGGATTACAAAAATAGGCACTGTATTTATTTACTATGATTTTAGAGGTAATGTTAGAAAAATAGGTACTGTTAAAATGAAATACTGGAAAAATAGACTAACAAATGTTGGTAACCTAACTATTAATTATAATAGATGGGGAGATGCAGTATTCTATGGTCAAGTAAAGTATGCTAATTACTATTATGATAGTAGTAATTATTATCACAGTAACACTGGGCTTAACTTTAATTTAAATATTGGTACCATATGCGTGTATAATGACCCTTACTTTTATAGAAATGAATTTAGAAATAACTACAGACAATTTAGAGAAGATGATCAGTTTTTTTACTACAGAGCAAATAGTGCTGCTACAACCTCTAGGAATAAAATTTTAAAGAGGAGAAAACCTTCTAGAGCTGTTACTAATTCAACAACTACAAGAGAGAGTACTACTGTTAGAAAAAGAAATACTATTGGAAGAAATACAACTACAACTAATAATTCAAGAAAAAAAGTTGAAACTGTAAGCAAAACCAATACCAAACGAAGAGTTTCAAAAAAACCTATTTTGAAGAAAAAAACTCAAATTAAAAAAAGAGTGGCTTCTAAAAAAAGAAGAAATTAAAAAAAAGACCGCCAGTTGGCGGTCTTTTTTTTATCGAATTAACTTTTTGTATTTTATTCTTTTAGGCATCAGATCTCCACCCAATCGTTTCTTTTTATTTTCCTCATATTCTGAGAATGAACCTTCAAAGAAATAGACTTGACTATCACCTTCAAAAGCTAAAATATGAGTACAAACTCTGTCTAAAAACCATCTGTCATGACTAATAACCACCGCACAGCCAGCAAAGTTTTCTAAACCTTCCTCCAGAGCTCTTAACGTATTTACATCTAAATCATTGGTAGGTTCATCTAATAGCAAAACATTTCCTTCTTCTTTAAGTGTCATGGCTAAATGTAACCTATTTCGTTCTCCTCCTGAGAGTGTATTCACTTTTTTGTTTTGTTCACTTCCAGAGAAATTAAAACGACTTAAATAGGCTCTAGAATTTACTTGCTTTCCTCCCATCATTACTAAATCTTGTCCGTCAGAAAAATTTTCCCAGATAGATTTTTCTGCATCAATATTAGAATGTGCCTGATCTACATAAGCAATCTTTGCAGTTTCACCAACATTAAAGTTTCCTTTGTCAGCAATTTCTTCACCCATAATCATTTTAAAAATAGTGGTTTTACCTGCGCCATTTGGCCCTATAATTCCAACAATTCCTGCTTGTGGTAAATTAAATGCTAAGTTCTCGTACAATAATTTATCTCCATATGCTTTAGAAACACCTGAGGCTTCTATAACATTGGTTCCTAAACGAGGTCCGTTTGGAATAAATATTTCTAAGTTTTCTTCTTGTTGCTTTTGATCTTGACTCATTAAACGCTCATAACTCTTTAAACGAGCTTTTTGCTTTGTTTGCCTTCCTTTTGCGCCTTGTCTAACCCATTCTAACTCTCGCTCTAAGGTTTTTTGACGCTTAGAAGCTGTATTACTTTCTTGCGCCAGTCTTTTAGATTTTTGATCTAGCCATGATGAGTAATTACCTTTCCATGGAATTCCTTCTCCTCTATCTAATTCTAAAATCCAACCAGCAACATTGTCTAGAAAGTATCTATCATGTGTTACTGCTATGACTGTTCCTTTATATTGTGCTAAATGATGTTCTAACCAGTGAACAGATTCTGCATCTAAGTGATTCGTTGGTTCATCTAAAAGTAAAATTTCTGGTTCTTGTAGCAGTAATCTACATAAAGCAACTCTTCTTTTTTCACCACCAGAAAGTACGCCTATTTTCTTGTCAGAATCAGGAGTTCTTAAAGCATCCATTGCTATTTCTAACTTGGTGTCTAATTCCCAGGCATTAGATGCATCAATTTTGTCCTGTAAATCAGCTTGTTGCGCCATTAACTTATCCATTTTATCTGCATCGGAATACACTTCTTCTAAACCAAATAATTCGTTTATTTTGTTGTATTCATCTAAAATGGCTACAGTTTCTGCAACACCTTCTTTTACAATTTCCATGACTGTTTTCTCTGGATCTAGTTGGGGCTCTTGCTCTAAATAGCCAACTTTGTATCCAGGTGAAAAAGTAACATCTCCTTGAAAATTCTTTTCTACACCTGCTATAATTTTAAGTAACGTAGACTTTCCAGAACCATTTAGACCTAGAATTCCAATTTTTGCTCCGTAAAAGAAGCTTAGGTAGATATTTTTTAAAACTTGTTTGTTTGTACTCTGGTAGGTTTTATTTACTCCAGACATGGAGAAAATAACCTTTTTATCATCAGACATTTAGTGGTAATTTAAAAATTATAAAAAGTGTTTTTGAATAAAACTATACTCTTCCTTTGAGTGCATTAAAGACCCAAGCAATGGCAAAAAAGCCAATTCCTACAGATGCAAAACCCCAACCCGCAACATCATCATACCTAAAAGCTCCTAAAGCTATTAAGGCTAGACCTACGACAACCATAATGATAGTAGCCCATGCTAAAACTCCATTTTTATCCATTAGTAATAATTTAAAATACTAAAATTCCTTAAAAAGGAACTTACATATTAAGTTCTATTCACAAATGTCGACATTTTTTTGAAGTTATACTACTCGTAAAATGGTATTTTATTAGAAAAAAATCAATTAAAAGTGGGGATTAAAAATACGCTATCATTAAAACAGCTTACAATTTCGCAGCCAATCTACTTCCTTGATCTATGGCCCTTTTAGCGTCTAATTCTGCAGCCATATCTGCACCTCCAATGATGTGAATATTTTTACCTGATGATTCTAAAGCAGTATATAATTCTTTAAGAGGTGATTGTCCTGCACAAATAATAACAGTATCTACTTCTAGTATGTTAGATTGTTCTCCTTTAATATAATGAAGGCCTTGATCATCTATTTTGGTGTATTGAACTTCATTGATAAATTGTACATCTTGTTTTTTTAGATTGGCTCGATGAATCCAACCTGTTGTTTTTCCAAGGTTTCCACCAAATTTACCTTTACTTCTTTTAAACATGAATACTTTACGTTGAGCAGGATGAATAATTGGTTGAACACCGGCAATACCTCCTCTAGCCTCAATATTTTTATCTATTCCCCATTCTTCTAACCATTTGTCTAAATTTAGTGTACTAGAATCTCCATGATGAAGTAAATATTCAGACACATCAAAACCAATCCCTCCGGCTCCAATTACTGCAACTCTATTTCCTACCGGTTTTTTGTGCTTTAGAACATCTATATAACTCACTACTTTTTTGTGATCTATTCCTTCAATTTTAGGAGTTCTTGGCGTAATTCCTGTAGCAACAACTATTTCTTCAAAATCTGAGTCTTTTAAGTCGTCTTCAGAAACTTTTTTGTTTAATATTACAGTTACATTGTGTAATTCTAATTGTTTTTTATAATACCGAATAGTCTCGTGAAATTCTTCTTTCCCAGGAATCTGTTTTGCAATATTAAACTGCCCTCCCACTTCTTTATCTGCATCAAATAAGGTTACTTGATGCCCACGTTGTGCGGCAATTGTTGCCACGGACAAACCGGCTGGGCCTGCCCCAACTACCGCTATTTTTTTTGAAACTAATGCAAGGTTATAATTAAATTCTGTTTCATGGCAAGCTCTTGGATTTACCAAACAACTGGCTACTTTTTGTTTAAAAACATGATCTAAACAAGCTTGATTACAGGCAATACAAGTATTAATTTCATCAGGTTTTTCTTGGGCTGCTTTGTTTACCCATGCTGGGTCTGCCAAAAACGGACGCGCCATAGAAATCATATCTGCATCACCTCTTGCCAAAACTTCCTCAGCTGTTTCTGGCATATTAATTCTATTGGATGTAATTAAAGGAATAGAAACTTCTTCTTTCATTTTCTTTGTTACCCATGTAAATGCTGCTCTTGGAACTGATGTAGCTATGGTTGGAATTCTAGATTCATGCCATCCTATTCCTGTATTAATAATAGTAGCTCCAGCTTTTTCAATTTCTTTCGCTAATTGAACAACTTCTTCCCAAGTACTTCCTTTTTCTATGAGGTCTAGCATTGAAAGCCTGTAAATGATTATAAAATCTTTTCCAACAGCTTCCCTAACAGATTTCACTAAGGTAATAGGTAAGCGCATTCTATTAGTATACGAACCTCCCCATTCATCTTTTCTTTTATTGGTATGAGTTGCAATAAATTGATTAATTAAATACCCTTCTGACCCCATAATTTCAACGCCATCATACCCTGCTAATTTTGAAAACTTCGCACAGTTTACAAAATCACGTACTGTTCTAGAAATACCAGCCTTTGTTAATTTGAAAGGTTTAAAAGGTGTGATAGGAGATTTAATTTTAGAAGGAGCTACGTTAAAAGGATGATAACCATAACGACCAGCATGGAGTATTTGCATGCATATCTTCCCTCCCTCATCATGTACTGCTTTAGTGATTCCTAGATGGTGTTTTGCGTGTTTATTTGATGACATTCTTGCCGAAAAAGGCCCAGTCCATCCTTGAATGTTTGGAGAAATACCTCCAGTTATAATTAAGCCTACTCCTCCTTTTGCACGTTCTGCATAGTAAGCCGATATTCTTTCTAAACCATTTTTTTCCTCCTCTAAACCTGTGTGCATAGAGCCCATAAGGATTCTGTTTTTTAAGGTAGTAAATCCTAAATCTAATGGCTCAAAAATGTGTGGGTATTTCATATAAATTTGATTAAATACTATGCGTGCATAATATTTTTGCAAGATAATAACTTTTATTGATAAAAATTAAAGGTTTTAATAATATCATTAATTTCTAGATAAAAAACCCATTTTACCCATTTGATAATCTCTCATTGCTTCTAATATTTCTGTTTGAGTATTCATTACATAGGGGCCATAGGTGGTTACCTTTTCATTGATAGGTTCACCAGAAAGAAATAACAATTTACTAGATGAAATTGCTTGTAATTGAAAGCCTTCTCCATCATTATTAAATTGAATCATTTGTTGGTTGTTTTTTTGAAGTGAAATGGAATTATTCACCAATACATCTCCATCAATTAAGTAAACTAATGTTTGATGATTTTTTTTAATAGGAATATTCATTTCTCCATCTTTATCAGCATCAATAATATAAACATTTACATCTGTTTGACTGATAATTTTTCCGGTAACACCATTTAAATTTCCAACAATAATTTGCATACGTAGTTTGCAGTCTTCTGATTCAATAATAGAAAAATCTTCTTTCTTAACATGTTGATAATTAGCCGGCATCATTTTTTTAGACGCTGGAAGATTAATCCATAATTGAATTCCTTCTATGATGCCTCCTTTTTTTACAAATTCTTTTGAGGGCCCTTCTGCATGAATAATACCTCTTCCAGCTGTAGTCCATTGTACATCTCCAGCCTTTACAATACTTTCGTTACCCAATGAATCTCTATGAAGCTGTTCTCCTTGTAAAACAAAAGTAACAGGCTCAAAACCACGATGAGGATGTGGGCCTAAGTCTAAAGGATTCAACACTTTATTAACAACAAAGGGTCCATAGTGGTGCAAGAGAATAAATGGATCTATCATTTCTATTTCATTCGTTGGTAATGGTTGTCTCAAACGAATATCACCCATCATTACAAACTCGCTTGTTCCAATATTTTTAGCTGAGTTATATGTTACTATATTATTTTCCATGGAAATTATTTATATAAATTTTTTTTATCTCATTTTATCTAATATACTACTTAAAATAGAAGCTTCTGACTCTGTTAAATTTTCTAAAAAATCTAAATTTGAATTCGAATCTATCACTTTTAACAACTTAAGCCCCTCTTCACTGATAGTAATAAAAACAACTCTTCTATCATCATTACACCGAATACGATCAATTAATTTTTTATCGCATAATTTATCCATCAAACGAGTAGCATTAGGTGCTCTATCTATCATTCTATCTTTAATAACTTGTACTTTTATAGCTTCACCTGCACCACGTAAAATTCTTAAAATATTATATTGCTGGGGTGATATACCATAGGGTCTAAAAAATTCGTTTTCAAGACTGTGTATCCAATTGGCTGTATATTTGATATTAATTAACGCCTTTATCTTCTCATTTTTAAAGGTAGAATTGATGTCTTTAGCTATGTCTCCCATGGTTATCCTCTTAGTTTTAAATCCTTCATAATACTATTAAATTCATCTGATGAGGGTGTTAAATATATGGCATCATCTATAAATAGTGTTGGAAACTTTAACTGCCCGTCATATAAAGATTTTGTATGAAACTTTGCAGCTTCGTCTTTAAAAATATCTTTATATTCAAAAATAACCTCTGCCATTTTTAAAAAATTTTTAAAAGCAACGGTGTGTGCATGTCCTTGTTTACCGTACAATGTTATTTTCATGAATTTAAATTTTATTGCAACAATAAACTTATAAAAATTATTTTTATATTCCAAGGAATATAATTCTTTCGTAATTATTTCAATGTTTTTGAAAATGTATGAACCTTAGAAAGCAATTCCTTTAAAATTTCATCATTTACAATTTTATTTTCTTGAAAATTATCATAAAAATTAGACAAAGAAAATGTAATTACATCGCTAGCTCCTGCGTGAGGAAAGTAATTTGACGCTGTTTCTAAGACAGATGCTCCACCTCTTCCTCCTGGTGATGTTGCTAATAATAAAACTGGATGATTGTTAAATATCTCTCTATTTATTCTTGACAACCAATCTAATATACTTTTAAATGCGGCAGCATATGAGCCATTATGTTCGGCAAGTGAGACTACATATCCATCAAATTTTTTCATGTATTGGCTTAAATTTAGTAGTTTTTCTGGAAATCCTTTTTTTTCTTCATCAGTACTATATACTGGTGCTAAATATTCAGTAAGATCTATCACTTCAACAATTGTGTTAGTTACTAAGTTTGCAGTGTATGATGCTAATTGTCTGTTAATAGATGTGGAACTGGTACTTCCTCCAAAAGCAAGAATTTTTTTCATAATTTTTCTAGTTATTTAATTAGTTAACAAAGTTAAGGAAAAATACTATATATTCCAAGGAATATAAAACCATGGTAAGTAATTAAAGTTTACGGTACATCATTGTATAAAAAAGGCAAACTTTTGTAAATTCGCATTAAATACTCTTCGAATGGATATCAACTTCAATAAAAATGAAGATTACAACAAGCTTTTAATTAGTGATTTAAAAAAAAGATTGATAAAAGTAAAACTTGGTGGTGGTCAACAAAAAATTGACAAACATCATGAAAAGGGTAAAATGACCGCAAGAGAACGAATAGATTATTTATTAGATGCTAATGCTAAGAGTATTGAAATTGGAGCTTTTGCTGGAGAAAACATGTATCAAGACCATGGAGGCTGTCCATCTGGTGGTGTGATTGTTAAAATTGGATACATTCAAAAAAAACAATGTATAGTTGTTGCTAATGATGCTACTGTAAAAGCTGGAGCCTGGTTTCCAATTACTGGGAAGAAAAATCTTCGAGCTCAGGAAATTGCCATAGAAAACAAATTACCTATCATATACTTAGTAGATAGCGCAGGAGTTTATTTGCCACTTCAAGACGAAATATTTCCAGATAAAGAACACTTTGGTCGTATATTCAGAAACAATGCAATAATGAGCAGTCTAGGAATTACTCAAATTTCTGCCGTCATGGGAAGCTGTGTTGCTGGAGGTGCTTATTTACCAATTATGAGTGATGAAGCGTTGATTGTTGATAAAACTGGAAGCATTTTTTTGGCAGGAAGTTATTTAGTAAAAGCAGCTATTGGGGAAAGTATTGATAATGAAACATTGGGTGGAGCAACAACGCATTGTGAAGTTTCTGGTGTTACTGACTATAAGGCAAAAGATGACAAAGATGCTCTTACTACTATTAAAAATATTATTGATAAAATTGGGGATTTTGATGCAGCTGGTTTTAACAGAGCAGCTCCTTTAGAACCAAAAGAGAAGGAAGAAGAAATTTTTGGAATCTTACCAAAAGCACGAAATGAACCTTATGATATGAAAGAAATTATCAAACGAATTGTTGATAATTCTGAATTTGATGAATATAAAGAAGGTTTTGGAAAAACAATTATTACAGCTTATGCGCGCATAGACGGCTGGGCCGTTGGGATTGTTGCAAATCAGCGAAAAGTAGTAAAAACCAAGAAGGGAGAAATGCAGTTTGGTGGTGTCATTTATTCTGATTCTGCAGATAAAGCCACTCGGTTTATTGCCAACTGTAATCAGAAAAAAATTCCACTGTTATTCTTACAAGATGTCACTGGTTTTATGGTGGGTTCTAAATCTGAGCATGGTGGTATTATTAAAGACGGAGCTAAAATGGTAAATGCCGTTAGCAATTCTGTGGTGCCAAAATTTACAATTATTATAGGAAATTCTTATGGTGCTGGAAATTATGCCATGTGTGGCAAAGCGTACGATCCTAGATTAATTGCAGCCTGGCCTAGTGCAGAACTGGCTGTAATGAGTGGTAATTCTGCTGCGAAGGTTTTATTACAAATAGAAACAGCTTCTTTAAAAAAGAAAGGTGAAAAAATTACCCCAGAAAAAGAAACTGAATTATTTAATAAAATTAAATCTCGTTATGATGATCAAATCTCTCCTTATTATGCCGCCGCTAGAATTTGGACAGATGCAGTAATTGATCCTTTAGACACTAGAACTTGGGTTTCTATGGGTATTGAAGCAGCCAACCATGCGCCAATTGAAAAGAAGTTTAATTTGGGTGTGATCCAGGTTTAGTTACTAAGCAAAACAATTAAATAATATACCAATAATTTAAACTAATAAATTAAATATGGGAAGAGCATTCGAATTTCGAAAAGCAAGAAAAATGAAACGTTGGTCTGCTATGGCTAAAACATTTACCAGAATAGGTAAAGATATTGTGATGGCTGTAAAAGAAGGAGGTGCTAACCCTGAGTCTAACTCAAGACTTAGAGCAGTCATGCAAAATGCAAAGGCAGCTAATATGCCTAAAGACAATGTAGAACGTGCCATTAAAAAAGCAACCGACAAAGACACTGCCAACTTTAAAGAGGTTTTATTTGAAGGCTATGCTCCTCACGGAATTGCTGTATTAGTTGAAACTGCTACTGATAATAATAACAGAACTGTTGCCAACGTTCGTGCTGTTTTTAATAAGTGCGATGGAAATTTTGGGACCTCAGGTTCGGTTGTTTTTATGTTTGATCATACCTGTAATTTTACAGTGAAAAAAGAAGATATTTCTATTGATATGGAAGAGTTAGAATTAGAACTCATAGATTTTGATGTAGAAGAAGTTTTTGATGATGAAGAAGGTATTATTATTTATGCACCTTTTGAACAGTTTGGAGCTATTCAATCTTTCTTTGAAAAAGAAAAGGTAGAAATTATTTCTTCAGGTTTTGAAAGAATTCCAACAACCACAACCAAATTAAATGAAGAGCAACAGGCAGATGTTGAAAAATTATTAGAACGTTTAGAAGAAGATGATGACGTGCAAAATGTCTATCATTCCTTAGAAATGTAGGAAATGGTTCTTATGATACTAAAGTAAGTGTTTGTAAGCGTTGAATTTTTCCTGTTTCTGTTTCTATAAATTTTGGGAGAAAATAAACCTCTTTTGGAATTTCAAATTTTAGAAGTTCTGAAAACACCTCATCATCTAATTGATAGGCCTCTGCTTCAATTACTAAAATTAATCTTTCACCTAAAATTTGGTCTACCAAACCTGCCACAAAAAAACGTGAAGCTATGGTAGAAAATAACTTCTGTTCTATCTCTTCAGGATGTAATTTAAATCCTCCTGAATTAATTACATTATCTAAACGACCTTTCCAAATAAATTCAGTTTCTGAAATAACTTCAACAACATCATTGGTGATAATAGTTTCTAAAGATACTTTTGGTGCATCTATAACTAAGCATTTTCTTAAGTCTTGAGAAACCTGAACATTAGAAACTGTTTTATAGTGAGATTCTAATACAGGTTTAGCTGGCTGAAAATTATTTAATTTTTTAATAGCAATATGAGTGATGGTTTCGGTCATTCCATAGGTAGCAAATACATGTGTTGAAACTTCTTGTAGTCTTTGTTGTAATGAATAAGAAATAACACCCCCTCCAATAATTAATTGTTTAATTAAATACAGTTTATCAATAGAATTTACTACTTGTAAAGGAACCATTGCCGAAAAATCATAGTGCTTTTCAATTGTTTTTAAAGGCTCAGAACTAGGCAATACAATGTCTAAATGCCACCCTAGTGTTAGAGCTCTTATAAGCATCATTTTACCAGCGATAAAAGCTATCGGCAAGCAACATAAAGCTGTTGTATTTTCTAGTACATTAAAAAAATGGCCAGTAGTGAATGCAGAATTTATAATAAACTCTTTTTGGAGCTGAATATCTTTTGGCTTACCAGTAGATCCAGAAGTTTTTACCGTGATAAAGGAATCTTTAGCAAACCATTCTTTTAAAAAAAAAGCAAGTTCTTTAGAAAAAGATTCTGCATATAAAATTAGTTCTTTAGAACTAGAAAAAACCTTTCCGTTTAGTTGAAAGCTTGTATGGAAACTATTTGTTTTCAATACGTGTTGGTGTTACAAGTTTGCCGAAAATTTTTTCTTTCCAGTTTGACCAGCCGTATTTTTTTGAGAAAACAAAAAATACTAGTGGGTACAATACACACAGTGGTAAAAACATTTCTAAACCAACCGATGGTTCTGAAGTATCTACAAATAGAGCATCTGTTTGAAAAACAGTCCAATCTGTTGTTACAAATAAAGCTGCCAATATATTATTAATAGCATGCATACCCATGGCTAGTTCTGTTCCTTCATCCATTAAGGTTACAATTCCAAAAAAGAAACCTGTTCCTATATAAAAAACCAATGCAATATATCCTAGTTTTTCAATTTCAGGATTCATTCCGTGCAACAAACCAAACACAACAGACATAATAATTAATGGTGCCCATTTATTTTTGATCCATAATGCTAAGCCTTGCATATAATAGCCTCTAAACAGTAATTCTTCTAAACTTGTTTGCAAGGGAATAAAAAAAATAGCAACAAAACAGAGCGTAAAAAATGGTATTGGTTTAAAATTCCAAACATATTTTTCTGGAGATAGTATAATATCTGATCCTAAAAATAAGATGGTGAGCATCCCCCAGATTAAAACCCCAAAAAAGAAACGACTCCAATCTATTTTTTTTCTAGAAGAAACAATCCATGTAATTTTTTTCTTGTGCATTCCTCTTACTGTTAAAAGAAATAAAGCGAGTGGAACTATAAACGACAATAGTATTAAAAAGAGATATAAATTAGCATCAATCCCTAAGTCTGCAAATGAGTTTTCACCACTTTTAGCAAATTTTTGCAAATCGCCATCTGCAGAAAAAAATGCTTTAACAGTAATAGGAATTTGACCTATCATACTCCCTATAAAAACAATAAAGAACATAATAACATACATCCATGCATCATTCTTTCCCTTATAACCTGTCTGTAAAAAATTCATGTTATTATTTCAAATTAAAATTCCAACTTTTATTGTTAGCATAGTGTAAATATCCGTTTTTTACTTCTAACGGACTCTCAAAATTATTGGTAAATAACCCTCCTGTTCCCAAGCCCTGGGGTAAAGTGTTATTTAAAGTAGCTGTCCATTGTGCAATGGCATTTAAACCAACATTACTTTCTAAAGCACTTGTAACCCACCAGCCAATTGTATTCTGTTCAGCTAAGTCTATCCACTGCTTACTTCCCTTAAACCCACCAACCAAACTTGGTTTTAAAATAATGTATTGAGGATTGATAGTTTTTAACAATTTTATCTTCTTAGATGTATCAAAAACACCAATTAATTCTTCATCTAAAGCAATTGGCAAAGGTGTTTGTTCACATAAAGATGCCATTTCTTGATGGTACCCTTGTTGTATAGGTTGTTCTATAGAGTGTAAGTTATAATGAGATAATATCTTTAGTTTCTCTAAAGCTTCGACCGGGGTAAAAGCTCCGTTTGCATCTACACGCAATTCTATATCACTTTCTGAGAATTCTTTTCTAATAGATGCTAAAAGTGCTATTTCTGTTTCAAAATTGATAGCCCCAATTTTCATTTTGATACATCGAAAACCTTGCGCTAGTTTTTCTTTAATTTGGTCTTTCATAAACTGCTGATCACCCATCCAAATAAGCCCGTTAATAGCAATAGCTTGCCTGTGTTTTGTAAACTCTGAAGGAAATAACTCAAAAGTAGATGAAGCTTGTGATGATAAAAATGCTTGCTCTAGCCCAATTTGAATACTTGGAAACTGACGAGTTTCGATTAGCAATAATTCTAAACCTAGTGATATGTTTTCACAAACCCACAAAAGTTTCTGTTCGTAATCTGGTCTATCATCAATACTTAAACCTCTGAAAAGACCACATTCACCTACCCCTGTTCTACCTTCTATATTTATATATAAAAACCATGTTTCTTTAGTTTGTAAAACGCCTCTTGAGGTTCCGCTTGGAGCTTTAAAGTTTAGGTTATATTTTTGATAGGTAGCTGTAATCACGTGATAGTTTTTTCAGCAAAAGTTTTAAAATTAGTTAATGATACCTCATCAATTTTTTTAAATTTAGATTTAAAATAAGGCAATACACAGCTTAAAATATAACTTTTTGCCTGATAACTGGAGTTTAAATTTATAAGGGTATGAGATCCATCTCTTGTAAAAGTATAATCATCTCTCTCTATGACACCGTCTCTGTCTATAAACAAAGTTATTTTTTCATTTTTAACATACGCCAGTACTTTTTCTTTGATAATAATTGTTTGCTTGTTGTTTAGCACTTTAATATCATACCTACTACCCGTAATGCCTGGTTTTTGATCTATTATCTCAATAGAACTGTAAGCCGGGTTCCATTGGGTCATTGCAGCAACATCTGTAAACATTGTGAAAGTTTCTTCTAATGGCTTATGAATGGTAATTTGAGAGGAGTAACTACTATCTTTAATTACTAAACCTGTACCAAAAAACAATACGGTAAGAATAATTAAGAATGTAATGATAATTTTTACTGTTTTCATGTATTGGTTTTTAGTAGGCGGTAAAATTACAAAACTTGTCCTAAGCCTAAAAGAATTGCAAATAGAAAAGTACTCAAAGCAACTTTCTTTAATTCTCCATCTAATTTGTATTCCTCTCTATTATTATAAACAAATATACTGTGAATACCTAAAGGAATATAGGCTAGTAAAAATATAAATTGAACTGGCTTTATGAATGTTAATAAGACAAAACTAACAGCAAAAACAAATGACAATCCCAACAAGCTATAATGATACCTTTTAGCAGCCTCAGCTCCTATTTTTACAACAATAGTATTCTTGTTAGATTTTTTATCATTTTTACGATCTCTCATATTATTAAGGTTTAAAACTGCTGTACTTAATAAACCAATAGAAAATGCTGGTAAAAAAATAGGAAAATGAATCTCTTTTGTGAATAAAAAATAACTTCCCAGTACACTTAGTAGACCAAAAAAGACAAAAACAAATACATCTCCAAAACCACTATATCCGTAGGCAGAATTTCCAACGGTGTATTTTATAGCTGCAATAACTGAAGTAATGCCCAGAAAAAAAAATAATAGTGAATACCAAAAGTTACTAGCACCAAAGGCACTATAAATTAAAAAAAATGCTGTAATAATTGTTAAAATTGCTGTAACAATAATTGCTAATTTCATTTGCTTGGGAGAAATCTTACCAGAACTCACCATTCTTTCCTCTCCAGTTCTAACGGCATCTGTACCCTTAATACCGTCTCCATAGTCATTTGCAAAATTAGAAATTACTTGAAAACCAATTGTTGTAATAATAGCAAGTAAAAAAATAAGCCAATTAAATAAGCCAGCAGATACTGCTAAAAAACTTCCAACAATAATTCCAGAAATAGACAAAGGCAAAGTTCTCAATCTTGCTGCTTTTATATAACTTTTTACATCCATGACTGCTTGCTTGTTTCTACGTTAAATAAAATATGATTGTAAATTTCAGTTGCATTTTTACTTGGTATGCAAGGTATTCTTATTTTTCCAGAAGCTGTTTGTAAAATAAGATCTACGACACCTTTTCTTTGTTGAAAGATAGTCTGCTTGATTTTGACATTTTGAACTTTAAATAATTGAAAATATGTATGATGGGTATCTACCAAGCCCTTACCTGCTAATAGCAAGTTGGTAGAAATTTTATAAAATGTTTTCTTGATTTTTTTATGGATTAAAAAGTAACAAAGAGGTAACAGTAACAGAGTAATATATAGAACATATAAAATGTCAAAAATTAAGAAAATTGAACTGTTAATTACCAGTAAAATAATGCTGGTAAGAGAGAGTATTCGTGTTTTATAATAAGAATCTGTATAGTGCTTCTGACTATCATCTAATAGACTGCTATCAAATAAATGATTTTTTATTAAATTGACTTGATCATGTTCACATCCAACAATTTTAATGACTTTATCTTTTTTGTTATTCATTTTACCGCTCATAGCCTGTTTAAAAACAACATATGAAATACCAACCCACCTTTTAAAAGGATTAGATGATACTGTAATACTTTGAACTTTTTGTTTTTTAAGAACAACCGATTTCTTCGTTAATAATCCTTGATTTATTTCAAATGCTTCTTTTTTAACAAATAAAACGAGATTAAAATGACGCAGAAATACACGAATAAAAGAACTAAAAATAGACACAAGCACAACACCTAAAAATAAAACTACTATGAGAAGTATACTTCCTAAGACAGCTTCTGTACTTTGGTTTAGATAGTCATCTAAAAACTCTTTTCTCCCTAAGCCTTCTAATACATGTTCTATTTGTTGAAAAAAACCAATAAGTAAAGCTATTAATACTAATAAACTTCTAAAATGATTTTCTGTAAGACTCACTTTTAGTAATTCTCCTATTTTAATTTTTAAGAGTGGTTTTTGTAGCTCTTGCGAAATTTCAGAAGATACAGCTACAGAAGAAATAAGATCTTTTAATGCCAGAGCTTTGCTATGCGAAAGTGCTTTGATAACAATTTCTGTTTTATTAGATCCGGCTGTTTCAATACTTACTCCGTAAACATTGATAAATTGTTGAATTAAATTTTGCTTAAAATTTATATTCTGAATTCTGTCAAAGGCTATAGAGGTATTGGTCTTTTTTATAATTCCTTTTTTTAATACAAAATGATGATTTACTATTTTAAACTTAAAATTTCTGTAGGAAAAGTATGCCCTCCCTAAAGAAAACATAAAAACTACAAAAACTCCTATATAGATGTAGGTAGATTGCACCTCTGAAATTTCTGATATTCTACTAACAAAAAGAAAGAAAAGTACCCAAGTTTGTTTTACTATCTTGAGTAAAATATCTGCATAGATGACCAATACTCCTTTTGAAGATTGTCTAGAGAACTCCGAAAAAGAATAATTATGATTCATGAACCTTGGCACTAATAAATTCTTTTATTTTTAATGCTTGTTCGTTTTTAATTCCACTAATCTCTAGATCACTACTGCTATCTCCTGCTGTAAAAACAGTTAAAGAAGATAGTCCTAAAAACCTAGAAATAGGCCCTTGATCTATTTCTACATGCTGAATTCTAGAAAATGGAACGGTGGTGATTGTTTTTACAAATACACCACTCTTATAGGAGATGTCTTTATCTCTAAGTGCATATTTTCTTTTTGAAAAACCAATGATATAAAAAGTAATAATGGCCAAACCAATGATAAAAAAAATACTGTAAATTAAACCTGTATAGTCTGAGGCTTCCTCTACTAGTTTTTTATTTATTAAAAAGCTTAGTACTGCAAATAAAAGGGTGAACACTAAAAAAAAATTGATTAATAATACCTTTAAATAGTTTTGATCAACTTTGGTAAACTCAACCTTTGTAATATCTGGAAGTTCACTAATGGTATTATTTTTAAATTCACTCATATAGGCTAAGTTGAATTATAAGTTGTCAGCTTCTGCAATTAATTCTGCAATATCTTTGACAATAATTTGAGATTCTTTTTCGTGAAACTTTACACCATCTGTCATCATAGTGTTGCAATACGGACAGCCAGTTGCAATAATTTTAGCGTTTGTTTCTAGGGCTTGTTCAGTTCTTAGAATATTAATTTCTTTATCCCCTTTTTCTGCATCTTTAAACATTTGAGCACCTCCAGCTCCACAACATAGGGCTCTGTTTTTGTGTTGCTTCATCTCAATTAGGTTTACACCTAACTTTCTTATAATATCTCTAGGAGATTCATATACGCCATTTCCTCTTCCTAAATAACAAGGGTCATGATACGTAACTTGTTTTCCTGTTAACGATTTTTTAATTACCAACCTTCCCTCTTCTACTAATTTCTTAATGTATTGAGTATGATGGTATACAGTATAATTACCGCCCAATTCTGGGTATTCATTTTTTAAGGTGTTAAAAGAATGAGGATCTGTACATACAATGGTTTTTACCTCATATGAATTTAAGATTTCAATATTTGAAATGGCTTGCATTTGAAACAAGAATTCATTTCCAGATCTTTTAGCGGCATCTCCTGTAGAACTTTCTTCTGTCCCTAAAACTGCAAAATCTACATTGGCTTTGTGAAGTATTTTTACAAATGCTCTTGAAATCTTCTTGGCTCTATCATCATAACTACCTGCTGCTCCTACCCAAAACAATATTTCTGGTTGTTTTCCTTGAGCCATCATTTCTGCCATTGTTGGTACCTTCATATGTATTGCTTTTATTCGTCTTTCCAGTTTAATCTATCTTGCTGATTATATTGCCATGGAGCTCCATTGTTTTCAATATTTGTCATCATCATATTCAGTTCTTGTGGTGCAGCAGATTGCTCCATCACTAAATATCTACGCATATCCATAATAATAGATAACGGATCTATATCTATAGGACATTCTTCTACACAAGCGTTGCAACTTGTGCATGCCCATAATTCTTCTGGAGTAATATAATCGTTTAATAATTGTTTTCCATCATCTTTAAAAATGCCTCCGTTTTCATCAATGTTTTGACCAACTTCTTCTAAGCGATCACGAGTTTTCATCATAATAGCTCTTGGAGATAGTTCTTTACCAGTCATGTTTGCAGGGCAAGAAGATGTGCATCTACCACATTCTGTACAAGTGTATGCATTAAGCAATTGTACCCAATTTAAATCGGTTACATCACTAGCTCCAAATTTTTCTGGAACCTCATCTTCTACTCCTTCTTCTGGCATTGCATATGGGTCTGCCTCTGGATCCATCATCATTCTAACTTCACTCGTTACAGAAGCTAAATTATTAAATTGCCCTTTTGGACCTAGGTTTGCAAAAAAGGTGTTTGGAAATGCCAATAATATGTGAAGGTGTTTAGAGTAATATAGGTAATTTAGAAAAATTAAAATTCCAATAATGTGAACCCACCAAGCAGTATGTTCTATGGTTGCAAGGGTTTCTAATGAGTATCCTGAAAACCAAGGACCTACAAATTGGCTGATAGGGTTACCTATATTTGCTTCTTGAAATGTATGATCGGTGGCGTTCATTACTATAAATAATGACATTAATACAATTTCAAAGTAAAGAATTAAATTACCATCATTCTTGGGCCAACCCTTCATTTCTTTGCTCATGAATCTTTTGAGCTGAATGATGTTTCTTCGCAACCAAAATAAAATAACAGCTACTAAAACAAGAAATGCTAAAATTTCAAAAGTTCCAATTAAAAAACCGTAAATAGTGTTTCCTAAAAGTGGTTGAAAAACTCTGTGAGTGCCAAATAACCCATCTATAACAATTTCTAAAACCTCAATATTAATAACTACAAAACCTATGTATACAATAATATGCAAAAACCCGGCAAATGGTCTGCTAACCATTTTTGATTGCCCTAGAGCAATTCTTGCCATGTTTTTCCATCGTTCAATTTTACGATCAGATCTGTCTATGTCTTTACCAAGTTTAATATTTCTGATTAGTTTAAGAATATTCATAACAAAAAAACCGATTCCAACAACCAATGCTATTGCAAAAAATATATTCGGTAAATAATCCATATGTGAGCTAAATTTTATGTTTTATCGCAACTAATTTCTTCATTAATAGCTGCACTGTATTGTGTTAGTTAGAGCTGTTTTTTTTATTAGTGTCTTCAACAAAGGGTTTTGTTTTTTTACCAAATAAAGAAAAATGCACAAATCTTTTAGGATGTAACTTCATCTCTTTTAGTAACCCTTCTAATTCTTTAGAGGCGTTGGTTAAATTATTATACATAGAATCATCAGTTGCTAATTTACCTAATGATCCTTTTCCGTTTTCTATGCCTAAAAGTAGCCCATTAACATTTGCTAATGTAGTTTGTAGCGTTCTTACTGTTTGTCCAAAGTTTACAGTTGCTAGGGTATCCGAAACCTTTACAAAATTTGATGTAATTTTCTTCGTATTCTCAAGTGCAATGTCAATATCTCCTTTAGTTGAATCTATCATTTTATTGAAAGAACTCAAGGTGTTAGTCATTGAGCTAACTGTAGTTTCTAATCCTAGGATAGTTCTCTTAAAGCTATCTCTAGATTTTAGGTCTAATACATCGTTTAATGCAATTAGTAATGAATCTGCTCCAATAATTACTCGCTCTACCTTGGTTTTAAGAGGGTTTAACGTTTCGCCTACAGAGGTAAAAATATCTGATTCTACCTCACCAGTTAAATAATCTCCGGAAACAGCAGGCTTTCCAACATAACTTGGAATAATTGCCAATGACTCTCCACCAATAATACTGGTAGAATAAATTTTAGCAACACTATTTTTTGAAAATTCAAAATCATTATCTAAAGATATTTTTACAACTAATTTCCCTCTTTTAAGAGAGTCTGTATTAAAAGTAATCTCTGAAACCTTACCAACCTTCAATCCGTTTATACTAACTGTACTTGCTTTGTTAAGTCCTTGAATATTATCATACTCTATAAAGAAAACTCTAGAGTCAGGCTCTAATAAGTTTTGACCTTTTAGAAAGTGAAACCCCCAATAGCCTAAACATAAAATTAGAACTGCAGCAATACCTGTTTTTAACTCTTTAGACATTTTTTTAATTTTTATTACAATAATACTACTATTTTCTCTTAAATTATAGTAAAAATAGCTATTTCAAAACCTTTGAAAGAGATACTTTTTTCCCATTCTTGAAAGCCGCTACATAAGCATCTGAATAGCCATTTTTCTTTGCTTTTAACAATGAGTTTTTTGCTTCTTTAAAACTAGAAGTAATACCATAATAGTATTTATAATAAGATCCAACCTTAACTCTTTGAACGTTTCTTAGTCCTCTAAAATTATAAGATTTTACTAGAATTTTATTTTTACTAGAAGCTATTTGAATTTTAAAAATCACTTCTTCTTTTGGTATACTTACTTCTGAAAAACGAGGATTTTCTTTTAGTAATGGACTATCTTTTTGAGTAGCTGAAGCAACAGTATTTGCTTTTAATTGACGGTAATATTTATGAATTGACTTTGCTATTTCTTTGGCCATTTTTTGTTGACCAATTTTAGAATTTAAAAATTTTCCTTCATTTTTATTCGTTAAAAAACCTAATTCAATTAAAACACTTGGCATGTATGTTTGATGTAATACTACAAAACCGGCTTGTTTTACACCTCTATTTTTTCTTTTTAAGGACTGAGAAAAATTTTGTTGAATATCCGCAGCTAATGAAAAACTCTTATCAAGGTTTTCCTCTTGCAGTAAAGTAAGACCAAGAACAGATTCTTCAGAATTAGGATCAAATCCTTCATATCTTTCTTTAAAGTTTTCTTCAAGAGAAATTACAGCGTTCTCACGTTTAGCAACCTCAAAATTTCTTTTATTTGCATGCAATCCTAAAACAAAAGTTCCGGCACCATAGGCATTAGATGTATGTGAGTCACAATGAATAGATACAAATAAATTTGCTTTTGCCTTGTTCGCAATTTCGCCTCTTTTCCATAAGTTTATCAAAATATCTTTGTCTCTTGTAAGAATAACTTTTATGTCCTCAACTTTTTGTAACTCGGCTTGTATTTCTTGTACAACTTTTAGGGCAATATTTTTCTCTCTATAACCATTTCCAATATTTCCAGGGTCGTTTCCTCCATGACCAGCATCTAAAACAACTATAAATTTATCATTTTGAGAATTTGACACGAACGGATTCAAAAAAAGAAAAGACAAAACAAAAAAGAACACCAAGCATGTCTTGGTATCAAATTTGCTATTGTATGTAGGTTCTATGAACAAAATTTAACTAATTTTGGCTTTTCAAATTTGGTGCTTCAATTATGGAAGCATATTTTTACTCACATACAAAAATAGCATATTAAATATTGCAATCAAATCTGTCTTACATACTTTTATTTTTACTTTTATTTTGTTCATTAACAAATACAAGATCACAGGACATAAGGCCAAAGGTAAAACCGATTCCTATGGTTGTTAAAAACAGTCTTTCTAAAGCAATAATAACCCCTGAGAAAATTATAAAAAATGACACGCTACCTTTAAAAAAACAAGATAGCATTCAACTAGATACTATTAAACCAAAAGAGGCCATTACAGATTTAATTACCCACGTTGCGAAAGATTATACCACACAAAATGCAACAAAAAAAACAGTAACCCTTTACAATGAAGCTCATGTAGTATATACTGATATAGATTTAAAAGCAGGTATAATTATTATTGATTACATTAATAACACCTTATTTGCAAAAGGAATTAAAGATAGTACAGGATACAATCAAAAACCAGTATTTAAACAAGGTGGTCAAGAATCTGAACAAGATTCTATGATTTACAACTTCAAAACAAAAAAAGCCATTATTTATGGCATAAGAACTCGCCAAGAACCTGGTATGTTTATTTTAGGAGAAAAATCAAAACGTGTGAATGATTCTACAATTTATATGCGTAATATTAAATTTACTACCTCAGACAAAGAAAAACCCGATTATTATATTGGTGTAAAAAAAGCAAAAGTAGTTCCTAATAAAAAAATTGTAGCTGGTTTAAGCAATCTTGTCATTGCAGATGTACCAACTCCTGTTTTTCTTCCCTTTGCTTATTTCCCAATGGGTAAAAACCGAACTTCAGGGTTTATTTTTCCAGCAATTCAAACAGGTACCTCCAACAGAGGAATAGGAATACAGAATGGAGGCTATTATTTTGCAGTGAATGATTATGTAGATTTAGAATTATTAGGTGATATCTATTCTAATGGTAGTTGGGGTTTTAGAGCACGCTCTCAATATTATGTGCGATATAAATTTTCTGGAGGTTTTAATCTAAGTTTTGAAAAACTAATTAGAAGTACTAGAGGTTTTGATGACTATTCTGAGGCTACAAACTTTAATATTAGATGGAGTCATAGACAAGACCCAAAAGCCAGTCCAAATTCAAATTTTGGAGCTTCAGTTAATTTAGGGAGTAGCCAATATTTTAGACAATCTTTAAATGAGTTTAACAATTCAAACTTTTTAACAAACACTTTTAGCTCTTCTATTTCTTATCAAAAAACATTTGCCGGAACCCCATTTAATATGAGTGCAAATGCCACGCATTCTCAAAACACAAATACAGGAACTGTTACCATGGCGCTTCCCTCTCTTCAAGTGTCTATGAGTAGAATTTATCCATTTGCTGGAAAAGGAGGTATTAAAAAGAACCCACTTCAAAAAATAGGTTTAACCTATAATATGCAAGGAGAATACAGAATTAACACCTCAGAAGATGAATTTTTTACTGCTAAAATGTTTGAAACAGCCAATGCTGGTGTTCAGCATAGATCTGATATAAGTACCAATATTACCTTATTAAATTACTTTACTTTATCTCCAAATATTAATTATAAAGAAGTCTGGAACTTTAAAAAAATTAATAAAACCTATGATCCTACTTTACAAAATACTGATGGATCTTTTGGTACCGTTGTATCAGACACCATAGGTGGTTTTAGTAATTTTAGAGAGTATGGCACTAGTGTAAGTTTATCTACCAATATTTATGGAACCTTTAATTTTAAGAAAGGAAGATTAAAAGCTATCAGACATACCATTAGACCCTCTGTTTCATTTTCTTACAGGCCAGACTTTGCCGATAGATACAATGAAACAGTTCAAAGCAATTTAGAAGGCACAGAATTTGAGACCTACTCTCCTTTTGATGGTGGTACAAGTCTCTACGGAAGACCAGGAGCTGGCTTAAGCAATACTATAGGAATTTCTTTAAACAATGTCATAGAAGGTAAATTAGCTCCAGAAGATCCAGACAGTGATGAAGAAGATAGAAAAATTACAATTTTAAACAACCTAAATTTTAGTTCTTCCTATAATATAGCGGCAGATAGCTTACGTTGGTCTCCAGTAAATGCCTCTCTTGGAACTAGACTTTTAAAAGACAAATTAGCTCTTAATTTAAATGCTTCTTTAGACCCTTATCAAATTAATGAAACCGGGCAACGAATAGATAAGTTTGTAAAAGGACTACCTAGATTAACCAGAGCCAATTTAACTGCCAATTACACACTTTCTAGTAGAGATTTTAGTGGAGAAAAAAATGATAATTCTGGAAATGGAAATGGAAACCAAGTAACTCCAGATGTACTTGGTAAAAACTTAAATCCTGCCAATAGCTTTGCTTCAGACCCTTCTAATAGTCAGAACAACAATGAGGAAGAAGAGATTACAGAATTGTACAAATCTACCATACCATGGAGTTTAAATCTTGCATATTCTGCATCCTACGCCAATAATGGTGTAAATAATATAGGTATTCAATCGCACTCTGTAATGTTTGGTGGAGATTTTGATCTAACACCTAAATGGAAAGTTGGCTTTTCTTCAGGATATGATATTGCAAGTGGTGGTTTTACATTTACACGAATGAATTTCTCTAGAGATTTAGATAGCTGGAGAATGTCATTTAATTGGGTACCATTTGGAAACAACCAATCTTATGTGTTTTTTATTGGTGTTAAATCTGGCATACTAAGTGATCTAAAATACGAACAAAACAAACCACCAGATAGAGTATTATTTTAAAACAATTTTATCTTATGAAAAAAATAATTCAAACCTCAAAAGCACCAGCACCAATTGGGCCATATAATCAGGCCATTTTATCAGGAAACACCTTGTATACTTCAGGGCAAATTGCAATTAATCCAGCAACTGGTGAGATTAAGCTTGGTACTATTGAAGAAGAAACAACCTTGGTTATGGAGAATATGAAAGCTGTTTTAAAAGCTGCTAATATGACTTTTGAGAATGTGGTAAAAGCCTCTATTTTTATTTCAGACATGGCTAATTTTTCTAAAATTAATGCCGTGTATGGGCGCTATTTTAATGAAGAAACTGCCCCTGCTAGAGAAACCGTTGAGGTTGCCAATTTACCCAAATATGTACATGTAGAAATTAGTATGATTGCTATTAAATAAAAAAAGGCTGTTTTTATAAAGACAGCCTTTTTTTATGATCGTAAGCTTGTTTTGTGTTTTTTACAAAGTAGCTGCATATTCTATTAAATCTACAATCTTAGTTGAATACCCTATTTCATTGTCATACCAAGAAACCACTTTTACAAAGTTATCGTTTAATGCAATTCCTGCATTAGCATCAAAAATAGATGTACGAGTATCTCCTACGAAATCTTGAGAAACAATTAAATCTTCTGTATATCCAAGAACACCTTTCATTGGCCCACTTTCTGAAGCTGTTTTCATAGCTGCACAAATCTCTTTATAAGAAGCTGGTTTTTCTAATTTTACTGTTAAATCTACTACGGAAACATCCATAGTTGGCACTCTAAAAGCCATCCCTGTTAATTTTCCATTCATTGCAGGTATTACTTTTCCTACTGCTTTTGCAGCTCCAGTAGATGATGGAATAATATTATGAATTGCAGAACGACCACCTCTCCAATCTTTCATAGAAGGACCATCAACTGTTTTTTGAGTTGCAGTTGCTGCATGAACTGTTGTCATTAAACCTTCTACAATACCAAAGTTATCATTCAATACTTTTGTGATTGGTGCTAAACAGTTGGTTGTACAAGATGCGTTAGAAAAAATCTTTTGATCTGCTTTTAATTCAGTATTATTTACACCCATTACAAACATTGGTGTATGATCTTTAGATGGTGCAGATAAGACTACTTTTTTAGCTCCAGCCTCTAAGTGTTTCCCAGCTGTTTCTTCTGTTAAGAAAAAACCTGTAGACTCAATTACATATTCTGCATCAACTTCATCCCATTTTAAATTTGCAGGATCTCTTTCTGCTGTAATTCTAATGGCATTTCCATTTACTACTAATTTTCCATCTTTAACTTCTACTTCTCCATCAAACTGTCCGTGAACAGAATCATATTTTAGCATGTATGCAAGATATTCTACATCTAGTAAATCATTAATTCCAACAATTTTTATATTGGGTCTGTTTACTGCAGATCTAAATGCCAATCTTCCTATTCTACCAAAACCGTTAATTCCTACTTTAATCATTTTTTTTATTTAATTGTTTGTAATTATGTAGACATGATGTCCGAAACTCTTAAAAGTTCTTTATTTATTTCATGCCCACCTGTAATTGCTTCTTCTAAATCTGTGGTTATTACTAAGTTATTTTTAAGACCAACCATAAGGTTAGTTTTGTTATCTATTAAAATTTCTACTGCTTTTACACCAAGTCTACTTGCTAAAACTCTGTCAAAGCAAGATGGAGAACCTCCTCGTTGCATATGTCCTAAAACAGAAACTCTTACATCATACTCGGGCATATTATCTTCTACATATTTAGCCAGCTCAAATACATTTTTTCCAGACTTATCTCCTTCAGCTACCACAACAATACTTGATGATTTTCCTGATCTTCTACTTTTTAATAAAGATTCAAGCAATCTTTCTAAACCTAGGTTCTCTTCGGGAATTAAAATCTCTTCTGCTCCTGCACCAACACCAGCATTTAATGCTATAAAACCAGCATCTCTACCCATCACTTCTACAAAAAAAAGTCTGTTATGAGAAGAAGCTGTATCTCTAATTTTATCAATAGCTTCAACAGCTGTATTTAAAGCTGTATCGTACCCTATGGTGTGAGAAGTACCAAAAATATCATTGTCTATGGTTCCAGGAATTCCAATAACAGGAAAGTTATGTTCTTTGTTAAAAATAACACCCCCTGTAAAAGATCCATCACCTCCAATTACAACAAGCCCATCAATATTATGTTCTTTTAGTTGCTCATATGCTTTTTTTCTACCCTCTGGGGTTCTAAACTCATTTGATCTTGCAGATTTAAGTATGGTACCACCTTTGTTGATGATATTATTTACATTACGAGCTGTTAATGTTGTGAAATCTCCTTCTATCATTCCTTGATAGCCTCTATAAACTCCAATACATTCTGTTCTATAATAAGCGCAAGTTCTTACTACCGAACGAATTGCAGCATTCATGCCAGGAGAATCTCCTCCAGATGTCATTACAGCTATTTTCTTAATTTTTCCCATAATATAATTGTAAAAATACTTATTAAAAATTAGTTTAAATAAAAAAAAAACGAAATCGATTTCGGTTACTTTGTCAGTAAAATAGGCAAAAACAATGTATTTCTTTAACCGTTTTTAAAGAACCTATTTTTCGTTAAAGTAATCCATTAAAAAAATTAATCAATTATTTTTCTTAAAGTTTAAAAGGCCTTGATGAACTGAACCTAAAGAATCTTTCTTTTGAATCACTTTTTTCTTACTCTTTTGCTTCTTCTTTAAACCAATCTTTTTTAATAAATCTGATAAAGAATTAAAGTTTACCTGATATGATAAACCTATACCTTGTGTATACCCTTCTTCTTGTGCAGAATACTGAATTTCATTTTGTCTGTTAAAAATAACACTTCTAAAGTTTCCTGCTTCATTTAACAATACCTCAACTTTTACTTCTCCAACTACACTAGATTGTGTTTGAGCGCCTACTGGAACCCCTACCTTACCATTTACAATAACATTTTTACTGATTTGAGTGGTTAAAGAAACATCAAACTGATCGTCTGTAATAATGTCATCTTGAGGGTTTTGAACTCCTCCAGTAGAATATCCAACATCTAATCTCACCTTATTACTACTAATAATATCTGAAAGAATAGAACCAATAGCATTAGAGGTTGTTCCTGTTAATAATTCACTTCCGTTAATATTTCCTCCATTAGGGTTTGCAAAAGTTCCGGCTGCAAGTAGTGTTAAAAACTGACGCATTTTTGAGTTTACATCATTATCATTTAGCACAAAATTTAATTCTGAAGCTATCGTAGAATTTGAGTTTTGAATTTCTATATCAAAATCTTGTTTGGAATTAAATAAGCTCCCAGAAATATTGGTAATTAAATCTACCGGTATTTTTCTATTGGTATTAAAATTCTCGAGTAAAACTGCTGGATTTGCATTGGTTGTATAAACTGCTGTTACATTTAAATTAGCTTCATAAGGGTTACCACTCCAAGAAATAGTTCCTCCTTTTAAAATAGAGAACGGTTTGTTTATTAGTCCTCCATATTTAAAATTATAGATTCCGTTATCTATGGTATAATCTCCAAACATAGCAAACTTACCGTTGGTATTAATTTCTATTCGTAAATCTCCTAAACCTCTTCCACTTAGCTCACTTCCGTTTATTTCATCTATTACTATCTGTGCCTTCGCATCTTTTGTAACTTCCAAATCTATGTTTAAAGAAACACCTTCAATAGCATCTATTGCTAATTTTTCTTGTAATTCTTCTACTGTTTTTTCTGATTTAAAATGAATAAGTCTGTAAGTATCTATAGAGGCAATATCTTTTAACGGAATTACAAAGTTGGTATTGGGCATTGTCTTTGCATTTACATCTATTGTAATATTATTGGTTAAGCCAGTAATACTGGCATTTCCTTGAATAAAACCGGTTCCGTAATACAAGGCTTCATCAGAATTTTTGGTATCTAATATTAATAAGTTAGGAGTTAAAATATCTATATTTAAAGACCATAAATCAAAATTTTGATGTGTGATGACACCTTCTAAAAACCCTGTAGATTGGTGCTTAGTATCTACTAAATTTATGTTCCTAAATTCAAATGATTGCCCGTTTAGTCCAACACTTGCATCACCATTAAAATTATAATCTGTGTTTAAATAAGGAAATTGTAATCCAGCATTTTCTAAGACCAATTCACCATCCATATCTGGGTTTCTCAAAAAACCTTTTAAGGTAAAATCACCTGTTGCAATACCTCTTATTTTAGATAAAACATTTTCACCTAATGGGCTAAAAGCATCTAACTCAAATTCTTCTAGGTATACAGCTACATCAATTTTTGGTCTTGTTTCAGAAAAATCTAGTGAACCTATTGCTGAAATACTTTTTACTTTTTCTCTTTCTAAAGAAAAATTAACATCATATTTTTTATAAGAACTTTCACCTTCTATATTTAATTCTAAATCACCTTGTTTAAAATTATTGATTTCAAAATTCTTAACAGATAAATTTCCTTTGGGGCCATAGATGCCATCTACTTGAGATATGTTTATGATACCATCTAATTGTCCTCGTAATTTTAAGCTATCTATTTCTGGTAAAAAACTTTTTAAATATACGTTTGTAAAATCTACATCTAATTCTTTATAAGTAGAATCTCTTATAATTCCTTTAAAATTAATTTCTTGCTCTTTAGATTGTAAAGTAAATGGCGAAAAGACATACTCATTGGTCTTTAAATTAAAAAGAAGCTTATTATCTGTATTATTTTTGGGGTTTAGGTCCCATATATTTCCAAGATAATTAAACGTTGATTTTTCTATTCCTACCACAGATTTTTTATCTTCATTAATTGTGTAGTAAAAATCTAAATTAAATTTTTCTTTTTCTGAAAGACCTCCTTTAAAGGTTGATTTAAAAAACAGCGTATCATTCACAGTTTTATTGAAAAGCAATAATTTTGACAAAGTATAATAGGGTGTTTCTATACTTGCTGCACTAAAAGAAGTATCATATAAGCTTCTTTTAGTGTCTGTATCTAACGATAATGAATCTATAATAGTTCCGTAGGCAACAATCTTAGGTGAAGTAACCTTTAGTTTTAATTGATTTTTATTTGCTTTTATATTTCCATTAATTTTAGTGTTTGCGGCAACTGATATTTGTGGAAAAAACACATCAACTATTTGATTGTAAATCACAAAGTCAAATTTTAAAAATTGATCTGGCGACACTTTAAACGGGGTATAATTTGAATAGATACTTCCTAAGGCATTTTGTGCAAGAGGCAACATTTGTTCAAACTTAAAATCTCCAATTAATTCTCCTTTAATAATATCTTCAGAATCTATTCTAATTTGTCTAATATTTTCTTTTACCGTAGAGAAAATTAAAAACTGCTTAAATGAATAACTATCTTTTTCATTTGTATACATGATGTTTTTAAAATTTGCAATCCCTACAATATTGTCTATCTTATCTCCAGTTAAATCTAAATCTATTAACCCTTTAAGCTCAGAAATACTATCTTTATCGTAAAGATTCAGCGCTCTTAAATTTGCATAATTAATCGTAGCCTTAAAGTCAAATTTATTAATCTCTTCAGATAAATCTGCCAAGCCTTCAAAAGTTCCGTTTAAATTAACATCTGTAGAGGCTAACTTTCCGTTAAATAAATTATTTTGATACAACCCATTAACACTAATGTCTTGATAGTTGTACTCATTAAATTCTATCTGAGAGATTTGGCCTACAAGCTTGGTATTAATATTTTCTATTCGAAATCCTTTACCATCTACCTCTCCTTCAAAAGAAATGTTACCAAATGAACTATCTTCAAAAAACCTTCCCAAATTAAACCTATCTAAGACCACCTCTCCTGTATAGATTGCCTCATCTATACTATTAAAGTTTTTTAATTCTAAATCTGCAACTACACCTCCTATCTCAGAGTTAATATCTAAGGTTGCCTCAATAGAACTGGGTGTTATTTTGGTAAATCCAGAGAGTGAAAACTCACCAAGTTTACTTAATTCTATTGGCAAATTTTTCTCCAAAAGATTGGGAAGCATATTTTTTAACTTAAAATAATCTGCAGAAAAGTCTTCTAAATTGGCTGTTAAAAAAAACTCCTCTTGCTGTACAGCATTAATAAAGTTTAGATCACCAATAATTTTTATTCCTTTATCAGAATTTAGTTGTAACCGCTCTAAAGAAAAATTATTTAAAGAACCTTTTAAAGTAGTATTAAACCTTAAAACATCGTTTCCTTTAATCTCTTTATAGAGTTTTCTTAAATCTTTGGTAGACAAATAACTGTTCTTAAAATTAGCATCTATATACACCAATTCATTAAACTTACTTAAGTTTTTTCTGTCATAATTAAAATCTATTTCTGCGCTAATTGTTGAGTACCTTGTTTGAAGAAGTGTATTGTAAAACTTCATTTTAGTCTTAGTATACGTAAAATCTGTAGTTAGATTGGTTATTTCTAGACCTCTATTGTCTGTAAAATAAAGTCCTCTAATCTTTAAAGCAACATTAGGCCCTACAACAGAAAAATCTTGTAAGCTACCACCTCCATTATAGGCAGCAAAATCTAACGGAACAGCTTTGTTTTCGTTTATTTGCTTATAATTTATATCTTCAAAATAAATATCTGATGAGCGAATCTGAAAAGGACTAGAGATTGAGTCTTTAGGGTTGTTATCTTCAAACTTCTCTACAAAAAGAGTTAAGTTGTCTATTTCTTCACCTTTATAGTTTTTAACATAGACATGTACTCCTTTTAATGAAGTATTGTTTAGTTGAATATTATTTTCTAAAATTCTTTTAGCATCTAGCAATGAAGTTCTTAATCTATCTACAAAAATTAGTGTGTCTAGATGATGATCTCTTATCTCTATACCTTTTAGAGAAACTGAACCTAGCAATGAGAGGTCTACTTTTTTAATCTCTAGATTGGTTCCGTACTCTTCATTTAAATTGTCTGTTACAATACTTGCCAGGTTTGTTTGTACAGACGGAATAGAAAAAAAAATGACAAGAAATACCAAGAATAGCACAAGGTACTTCAACCACTTTAACAGTATTTTGCCGAATTTTTTGATTTGTTTTGTATTATATGTGTTTCTTTATTTTAAAGTAAGTGCAAAAATAGCCCCTTTCTATACAAAGAACGATAAAATTAATAAACTAATAAATTTCTCTTTTAAAAAGAAATAGACAATGTAATAATAGTTAATTTTGTGACATCATTTTTATGGCAACTAAAAAGACATACATATTAGGAATAGAATCTTCTTGTGACGATACCAGTGCTGCAGTTATTTGCGATGGTGAGGTTTTAAGTAATATTGTTGCCAATCAAGAAATACATGCTAAATATGGGGGTGTTGTTCCTGAACTAGCTTCTAGAGCTCATCAACAACATATAGTACCAGTAGTACAACAAGCAATTGAACAAGCTGGTATCACTAAAGAAGACTTACATGCCATTTCTTTTACCAAAGGACCGGGTCTAATGGGATCTTTACTAGTTGGTACTTCATTTGCTAAATCGTTGGCTTTGGGTTTAGATATCCCTTTAATAGATGTAAATCATATGCAGGCGCATATTCTAGCTCATTTTATAAAAGAAAAAGATACTGCCTTTCCTCCTTTTCCATTTGTTTGCCTCACCATTAGTGGAGGTCATACACAAATTGTGAAAGTTTCTAATCATTTTAAGTTTGAAGTTTTAGGAGAAACTATAGATGATGCTGTTGGCGAAGCCTTTGATAAATCTGCTAAAATATTAGGTTTACCCTATCCAGGTGGGCCCTTAGTTGACAAGTATGCTCAATTAGGAAATCCTAAAAAGTTTTCATTTACAAAACCAAAAGTAGGGGATTTAGACTTTAGTTTTAGCGGTTTAAAAACAGGAATTCTGTATTTTATTCAAAAAAACCTAAAAGAAAACCCAGCGTTCATTGAAGAGAATTTATACGATATCTGCGCCTCCATACAGCATACCATTGTTGAAATTTTATTAGAAAAATTAAAAAATACCGTACAACAAACTGGTATTAAACATATTGCCATTGCTGGTGGAGTTTCTGCAAATTCTGAAATTAGAAAAAGATTACAACTGGCACAAAAACACTGGGGATGGACTACCTATATACCAAAATTTGAATACACCACAGACAACGCTGCTATGATTGCTATTACCGGATATTTAAAATATAAGGATAAAAGATATGCAGACATCTCTGTAAAAGCAGTAGCCAGACTAAAAGTTTCAGAATAAGAACATAAAGTATCTTTATTACTCTTTCTTACTGCCTTTTATCCAAACAACTCGTTTAATACTTTTGCCAAGCGAAGGCCTCCTTTTTTTAATTGAGATTTTACTGTAGAAAAATGATCGTACATATATCTGTAACTCAAGTTGTCATTAATCTCTGCAGATTCATAAACTTTCATGGTAATAACTCTAGTTTCATTTACCCAATCTAAGACAGATCCTTTTTGAATTGCTTCTTTTTGATTTTTAGAAAAATAATTCAAATTAGAAGACAATTCGGTATAAGTCATATTAAAAGATTCAATCATTTTTGTATCCCATACAGAGTGTAAGTTTGTCTTTCCTCTAAACCATTTTACTTTTATAGCGTTTCCACCTTTATCTTCTGCCCTACCAATATGCAAAGGCTGATGTAAATCTCCTATTAAGTGCACTAACAACTTTACATAAAACACCTTATCTTCTTCACTAGAAGCAGGATTGGAAATAATTTTTTGACATTCTTTAATTCCTTGAATTAGATCTCCTTTTGGATTTTTATCTCCTGTTTCATAGGCCTCTCCTTCTTTAAAGTTTACATAATGCCACGCACTAAACTTTCTATAGGCGTTATCAGATTTAATTTCATCTGCATAGGTAGAAATAATTGCCAAACCTTCTCCTTTGAGTAATTTCTCTAGATTTTTTTTGGCTTTTTTTGTAAGATGACTGTAGGCTATTTCACCAACAACCCTATGACCAGTTTGACCCCATACTGGGATATTTTTAGTAGCATATGATGATAATCCAACACATAAAAAAAAGAAGATCAAATAACGTCTCATAATATTTTTTGTTTTGTATTTGTGCGAAGGTAAAAAAAATAGTGTCTGCAAAATTTGAAAATATCAAAAAATTACACCTATATTTGTGATATCATTTTAATATCATTTTAAATTAAAAATATATGAATTCAGAAAAAATTATCAAACCTGCCAATGGGTATCTAATGGTAGCCATTACAATTGCATTGTTCATTTTAGGCATTGTTATGTGTATAAGTGAAGAAAACGGATTCTATCTACTTTCTAGTATTGTTGGATTTTTTGGTTTTTTTGGTTTTATTTTAGTGAATCCAAACACCTCAAAAGTTGTTTTACTATTTGGTAAGTATGTAGGTACTATAAAACAGAATGGCCTCTATTGGGCAAACCCATTGTTTAGGAAAAAAGCCATCTCGTTAAGAGCTAGTAACTTTGATAGTGAACGTCTAAAAGTAAACGACAAGCTTGGAAATCCTATTATGATTAGCACAATCCTAGTATGGAGAGTTACTAATACCTACAAAGCTGCTTTTGATGTAGATAATTTTGAGAATTTTGTAAGAGTTCAAACAGATGCAGCAGTAAGAAAATTAGCTAGCATGTATCCGTATGATAATTTTGCAGATGAAGGTCATGAAGAAGATATTACCCTGCGCTCTAGTGTTAATGAAGTAAGTGAAGCACTAGAAAAAGAAATAGAAGAACGTCTATCTATTGCAGGAATAGAAGTGCTAGAAGCTAGAATTGGATATCTAGCCTATGCGCAAGAAATAGCAAATGCAATGTTAAAAAGACAACAAGCTACCGCTATAGTTGCTGCAAGACATAAAATTGTTGAAGGAGCAGTAAGCATGGTAGAAATGGCTTTAGAAGAACTTAGTAAAAAACAAATTGTGAATTTAGATGAAGATAGAAAAGCTGCTATGGTAAGTAATCTAATGGTTATTTTATGTGGAGATAAAGAAGCATCTCCAGTATTAAATACAGGAACACTAAATCATTAATTATTTAAACGATAGACAAGTAGCAAATGAGAATTTTTAAAGAAGAACAACGGTTTACACAAACATGGCTACTAGTACTTTTAGCGATTAGTGTGATTGCTCCTTTGCTAATTATTACGAAAGAATATCTTGCAGAAGATAGCACCATGTCTAACAATGAGTTTATCTTAACCTTGATAGCTATTTCAGTTTCTATTGGTTTTATTTTCTTTTTTAAGCTAAGCACAAGAATAGATGAAAAAGGAATTCATTATCAATTTTTTCCTGTTCATTTTTCAATCAAAACAATTGGTTGGTCTGAAATAAATTCAGCCATCATAAGAAATTATGATCCTATTGGAGACTATGGTGGTTGGGGAATAAAAGGAAGCTCGTTATGGGGTAAAAAAGGAAAATCTGTTACTATTTCTGGAGATATTGGCATTCAACTTAAGTTAAAAAACGGAAAACTATTATTAATAGGTACTCAAAAGAAATCTGAGGCTAGTAAAGTGCTAGAAAACTATCAAGAGAAAATTATAAACGAAGCCTAGTATGCGAGTTATTGTACAACTATTTTTTATACACCTATTTAGTATTGCTCTAGTATCTGCTCAGATAACTACTGAAGAAATTTTGATAAAAAATGATACTATAGAATTGCCAGGCACACTCTCTTATTCTAAAAAAAACAGCCCATTATTAATTTGGATTCACGGTTCTGGAAATGTAGACAGAAACGGAAACCAAGGTGCTATGGTAAAGGCCAACTATATTCAACAATTTAGAGAGTCTATAAATAAAAACGAGATTGCTTTTTTTAGCTATGATAAAAGAACCTCAAATAAAAAGAATTTTAAATTCTTAAAAGAAACACTTTTTGATGACTTTGCCAATGATGCAAAAAAAGTCGTCAATTATTTTAAAGAAGATCAACGGTTTTCAAAAATTATTCTTGTAGGTCATAGCCAGGGATCATTAGTAGCCATGCTTGCAAGTGAAAAAATTGATGGGTATATTTCTTTAGCAGGAACCCCAGATCCTATAGATATTACAATCTCTAAACAACTTAGCAAACAAAGTGCAGAACTTGCAGAAACTGCAACCAGCTATTTTAAAGAATTAAAAAAAACAGGAGATGTTAAAGAAGTACATCCTTTTTTAGCTACTATATTTTCTAAACAAAATCTTCCTTTTTTTCTAAGCTGGATGCAATACAATCCAAAAGAAGAACTTAAAAAATTAAACATGCCTGTCTTAATTGTTAATGGCACAAAAGACATTCAGGTACCTATAGAAGATGCCAAACCCTTGCACATTAGCAATAAAAATATAGAAGCCATATTTATAGAAAATATGAATCATGTTTTAAAAGATATTCAAAAAGAGGAAGATAATCTATCTTCTTATTATTCTCCAGATTATAAAATATCTAAAGAATTAATAAAAACAATTGTAGAATTTGTAAATTAATAACAAATGGCAAAGAAAAAAGCCTTCGCTTTAAGACTCAACGAGGAGACGCTAAAATCTATTGAAAAATGGGCCTCAGATGAATTTAGATCTACCAATGGTCAAATAGAATGGATCTTAATGCAAAGTCTAAAAAACGCCAAAAGAACACCTAAAAATAAAGAAGACTAGCTAGTTCTCTTTTCTTACTGAGAAAGACTCCATTAACATTTTTTTAAGATTTTTTAAAAATCAGAACTCGTACCTTTCAATCACAAAGAATCAATTAAACCTTTACCGATGAAAAAAATCTTCACTGTGCTATTTTTAGTAGCCTCATTTTCTCTTTTCTCTCAAGAATTCTCGATGGATTTGGTTAAAAACATGACCCCAAGAAACATTGGCCCTGGTGGTATGAGTGGTCGAGTAACGTCTATAGATGTTGTGAATTCAAATCCAGATATTATGTACGTAGGTACTGCTTCTGGAGGCCTATGGAAATCTACTTCTGGAGGGATTAAATGGGACCCAATTTTTGACAAAGAAATAACTGCCTCTATTGGTGCAGTAGCTATTCAACAATCTAACCCAAGTGTTATTTGGGCAGGAACTGGTGAAGGAAATCCAAGAAATAGTTTAAATGGTGGGTATGGTATTTATAAGTCTTTAGATGGTGGTAAAAACTGGATGGCCATGGGGCTTCAAAAAACCCGTCATATTCATAGAATTATTATAGATCCAACCAATCCTAATACGGTATATGTTGGCGCTATTGGATCTCCTTGGGGAGAACACAAAGAAAGAGGTGTTTATAAAACCATAGATGGTGGTAAAACATGGAAACAGATACTGTATAAGAATATTAAAACTGGTGTTGCAGACTTGGTGATGGATCCTTCAAATCCAAACAAATTAATTGCTGCCATGTGGGAACACAAACGCGATCCTTGGTTTTTTAAATCTGGTGGTGAAGGCAGTGGCTTATTTATTACCCACGATGGTGGCGATACTTGGAAAAAAATGACTGAAAAAGAAGGCTTTCCTAAAGGAGAACTGGGAAGAATTGGAGTTGCTATTTCAAGAAGCAATCCAAATGTTATTTATGCCTTGGTAGAAGCAAAAAAGAATGCACTCTACAAAAGTGAAGATGGCGGATTTAATTGGAAAAAAATAAATGATAAACCGGGCATTGGGAATAGGCCTTTTTATTATTCAGAAATTTATGTAGACCCTCAAAATGAAAACAGAATTTATTCAGTATTTACCTACGTGAATGTTTCTGATGATGGTGGAAAAAACTTTAAAGAATTAATGCCTGCCTATGGAGTTTCAAACGGTGTACACCCAGATCATCACGCATGGTGGATTCACCCAGAAGATGGTTCTTTTATGATAGATGGAAATGATGGAGGTATGAACATCACAAAAGACAAAGGGGCAACTTGGCGTTTTATTGGAAATTTACCTGTAGCGCAATTTTATCATATTAATGTAGATAATGAATATCCGTACAATGTATATGGCGGAATGCAAGATAATGGTTCTTGGAGAGGTCCGGCATATGTATGGAAAGCTCAAGGAATTAGAAATTCATATTGGCAAGAAATTAGTTTTGGAGATGGTTTTGATGTGGTGCCAGACAAAGACGATTCTCGTTACGGATGGTCTATGAGCCAGCAGGGTTCTGTGGTGAGATATGACCATATCACAGGAAATAATTATTCTGTAAAACCTACACACCCAGACCCTAATGTGGCCCTTCGTTTTAACTGGAATTCTGCCATAAATATGGATCCTTTTGATACTAGCACCTTGTATTTTGGAAGCCAGTTTGTGCATAAATCTACAGACAAAGGGCTTACCTGGACTATTATATCTGATGATTTAACTACCAACGATAAAGAAAAACAAAAACAAGGAGAAAGTGGTGGTTTAACTATGGATGCTACTGGTGCAGAAAACCACACCACTATTTTAGTAATAGAACCTTCTAAGGTTGAACAAAATATGCTGTGGACTGGTTCAGATGACGGTAGAGTTCATATGACTAGAAATGGTGGCGAAAGTTGGACAGATGTTAGTGCTAATATTCCAGGATTACCCGCAGGTAGTTGGATAGCACAAATAAAAGCTTCCAACAAAAACAAAGGAGAAGCCTTATTAATTGCCAATGATTACAGGCGTTTTAACTTTACACCTTATGCTTACAGAACAAAAGATTACGGTACTACCTGGTCTCGTATTGTTGATGAAAATGACGTAAAAAGCTACACCTTAAGTATTGTTGAAGATCCTATGAACGCTAATTTACTGTTCTTAGGAACAGATGATGGCTTGTATATCTCTTTAAATGCCGGAAACCAATGGATGAAATGGACTGCTGGTTTTCCAACAGTTTCTACAAAAGATTTGGTAATACAACCTAGAGAACATGATTTAGTAATTGGTACTTTTGGTAGAGCAGCATGGGTTTTAGATGATATTAGACCGCTTCGTGCTATGGCTAACGGTAATGTACTTACTAAAAACCTACAGTTATTTGCACCTCCAACAGCTTATCAGGCAGCTTATCAACAACCTACAGGAAGTAGGTTTGGTGGAGATGCTTTATTTAATGGCGAAAACAAACGTTCTGGAGCCATGATTTCATATTATATAAACAGACCAGCAGCCGCTAAAGAAGAGAAGAAAGAAAAGGAGACTGCAAGAAAAAAGAAACGAAAAGGGACTAAAAAAATGGAGGCACCTATTGTTAAAAAAGAGCTAGCTTCTGAGGTAAAATTTGATTCTATAAAATTAGAGATTTTTGAGGGTGCGCGTTTAATTAGAACCTTACACCAAAAAGCACCAAAAGAGAACGGAATTCATAGAATTTATTGGTCTATGAACGAAAAAGGTGCAGACAGACCTTCTAGAAAAATAAGAAAAAGAACCAATGAGCCTAGAGGTGTTTCTGTAAAACCTGGTACCTATAATTTAAAAATGTCTTTTGGAGATCAAACTTCAGAAAGCAGCATAAAAGTTGAGTTTGATCCAAGATTAGAGATGTCTACAGAAGCCATTATAGAAATCTACAATGCCAGCAAAGACATGGAAAAAGATCAGCAATTAATGGCAGATGTTGTAAAACAATTGGTAGAAAGTAAAAATACGGCTACTGCATTTAAGAAAGATCTTACTAAAGAAGACAAAAAGAACTACAAAGATCAAATAAAAGCGTCTAAAGACATCATCACAAAAATAGACAAGCTTATTGCTGTATATATAGGAAGTGTGGACAAACGCCAAGGAATTACTAGAAACCCAGAAGTAACCGTAAGCAGACGTTACTCTTCTGCAAGAAGATATGTAGGGAGTAGGTTTGGTCATTTAACAACTACTGAAAAACAATTAATTAGTCAATACAAAAAGGCATTAGAGACAGCCATAAGCCAAACTAATGCGTTTTTTGAGACAGATTGGAAGGCGTATAAAACAACATTAGAAACTATTCGTATTTCTCCTTTTAAAGAAGTGCAAAAGTTTTAATACATAAAGCGAAGTTAAAAAACTTCGCTTTTTTTATGCTGCTATTTTAGTACTTTAGCTAAAATCAAAATTATGGGACAACCACTCTTTACCAACGATGCAATAGTATTTGGAATTCTAATGATTTCATTGGGGTTTGTATTTTATACAGAATCTAAAACAAGTGGCTTTTGGCATCAGTTTTATAAAGTAGTACCTGGCTTATTTATGGCCTATTTTATACCAGCTATATTTACCACTATTGGTGCTATCGCGCCAGCTTGGGAAACCACCAATTCTAGTGGAGAAGTTGTAAAAGGAAGTTCTCAATTATACTATGTTGCCAGTAGGTTCTTACTACCTGCCGCATTAGTATTAATGACATTAAGCATAGATTTAAAAGCCATTTTTAATTTGGGTTCTAAAGCATTAATTATGTTTTTTACTGGTACTGTGGGTATTATTATAGGTGGGCCTATTGCCATCTTATTAATTTCTTTAGTATCTCCAGAAACAGTTGGTGGTGCAGATTTTGATGCTGTTTGGCGAGGTCTTTCTACCCTGGCCGGAAGTTGGATTGGTGGAGGTGCCAACCAAACTGCTATGTTAGAAATTTACAAATACAATCCGGCAAAATACGGAGGTATGATCTTTGTAGACATTGTTGTTGCCAACGTTTGGATGGCTATTTTACTTATAAGTATTGGAAAAAAAGATGCTATTAACAAATGGCTTAAAGCAGATACCTCTGCCATAGAAGAATTAAAAGAAAAAGTAATTTCTTTTACTCAAAAAATAAAAAAGAACCCAACACTCACAGATTATATGATTATTCTAGCCATTGCCTTTGGAACCGTTGGTTTTGGCCACTTTGCTGCAGGTTATCTAGCTGCTTTTTTTAATGAAGTAGTTGCTGGTATTAATTCTGAAATAGCAAAAAACATCTTTACTTTCTTAGGATCTCAATTTTTCTGGCTGGTAAGTATTTCTACTATTATTGCCATCTTATTATCGCATACCAAAGCAAAAAATTATGAGGGTGCCGGAGCTAGTAAAATTGGAAGCATCTTTATATATATGCTTGTTGCCACTATTGGAATGAAAATGGATCTAACAATGATTTTTGATAACTGGGGCTTAATTGTTATTGGTATTGTCTGGATGACAATACATGCAGGGCTATTAATACTGGTGGCAAAACTTATTAAAGCACCCTTTTTCTTTTTAGCAGTTGGTAGCCAAGCCAATGTGGGTGGTGCCGCCTCTGCTCCTATTGTAGCTTCTGCTTTTCATCCATCGTTGGCTACTGTGGGTGTATTGTTGGCTGTTTTTGGCTATGCTATTGGAACCATAGCTGCCATTGGCTGTACTATTTTATTAGAATTAGCTGCGCCAGTTTAAATAGAAATCTGCATATTTGCAGCCTAAAGTTTTATGACATTATGAAGAAAGTATTGGTGGTTTGTTTGTTGCTCTTAATTGTAGCTTGTTCTCAAGAAAAAGAACTTGGCAATATGGTAGTGCAAGGAAAAATTAAAGGGTTAAAGAAAGGAACGTTATACCTACAAAAAATGAGAGATACGGTGGTAGTTTCTGTAGATTCTATTCGTTTGTTTGGAGAAGACACTTTTACACTTACAGACAACATAACTTCTTCAGAAATGTATTTTTTAAATTTAGACCAAAACCAAAGTACCCTTTCTTTCTTTGGTGAAGAAGGAACCATCACTATAAACGACCAAATAGAAAAATTTGGAGTAGCTCCCCTAATTAAAGGGTCTAGCAACCAAAAAGTATTAGAAGACTATCAAGAAGTGGCTAAAAAGTTTCAAGGAAAACAATTAGACTTATTAGCGGCCAACTTGCAAGCACAAAAAGACAATGATTTAGAGACCTCTGAATCTTTAAGAAAACAAGCTGAAAAACAGCAATTAAAAAAATACATCTACACCATTAATTATGCCTTAAACCATGCAGATACAGAAGCCGCTGCTTATATAACCCTTACAGAGTTGGTAAACGCCAATATAAAGTACTTAGATAGTATTAATAATTCATTATCTGAAAAAGTACAGCAATCTTACTATGGTAAGAAACTAGCAAATTTTGTTAGTAGCATTGAGGAAACAGAAAAATAACAAAAAGCTATTTATTGCTTCACTTTTAAACTCCACTCAAAGTGAAAATTACACACAGACACCCCTTCTGTATTAAAGCCTTCTGCCTTCATGGTAATTACTCTACCCTCTCCGGTTTTGTTAGATTCTTGTAAAGCATTGGCTACCAAGCCACCGTGGTGGCACTCAAATCTAATCTTACCTGTAGCTTTTTTGGTAAAATTACCTCGCTGGTTAATGACCAACATAGATACTTTTTTTCCAATATTTTCTATGCCTCTCATTACCAATACCCCTGTAGCCATTTCTGCCGCCATGCCTTGTGCTGCCCAAAACATAGATTTAAAGGGGTTTTGATTTAGCCATTTATGGGTAATATTTACAATGGCAGTCTCTTTTTCTATAGAAGTTACTCGAACTCCACCCAAATAGGCAAGTGGCAATTTAAATAACATAAATCTATTAATCTTTTTAGGCGTAATGTTCATATACTGTAATTTGTTGCGAAAGATACCTATAATTTATGAGCTTAAAAATTGAAGAAATTCAATATTTTGAGATTTTTAGATTTTGAGAAATCGTCAAAAAAATGCCAAAATATGATCATTTTTATATAAAAACGCTGTAAAAACACCATAAAAACTATAAAAATGACTATATTTGTGTTATTGGTGATTTATAGAACTCACCCATTTAATTTAGATTTAGGGATTCACCTTGGATTTGTACATCAAATGAACAAAAAAAAGCGAAAACTTTGAATTCTACCGAAAAATCTACAGAAACCCTTCAAACTTTAACTGATTTAATTACAGCTCTGTCTGAAGGAGAGAGGACGACTTACAATCACATAATACATTCTGCAAAATTTAAGCCTACCGACTTTGACGCCTACTCATTCTGGTTAACAGACTGCTATACAAGAAATTGTATTATAGATACAGAAAGTTTTGAATTGATATTAATTTGTTGGTGTGAAGGTCATAAAACACCCATTCACGATCATGGAGGCGAAGAATGTTGGGTAAAAGTTATTACCGGTGAACTTAAAGAAGTGCTCTATAAAAAGAATGAAAATGATGAATTAATTGCTGTAAAATCATCTATTTCAAAAACAAACCAAGTGAGTTATATGAAAGACTTTATGGGATTTCATAGTTTAGAAAATATCTCAAACAAAAAAAGCATGTCTCTTCACTTATATGCCAAACCTATTAGAAAATGCACAGTTTTTGATGAAGATTCTAAAGGGTTTATAAACAAAGAAATGAGCTACCATACAACAGCTTCAACACGCATAAAAAAATTAAATTAATATATGTCTACACTAAAAAACGATTTAGCTTTATTTAACAAACTTGCAGAAGTTCTTATAAATGAAGAACAACAACACCCAGTGGCAGAAAGAATAGAAGCAAATCAATTGTATGATACTTTAGATTTATCTTTAAGTAATGATGCAATGATAGATGATGACTTTACATCTGTATTAAGTGATATTTTGGTTGCTACTCCAAAAACAGCAACAAATTTATTTTTTAATCAACTTTTTGGAGGAAGACAATCTAAAGCTGTTTTAGGAGATTTATTAGCTGTTTTGTTAAACAATAGCATGTATACCTATAAGGTTGCAGGCCCACAGGTGGGCATAGAGCAAGAAATTATTAGAAAATCTTGCCAATTAATTGGTTACGGTGAAAAAAGCAACGGAACGTTTCCAACAGGAGGCTCTATGAGTAATTATATGGCTTTAATTATGGGGCGTGATGCTAAAGACCCAGCATGTGGTGTAAACGGAATGAGAAAACCATTAATTATTTATACTTCTAAAGAGTCTCATTATTCTAATGCTAAAAATGCAAGTTTTGCAGGAATTGGTAGAAATAATATTCGTTATATAGCAGCAGATGCAGAAGGTAAAATGATTCCTAAAAAACTAGAAGAACAAATTAAAGAAGATATTAAAAACGGCGGAATCCCTACCTATGTAAATGCAACTGCTGGAACCACTGTTTTAGGCGCTTTTGATCCTATAGATACAATTGCTGACATTACCCAGAAATATAATATTTGGCTGCATGTAGATGGCGCATATTGTGGTAGTGTTCTGTTTAGTAAAAAATACAAACACTTATTAAATGGAATAGAAAGATCTGATTCTTTTAGCTATAATGCTCATAAAATGTTGGGAACTCCTTTAACCTGTTCTATCATTTTAGTAAATGACAAAAAACATTTACACAATTCTTTTAGCAACGATGCAAGTTATTTGTATCAAACAGACGGAGACGATTTTAACTTAGGGAAAACCTCTTTTCAGTGCGGTAGAAGAAATGATGCTTTAAAGTTTTGGACACTTTGGAAATCTGTTGGTACAAAAGGTTTAGAGCAAATTGTAGATCAACAATTTGATTTAGCAAACGTTGCGTTGGCCTACATTAGAAGTAACCCTGATTATACCTTGTATAGTTTTGACAATTCTATTGGGGTTTGTTTTAATTATAAAAATGTGGATCCAATAGCACTTTGCACAGCCCTTTATGAACACCAAGAAACTGTAGTTGGTTTTGGTTCTTTTAAAGAAGATACTTTTGTGAGGTTTGTAACCATTAATGCAAACAACGAGAAAGAACACATCTTAAATTTCTTTAAAATTTTAGAAGATTTTGTAGCTAAAACTCCTGCCTTAACTGAAGCAACGGTATTACACGCATAGTAACATTTAGTGTTCTTCTTACATGGTTAATTCTAAGTAAGTAGCATTTGTTTTACTCGTTACTAAAATAGTGGCATAGGGCTTAGTTTACAGCTTCAATACCCCTTGCTTTATAGTAGCCATCTTTAAAAGATTTTTTAGACCCCTCCCAGTCTACCAAAGTTTCAATTATAAAGATTGTAAAAATTCCTAGCATAAAAAATGCAATATCTCTTGTGGTTATTTTCATGTTTATTTTTTAATTGATTTAAATTCAATAAATTTAATACTAAATAAACTTAAACAAATGCAAAGAACTGCCGAAGTTAATATTCCCAATCCCAGTTTAGTAATCAATTCTAAAGTAAGAGTAAACATTAGTAAACCAGATAAAAATGTTGATGTTCCAACAGTCATAACTCCTATAAGTCTATCTTTAGAATTAAATTGATAATTAGTTTGGCAATTGAAGCATTTAAAATCTTTGTACCCTTTCCAAAAAGATTTATATACTAATTTAGATGAGAAAGGGTTTTTACATTTTTTGCAATTCTTCATAATTATTCAGCATTTTCTTTAATTATACATAACATGTTTGTATATGGTTTGTTGCGTGTTTAAGCACCTAATTTAGTAAATAATTACCGACAAAGAAAATCCGCGAGCTTGCCTGCGGCAGGCAGGGATTTTCGTAAGTAGGCTAAAACCAGCAATAAATTATGCACGTTGTTGGCATTTCGTTTTTAATGATAGTTTTGTGGTTGTATCTTTGAATAATCATACCATTTAACAAATTTTCCAGTTTCGCTCTTCCAAAAGTTTTCAATTAGCGAGAAATTTTTATTCGGAATAAATACTTTCTTTTTTCCGTCAGCAAACTTCAAACTTGTTCCATAAATTCCACACTCGCAAAAAATTCCTTTTATTGGTGTAGCATAAATTTTTACTGTTTTTTTTAGTTTGTTTTCAGTCCAATTCAGTCTTATTTTTTGAACTAAAGTTTTGTTTTCATTCACGATTTTTAATAAAGTTTTCTGTTCCTTTTCGTGCTTTTCCTCAAAGTCATATTTTGTTTTAGATATTTTATTGACAATCATCGATAATATTTTAACGCACTTTATTTTTATAGATTTTTATTAGCAAACTCAAAGCCATATTGTAGTTAGAAAGGTGTTTTACTTTCCCATTATACTCTTTAGTGTTTTTCCATTTGTTTCCATTAAAAGTGGTTTTTATATAAGTTGTAGACGAAATATTATTTTTCTTCTTATCTGTGAATTTAAAAGTCGGTAAAATCATTTCGTTTTTATCCGAAAGCAATATTTCTCCTTTAACATCTAGCATACCAATCATTTCTATACCAACAAAAACCCCTTCTTTTGGAAGGTTTATAATGTCTTTAGAAATATCTATTTCAAGAATGTTTGGAGAATTTTGATTACATTCAATTATTAAGGGCTTATTTAATAACTTAATACCAGGTTTCCCTTCTTCATTAGAATAAATATTGAATCTAAAAATACTGCTAAAATTAGGGTAAGATTCTATTACTTTACCTTTGTTAGAGCGAAGATGCCTTTTATTAATTGGAATAAGGATTTTTTTTATTATTGTTCTTCTTTTGTTTTTTTTATATTTAATAAGAGTTGCTAATTCTGTTTTCTCTTTAAGACTCCAAAATAAAGAAACTCTTTTTTTATTATAACCAATTAATTTTTCTTTTGATTTACCTGAAAATATTTTAATCTCATCTAATATTTCAATTTTCTTTTTAAAAAAAATAGTATCCCTAACTAAAGAGCATTTGATTATAGTATCATTATATCCAATATGATAAATTTTTATGTGTTCACTTTTGCTTTTTAATAAATGAAACCGCCCTCTATTATTAGTATAGACTCCAATATTTTTAGTGTATTGAATTGCGACGTAAGGTATTTCTTCTTTTGTAGTAGAATTTACAATAACCACTTCTTGTGCGGAAAGTGAACTAAAACATAAAAAGAAGAAGAGTTTAAAAAAGTTTTTTTGGATAATCATAAATAAAAAATATTATGTTGTTAAAAAGGAAAGAGTGTAATTTCACTCTTTCCTAATAATTAGTCAAGTATTTAACAGGAAGTTATTGAATTCCACAAGTACCTGAATACTCTTGCCAACTATTTACTTCTACCCAAAAAACACTATAGGTACAGGTTCTTACAAGACATCCACCTCCAAGAGATCCCCAATCACCACAGTCTTTTCCCCAAAACTTACCTCCTTCAAGGTTTTCTAATTTGTTTAATGATAATTCTTTCATAATTTAATAATTTAAAGTTAAAAATAATCTTTCTCATTTTTTTGTGAAGGCAAATAAGTAAACCTTTTCTATCTAGGCCTAATTTGATAGCTAACCAAAATTCATTTCCATAACCATCGCAAAAACAAACCATAACAAAATACCTAATCCGTAAGTTCTTAATGCTAGTGAAAATGCTCTATTGTACTTGATTTTTATAATTTTATGAATACTTATTCCTAATAATATTAAGATTAAGAATTGTCCTAAGTTTGAGCTTGTTAATGATAATTTAATCCAAGGTACTGTTTTTTCAATGTTTATATAATTTGCTAAATTTAGTTTTTCATTTGCAGTATTTATAGAGCCTGTTGTGAATGTCCAGTTGTTTAATTTTATAATTAAAATGATTAAAAATTGATTAACTACAACTGATAAAAGGCTAAAAATAATTAGGTTCAGTATTTTTTTGAAACTTGTCTTAATTTTGAAATACAAAAACCCAATATTTAAACACAAAAACATTCCTACGCTTTGTAGGGATAAAAAGACAAAGTTTTCAATTAGGTACATTTTAAATTGTTCTATCTCATTATTTATAGCGTCATTCCTAACTTCAATTAAAGTATATTGAAACATTTCTTTAATGTAAGAGCTTATTAAATAATACTCTAACAAGAAAATTCCAGTAACTAAAGCTATAATTCCTATGTTAATATGCGTTCTTTTCATTTTTTACGTTAAGTTATTGAATAGAGCTTCATTTTTCTAGCATATTCGCTAACGGTCTTGTGTATGAAACGTAGCGTGTAAAAAGACGCTTATTTTTCGGATTAACACAGAGCCGAATTTTTATATTTTGTTTTTAACTTATCATTCTTAAAAGCCAAATTTAAAAATTTGGCGGTCTTCGAAAATAAGCACAAACCTCTCGGTTTAGCACTTATTAGCTATGTTTTATACACGTTGTTACCTGCTGGCTTTTTAGGTTTTTATACCTTCTAATAAATCAATCCGTTTGGTGAAATGGGACAAGTCCAAATCTCCTTCTCCAAGTCCTCTATTAATACTTTCCAAAATATGCATAAAGTCTTGTTCTGAACCTTTTTTAACAATGGACGTTATTAAAGATTTATTTTTTCCAGTTTCTTTATCTCTTTCATAAAGAGGTATTCTATGATATCTTTCTTGGTAATAATTATTATAAGCATTTACTAAATAAACCTCAAGCCACATAAGTTGCCTTTCCGTGTCTTCATTTATTTTAATTTTAACTAAGTCTAGAAATCGTTCTTGTAGCTCTTGAATCGTTAAGCTCTTCGCTTTCATCTTTTCATAGAATTCATTATCAGTGACTTTAATAAATGTTAGAAAAAGAAAAACGTGCGGAACGACGTAACTGTTCCAGTTAAAACTCCTTAATGCTAGTCTTGAATGTGCAAATATTTTTTCTTGTTGTCTTAATGGAATTCTTGCATTAGTGAAAATTAATTTACACGTTTCAAGAAAGTTTGATTTATCTGATTGTAATTCTCGATACTTTGTCCTTTCTGCTGATTGGAAAAACTCATCAAATTGAAAATAGTCATATAGATATTTGTAAAACAAACCTGTTTCTGGCTCAGGGATAGAATATTCTAAATCTATAAACCTCCTTAAATATTCCTCGGCATCTATGTCATCACTACCATAAACTCCTTTTATTGCATTACCCAGTTGTTCTTTGTCAATTGATAGAACGAAAACAATATTTGGAACAGAAAAGAAATGTTTAATTTGTTCCAGAATTGAAACGGCATAATTCGGTCTGCATCTGTCCAGTTCATCAATAATAAAGACTAAAGGTTTTCCTTTGTTAGTATTCGCAATAAATTCGGATAATGATTTTCGAAAATCCGAAATACTTTTTTTCTTTTTTTCATATTCGTTGACTTCATTCTCAAAGACGTCCGCTAATCCATTTGTAACACCTACAATAGCCTCTTTAACACCTTCTGTATCAATATACCTATCCGCTATCGCTTTGGCTATTATTGGCGCAATATGTTTTGTTAATGTTGATGCTTTTTTAAGTGTTTTTTTAAATGAAGGCTCAGTATCTACTGTTGTTAATGTTTTTAATTCTCCCATTAAAGCTGTAAGAGGATTATTTTCAAAATCGTTTTCCCAAGCGTTAAAATATAACGTTTGGAAATCAGTATTTTTCAAATCTTGTTCCCACATTTTCACAAATGTAGTTTTTCCTGTACCCCATTTGTTGTTCAGAGCAAGTACAAACCCATATGGATATGAGTTGATAATATTGGTTAAAACACTCGAATATTTTTGTCTATCCAATTTGCAGTTAGCAAAAGGATTTTCTTGTTCGATTTCAATTTCGTAGTGTTTAATATTCATTCAATTCCGATTTTTTTTAGCTTGCAGGTAACTCGTTATAACACTAATAACTGTCTCTTATACACATCTCCGAGCCCACGAGACCGAGGCTGATC